>OHAY01001366.1_pt1 | contig 22784 bp, 20 predicted proteins | sample 1577191 | NCBI WGS metagenome assembly OHAY01 (sample SAMEA3541504, study PRJEB24748) | human gut metagenome | biome: human gut; feature: human-associated habitat; material: faeces | place: China | collected 2012 | reverse complement strand
GATCGTATGAAAGCAGATGTCTGCTTATCATGATAGAATTTATCTGCCATAGGAAGTGTAAGTGATTGATTCATAAATCCTCCTTGGGCATTGTATTTATTAGAAAAATAAGGTCTGATTCATTTTAGCATAGAATTAATTGATTGACAAGACAGAAAAAAGTAGTCTAAGATAGTAGGAAAGGGTAACGAATATGTGGCTTTAAGCCAAAAAAATGTGCAAAGGGGAAATAAAAAGATGGTTACGATTAAAGAGATTGCAAAAGAATGCAATGTCTCTGTCGCAACAGTATCAAATATCTTGAATCACAAGCCTGGCGCCAGTGATGAGACCAGAAGAATTGTGATGGCCAAGATAAAAGAGCTGAATTATAAGCCCAATACTGTGGCGAGAAATCTGAAGACTAAGAATACCAGGACAATAGGGGTAATTGTCGAGGATATGACGATCTTCAGTATTCCGGATATTGTAGACGGAATTACGGAACATTGTGAGGAAAATAATTATCAGATACTTTTGATCAATCTGAGATTATTTAAAAAATACAATGATTTTTATTATCACAGAGATGATTATTACGACCGGGTTGAGCAGGAAATTGATAAATTAATCGCAAGGCAGGTTGAGGGAGTTATATATGTAACTGCTCATGAACGTGTAATGAAGTGTATTCTGGAAAAACTTCCGGTACCGGCCGTTATGGCATACGGATATACACAAAACAAAAATATCCCGTCCATTGTAGTAAATGATGAAGACGGGGCACATCAGATTGTCAAACATCTGGTCGACAATGGCCACAGGAAGATAGGAATTATAACAGGAAAACCGGATAGTATTCATACACAGGAAAGACTTCTGGGTATGCAGAGGGCGTTTTATGAGAATCAGATTCTGTATAATCCCGAAAGTGTATATTACGGGGACTGGACCAGACAAAGTGGTTATAATGGTACGGATCAGCTGTTGGAACAGGGGGTTACAGCGATTTGCTGCATGAATGATCTTATGGCCGGTGGAGTGTATGACAGAATGGAAGAAAGAGGAATGCTTCCGGGAAAAGAGGTCTCGGTAACCGGATATGATAACCGTGAACTTTCAGGATATTATAAGCCGCCGCTTACTACGATATCTCTTCCACTTCATGATATAGGTTATACGGCAAGCGAGGTAATTATGCGTATGGTAGAGGAGAAAGAGCTGAAAGAACCGGATGGTATATATCGTGTAGGATGTCATATGCTGGAGCGTAGTTCGGTCAGAAATCTTAAAGAAAATTCATAATCAAAACAATAAATAATGAAAATCAGAAAAAAATAAGCACTTACAGAAGAAAAAAATGTCTGTAACTGCTTATTTTATAATAGGTTTGTGCATATTGCACAAAATAAAACGTTTAAGTTCTACTTGCACTTATCATAAAAGTGAGCGTATAATCTAATCAAACAAAGAAACAGGTAAATAAGATAAAAAAATATAAACCTGTAAAAAGAAATTTGCATTGTATATTGGGAAAAAAGGAAAATTGTAAAAAAAGGATATTAAACGATTAAGGAAAAGAAATCGGAGTTAATGTTCTGAGGAAAAGGTTATGGATGACAAGAAACTGAAAACAGTACCATTGAATAAGATCAAGATATCGGATCAGTTCTGGAACAGATATATACATCTGGTAAAAGATGTACTGATCCCGTATCAGTGGGACATTTTAAATGACAGACTTCCGGATGTGGAGACAAGTCATTGTATTGAAAACTTTAAGATTGCGGCGGGAGAAACTGACGGAGATTTTGAAGGGGCAGTATTCCAGGATACAGATGTGGCGAAATGGCTGGAAGCGGTAGCTTATTCACTGGCAGCAGAGCCGGATGAACATTTGTCATATCTTGCGGATAAAACGATTAACCTTATAGGACGTGCCCAATGTGAAGATGGATATCTGAATACTTATTTTACGATTAAGGATCCATCAAAACGTTGGACAAATCTGAAAGAGGGACATGAATTATATACGGCAGGACATATGACGGAGGCAGCAGTTGCGTATTATAAAGCAACCGGAAAAACAGAGTTTCTCGATATCATGAAGAAATTTGCAGATCTCATTTGCAAGACATTCGGACCGGATGAAGGTCAGATCCATGGATATCCGGGACATCAGGAAATCGAGCTTGCGCTTATCCGTCTGTATCATGTAACCGGTGAAAAGAAATATCTGGAAACAGCAAAGTATTTTATTGATACCAGAGGCGTGGGAGAAAATTATTTCCTGGAAGAAGAAAAGAGACCTGAATATAAACAGATATTCCCGGAATTTGCCGGATATGATCCGAGATATTCACAGTCACATGAGCCGGTAAGAGAGCAGAAGACGGCAGAAGGACATGCAGTAAGAGCCGTATATATGTATTGCGCAATGGCAGATCTGGCATATGAATACAAGGATAAAGAATTGTTAGATGCCTGCAAGACATTATGGGAGGACATGACAAAACGTCAGATGTATATTACAGGAAGCATCGGAGCATCCGGTCTTCTGGAACGGTTTACAACAGACTATGATCTTCCGAACAACTGTAATTATTCAGAAACATGTGCATCGATAGGACTTGCTCTTTTCGGAAGAAGAATGGCACAGATCACAAAAGATGCTTCATACATGGATGTGGTAGAAAGAGCGCTTTATAATACCTTGTTATCAGGAATAGCACAGGATGGAAAGAGTTTCTTCTATGTAAATCCTTTGGAAGTGTGGCCGGATAACTGTATCGACAGAACTTCCAAAGAGCATGTAAAACCGGTGAGACAGAAATGGTTTGGAGTTGCGTGTTGTCCGCCAAATATAGCGAGAACACTGGCGTCCATGGGACAGTACATATATTTCACTGATAAGAACACAGCATATGTGAACTTATACATTTCTAATGAAGCTCAGATCGAACTGGAAGAAGGAGCATTAAAGATTCAGATAGAAAGTGATCTGACGAATACAGGACATATTCGGATGGCAATAACTCCTGATGGAGAGGGTGAACACAGACTGGCACTTAGAATACCGGATTATGTGAAGACCTATACGATCAAAAGAGATGGTAAGATTCTAAGAAATGCCAGAATCAGTCAGTCTTATCTTTTAATAGAAGACATCAAAGAACAGACAGAGATCGAGATTGACTTTGAGGTACCCGCGAAATTCGTAAGAGCGAATCCGAATGTCAGAGAAGATGCAGGAAAAGTTGCTCTGGTAAAAGGACCGTTAGTATATTGTCTGGAAGAAACAGACAATGGGGAAAATCTTCCATCTATCTTCGTTAACACGAAACAGGAGCTGAAAGAAACATTTGAATCCGAACTTCTTGGAGGAGTAACGACGATTCGGTTCACAGGAAAGAAACTGAACATGGATACATGGCAGGATGGTGCATTATATGATACCAGAGAACAGGTATTCGAAGATATAGAACTCAAAGCAATTCCATATCATTGCTGGGATAACCGTAAAACAGGTGAGATGCTGGTATGGATGAAAGAAATGTTTTAATTATTTTGAATCTGTCAGGGAACATAGACCCTGTAGAGAAATATATATCTAAAAGGAGGAAAATCTATGAAAAAGAAAGTAGTGTCAGTGCTTCTTTGTGTAGCTATGACAGCAACTATGCTGCTTGGATGTAGCGCAGGAAGTGAAAAGAGTGATTCTAAGAAATCATCTAAGAGCGAGTCGGGCGGAACAACAGAGATGAAGGTTGACGGGGATGCAACAACCATTAATGTCTGGACATTCATCGAGTTACACCAGAAATTCTACACAGAGATGGCTAAGAAATGGAATGAGGAACATCCGGATAAGAAGGTTAAATTAGTACTTTCTAATATGCAGTACGATGATATGCACAACAAATTATCGCTTGCACTGGAATCAGGAAAAGGAGCTCCGGATGTAGTTGATATCGAGCTTGGAAAATTCCCTTCATTCACAAATGGTAAGATCGGACTTATGGATCTGACAGATGCGATTGCACCATACAAAGACAACGTAGTTGAATCTCGTCTTGACATCTACGGAAAAGATGGAAAATATTACGGATTCCCAACACACGTTGGTACAACAGTTGCATTCTACAATGATGATCTGTTAAAAGAAGCAGGAATTGATTACACAACAATTAAGACCTGGGATGACTTCAAAGCAGCCGGTGTGAAATATCATGAGAAAACAGGTAAGAACTTCGCTTGTGCTGAGACAACAGCTCAGTGGATGGTTAACCTTATGTTAGCTCAGAAAGGTACTGATTACCTTGACAAAGATGGTAACCTTGACCTTACAAATGATAAAGTTGTAGAAGTACTTCAGTACATCAAAGATATGCAGGATGCAGGCGCACTTGCAACAGTAGCTGGTGGACAGCCGGATAACGAAGAAGCTTATCCGGAATACAACAGTGGCAACTTTGCAGTACAGATTATGCCTTTCTGGCAGACATCAAGATTCACAAACTATATGTCTGACCTTGATGGCAAGATCGCTATTGCAGCACCTCCGGTATTTGGTGACAACGATGCAGTTAAGACAATCGGTGGTGGTGGAACCGGTACAGCAGTTGTAAAATCTTCTAAGAATGCAGACCTTGCAGCTGAAGTATTCGCTTACATCAAACTGTCTGAAGACGCTAACAAAGAAGTTTGGAATGTATTAGGATTTGACCCTGTTAATACAGCAGTATGGACAGATACAGATCTTACTCAGAATCCGGACAACCAGTTTGTAAAATACTTCAAGACAAAACCGTTTGATACATTATTAGAGCTCCAGGATGGCATTGGCTCACTTGCTTCTTGCACAAGCGAAAAATATCCATCTATCAATAACGAGTTCTGCACAACAACACTGAATAACATTTTTGAAGAAGGAATGGATGTTAAAGAGGCATTGGAACAGTCTCAGGAAACTCTTGAAAATGAATTTGGTGGCAAATAAAAAAGTTACAATTAAGTAACTGGTAATGTAATATTCAGGGGTTGCGTGCAAAAGCTGCCGCAGCCCTTTCTATAATTTAAGAAGGAGGATACATAAACCATGAAGAAACTGTTCTATTCTCAGAAATTAGCTCCTTATGTGTTTATCCTTCCTTTTGTCCTCACTGTTATATTTTTCTGGGCAGTTCCAATCGCGAACGGAGTCCTTTTAAGTTTTCAGGATGTATTACAGGATAAATGGGTTGGATTGGATAATTATAAGAGACTTCTGTCCGATAAGATCTTTTTAAAAGCTTTGTTTAACAGTACACGTTATATGATCGGAACACTGGTACTTCTGATCCCATTTCCGATGCTTTTTGCAACACTTCTGAACAGTAAGCTGATGAAGAAACCTGGATTTTTCAAATCTATCTATTTCCTTCCGGCACTTACATCAGTCGTAGTTGCAGGTACGATCTTCCGTCTGATGTTTGGTGAGATGGAGACTTCTCTTGCCAACCAGGTGATCGGAATGTTCGGACTTGGACCAATTAAATGGTTAAAGAATGATCTGACCGGTTATTTTGCACTGTTACTTCTGGCATGCTGGAGATGGACAGGTGTTAACATCCTGTACTTCCTTGCCGGATTACAGAGTATTTCAACAGATCTTTATGAAGCGGCTTCTATCGACGGAGCAAATAAGTGGCAGCAGTTTACAAAGATTTCCCTTCCACTTCTGAAACCAACAACCGTATATGTGTTAACGATCAGTATCTATGCAGGACTTGCAATGTTCAATGAAAGTTACATGTTATGGAAAGGTAACAACTCACCGCAGAATATCGGACTTACGATCGTCGGATATCTGTACAGGCAGGGAATTGAAAAACGAGCGATGGGTTATGCCTGCGCGGTAGGTCTTGTACTTCTGATCATCGTTATGGTCGTCAACATGATCCAGCTGGCAGCGACAGGAACATTCAAGAAGGAGGAAAGATAGTATGGGCGAAAAGAGAAAAAATAAAGACCGGCTTTGTACAATATTGATGATCGTCTTCTTCTCGATCCTGGCTATCCTGGTGATCCTTCCGATTTATACAATCTTTCTTGCCAGCTTTAAACCGGGCGGAGATCTTCTTCAGTATGGTCTGAACCTTGGAATTGACTGGAGCCGTATGAGTCTTGATAACTATGTACTGCTGTTTACCGGCCAGCATGATTACTGGAGATGGTTCTTTAACAGTATCACTCTTACAGTCGTTACAGTAGTGGCAACACTTCTTGTAAGTGCATTTGTAGGATACGGATTTGCAGCCTATGAATTCAAAGGAAAGAGCTTTATGTTCGTAATCGTTCTCCTGATCTTATCTGTTCCACTGGAGGTTATCATGCTTCCGCTGTACAAACAGATGACAACATGGGGACTGATGGATAACTATATCGCAATTGTATTACCATTCGTTGCACATGCATCTACAATCTTCTTCTTCAGACAGTATCTTCTGGGACTTCCGAAGTCACTTCTGGAAGCAGGACGAATCGACGGAGCAACAGAATATGGTATCTTCTTCAAGCTGATCATGCCGATCATGAAACCGGCATTTGCAGCTATGGCGATCTTAAATGGTATGAATGCATGGAATAACTACCTGTGGCCATTACTGGTAATCCGTTCTTCAGAAAAATACACACTGACACTTGGACTGAACACCCTGATCAACCCATACGGAGATAACTATTCACTCCTGGTTGTAGGTTCGTTCTTCTCAATCATTCCTATCTTTATACTGTTTGTATGTTTCCAGCAGTATTTCATCGAAGGTATGACAGCAGGTGCGGTAAAAGAGTAATCATTGTAATAATAGGAGGTTGAAAAATGAGTAAGACAGCAAAGATGATTATTGATAAAGATTTCCAGATTTCCAAAGTAGATGAAAGAATCTATGGTTCTTTCATCGAGCATCTCGGACGTGCCGTGTATGATGGATTATATCAGCCGGGCAATCCTCTGTCAGATGATGATGGATTCCGTAAAGATGTCATTGATCTGGTAAAAGAACTGGATGTACCGATCATCCGTTATCCGGGTGGAAACTTTGTATCCAACTTCTTCTGGGAAGACAGTGTTGGACCTGTAGAAGAGCGTCCGGCACGTCTGGAACTTGCATGGAGAAGTCTGGAAGAAAATAAGATCGGATTAAATGAGTTCGCAAAATGGACAGACAAAGTAAATTCCAACATGATGATGGCAGTCAATCTTGGTACAAGAGGAATTGCAGATGCCTGCAATCTTCTGGAATACTGCAACCATCCGGGCGGAACAAAATATAGTGATCTTCGTATCAAACATGGTGTAAAAGATCCACATAATATCAAAGTATGGTGCCTGGGTAATGAGATGGATGGACCTTGGCAGCTCGGACACAAGACAATGGAAGAGTACGGACGTCTTGCAGAAGAGACAGCAAAAGCAATGAAACTGATCGATCCGTCTATCGAGCTGGTATCCTGCGGAAGTTCTGCTCTTGATATGCCGACATTCCCGAAATGGGAATCTACAACACTGGAAAGTACATATGATTATGTTGATTATGTATCTATGCATCAGTATTATGGAAACCGTGATAATGATACTGCTGATTTCCTTGCATGCTCAGATGATATGGATGAATTCATCCGTACCGTTGTCGCAACATGTGATTATGTAAAAGCGAAAAAACGTGGTAAGAAAGATATCAATATCAGTTTTGATGAGTGGAATGTATGGTTCCATTCGAATGCAGCCGATGATGACATCACACAGAACCATCCATGGCAGGTAGCACCTCCGATGCTGGAAGACATTTACACATTTGAGGATGCACTGGCAGTCGGACTGATGCTGATCACATTGTTAAAACATGCAGACAGAGTAAAGATTGCCTGCCTGGCACAGCTGGTTAATGTTATCGCACCGATCATGACAGATCAGGGCGGCGGAGCAGCATGGAAGCAGACGATCTTCTATCCATTCCTTCACGCTTCCAAGTATGGCCGTGGCGTAGCACTGATGCCTCTGGTACAGACAACAAAGCATGATACAGCAAAACATGAAAATGTTACTGACGTAGAAAGCGTTGCAGTGTATAATGAAGAGAAAGAAGAGCTTACAATCTTCGCTGTTAACCGTACACTGGAAGATGATATTGAACTGACAACAGACTTAAGAGGTATGGAAGGATTCCATCTGGTAGAGCATATCGTCATGGAAGAATCTGATCTGAAGCTGGTAAATAGTTCTTACGAAGAAAAAGTAGTACCAAAGACAGTAAACCGTTCAAAGATGGATGGTGGAATCATGACAACTCTTCTTGGAAAAGCATCTTGGAATGTAATCAGATTAAGTAAGTAGAGGCGGTTAAGATATGAAATTTTGGGCAATTGACAGTCCGGTAATGAGAGTGCTTGGACGACTGGGGGATATTATTATACTGAACATGATCTTTGTGGTCGGATGTATTCCGGTGATCACCATCGGAACTTCCTTAAGTGCTCTGTATGCGGTGGCGATGAAGATGGCAAGAGGTGAAGACCCGTCGGTGTGGAAGGAATTCTGGAAAGCCTATAAGAGGAACTTCAGACCGGCAACCATCTGCTGGCTGGTCATGGCTGTCATTGCCATACTGCTGTTTGTGGATTTCCGGATCATCGGAGTTCTGAAAAGAGGCAGCGAAAGTATGTACAGTATTATGCGTATTGTACTTGCAGTGATCCTTGGAATGTGGATGCTGATGTTCCAGTATCTGTTTCCATATATTGCAAGATTTGAAAATGGAATCTTTGCAACACTGCGCAATGCACTGCTTCTTGCGGCAGCGCATATTCCATCTACGATCGTGATCGTAGGCTTAAGTGTCGGATCGCTCATCTTAACATTGTTCACATCCAGATCCTTTGTGATCGCAAGTATTATATGGGTGTTCTTTGGATTTGCGGTATTGGCATATGTACAGGCGTTTCTCCTGTGCAGGATTTTTGAAAAATATGAAAAGTAAATTGTATTAGTAGTGTTCCAATAAGATCCTCGGAAAGAGGACGGAAAATGGGCAATATTATATACATACGGCTATATTTGCTTCATTCAAAGCTGCCGCTTGTATGTAATATTGCCCATTTTCTGCAGAGATCAAAGTATGCAGGATAAGTTGCCGCCTGCAGGAACTGTCAGGGGCGGTTCCTTGCGAATCTTCCGGCAGAGCTGTCCGGTTCTGTGGTGTTATACGGCTGGTAATTCGTCAATAATCTGCTGCAGAATTTTTTCTACAGAATCGGTAACATTGGTTGCGTATTTATCGATACCGGGAGCAGCATTCGCCATGGCATAGCTTGTACCGGCGGTCTGCAGCATTTCGACATCGTTATACTGATCTCCGAATACGACACAGTCTTTTGCTTCAATATGTAAATGATCGATCAGATCTTTTAATGCACTTCCCTTGTTGGCGGTCGGGCAGATGAAGTCTACCCAGAGATTGCCGGAAGTAACAACCTTGATGTCAGATGAAAACATTTCTTTTAGATGTTTTTCACACGCATCGGTTCCGCTGTAATCGCAGACTGCAATCTTAAGGATCGGTTCCGGGATCTCAGTTCTTGGGTCATCGATGAATTTCATATTATTCTGGATGACATTTACCATGTGATTATAGAATTTCGGATTTTTCGAGGTGCTGTAGCAGACACGTTCGCCGGAGATGATGCAGTTGTATTGTGGATATTTTGCAACTTCATCCAGGATACGGTAAGCAAGATCCTGCTCAATAATTCCTTTGGAAATAGTCTCTTCGTTGTATATACAGAGAGAACCGTTTTCGGCGATGTATGCAATATCGTCCTGAACCGGAGTGAACAGTCTGCGAAGATTCAGGTACTGGCGTCCGCTGGCAGCGGCGAACATGATCCCGTGTTCTTTCAGTGTACGGATCTGGTCGAACACAATTGGATTGACATCGTGTGCGCCATTTTGAAGTAGTGTGCCATCAAGGTCGCTGGCGATTAATTTAACCATAAATAACTCCTTATATAAAACATTTCTGAAAACATTGATATTTATTTCGCTACTAATTATAATATAAATGAGTAAAATATGAAAGACAAAGGTAGGAACAGGAATATGAAGATTGGAATTGCAAATGATCATTCTGCAGTAGACATGAAAAATGAGATTGTAGAATATCTGGAAAGTCTGGGACATGAAGTCGTGAACTATGGAACAGATTCTTATGAAAGCTGTAATTATCCGGAATTCGGTGAGAAGATCGGGAATGCAGTGGCAAGCGGCGAAGTAGAGCAGGGGATCGCAATCTGCGGAACCGGTGCCGGAATCTCACTGGCAGCGAATAAAGTAAATGGAATCCGTGCAGTAGTGTGCAGCGATCCATATACAGCAAGAATGGCGAAAGAGCACAACGATGCGAACGTGATCGCATTCGGGGCACGTGTGATCGGTATCGAGACTGCGAAATGCATCGTGGATGAGTGGCTGAATGCTAAGTTTGAAGGCGGAAGACATGCCACAAGAGTGGACATGATCATGGACGTGGAAAAGAGAAATCATAATTTATAGAATACATTTTTGAGATATAGACATATTATGGATATGGAGGAAGAGACTGCTGACGGTGGTCTCTTTTTTTAGGATAAAAAACGACATACAGAGGTTGTGTGATCTGCATGCCGCCTTTTATATCATATTATATTGGAGAAATGAAAAAAATGATAATATCTGTTTTAAAATTACCTTTTATAACTTATTTCTGGTGAGCTGCTTCGTACTCTCTGAAAGCATCTACCTTTGGCTGAGAAGAGCATCCCGGAACGAATTCGTTTGTCAGGAAAGCGTCTGTTAATTCTTCTCTTAATTTGTTGCCGATTGTGAAAGCTCCCATACATGCGATGTTGGCATCGTTGCTGAGGCGTGCTCTTTTTGCTGAGTAGATGTCTGAAAGTAATGCCGCATAAGCCCCTTTTACTTTGTTTGCTGCGATGGAAACACCAAGACCTGTTCCACAGATCAGGATTCCGCGGTCGTATGCTCCGGAAGCAACTGCTTCTGCAACTGCAACTGCTGTGTTAGCATAGATCGGATCTTCGCTTCCGAAGTCTTTGATCTCTCCATAACCCTTATCTTCCATAAATTTGATCAGTTCCTCTTTTGCCTGCTGTGCGTTTGGATCACATCCGATTGCGATTTTCATAGTGAATATCCTCCTTAGATATAAAAATTAAAATGTTTTAATGAATTACTATTTGCTGAAATATTTTCCTGCTTAATATATGTCTTCTATATTAAGATTAAGCAGCTTTATTTTGCATCGTGCGCTTTGATCGCATCGCGGATCAAAGTGTCGAATTTGTCTGCCTGCCATGCAGCACGTCCTGTAAACAGACCATCGATGGATGGCTGAACGATCAGATCACATGCGTTTCCTGGATTTACGCTTCCGCCGTAAAGTGCCGGAATTTCATCGGCTGCATCACCGAAGATCTCGCGTAATGTCTGTTTGATGACTTTGTGCATCTCTTCAGCGTAATCAGCAGAAGCAGGAGTTCCGTTGACTCCGATAGACCACACAGGTTCGTATGCTACCCAGATGTTCTTTGCGTCTTCGACAGATACACCATGGAATCCTACTTTTAACTGTGTACGGAGTACTTCAGCACTGATGCCGAATTCTTTCTCTTCAGCAGTCTCGCCGATACATAAAAGAGTTTTGAATCCATGTTCCAGTGCGCAGAGAACTTTCTTGTTCTCTTCGATATCCGTTTCGCCAAATACATGACGACGCTCAGAGTGTCCGATCATGACAAGTCCGATGCCAGCCTCCTGTAACATCAGAGGAGAAATCTCTCCTGTAAACTGACCCTGTTCCTCCCAACACATATTTTGTGCGCCTAAGCGGATGTTCTTTTGGTCAATAGCTTTTGAAGCACTGTCCAGAGTTGTATAAGAAGGAATAATGAAAAGTTCAATCTCATCCCTGCTTATATCTTTTGTAAGAGATTCCAGCTCCTGAAGATAGGAAACGGTATCTTTTATGTTCTTGTACATTTTCAAGTTACTTCCAAAGAAAAGTTTTTTACTCATGATACCCTCCAGTTTCGATATTTTTCTTTTTTTGCTTGTTTTGATTATATCTCTAAAATAGAAGAAAAGCAATAATAAAAACGAAAATAAACGAAATAAAATGAAAATAAAGACGAAAAAGTGACAAAACCTTGACAAGCTACTGAAAAATGCACAAAAATGAAAAATGAATCTATGCAATTGTGATAAAGTTATGGAAATGCGATAAAAACTATTGCAAAAAACAAAAAAGAAATGTAAGATATAGACATCAAAACGAAAACATAACCGAAAGCAAAACGAAAAAAGAAAGGAAAGTAAAGAATTATGAGTACACAGTATAAACCAATTACAGCAATCACAATGGGAGATCCGGCAGGTATCGGACCTGAGATCGTAGTAGGAACAATGTTAAGTGAAGAAATCCACGACTGCTGCCGTCCATTCGTAATCGGAAGCATCGCAATCATGGAAAGAGCTGCAAAGGTTCTCGGAAAAGAATTGAAATACAACAAGATCGAAGATCCATCAGAAGCAAAATATGAATTCGGAACAGTAGACATCATTGAGACTGGTGATTACGATACAGACTCTATCGAATGGGGAAAAGTTCAGGCACTTGCAGGACGTATGGCAGTTGACTGGATCATGAAATCCATCGAACTTGGACAGGCAGGAAAGATCGATGCAGTTTCTACAGCACCAATTCACAAAGGAGCAATCAAGCTGATCGGAGTAAAAGAACCTGGACATACAGAGATCTATCAGAATGCAACACATTCTCCATATGCACTGACCATGTTCTCATGCCACAAATTAAGAGTATTCTTCGTAAGCAGACATATGTCACTGGTAGATGCATGTCACTACGCTACAAAAGATGTCATCCTGGAAGATGTCATCAACATCGATAAAGAGTTAAGAAAAGTCGGAATCGAGAATCCACTGATCGCAGTTGCAGGATTAAATCCACACAACGGAGATAACGGATTATTCGGACGCGAAGAGATCGATGAGATCGAGCCTGCAGTAAAAGCAGCTCAGGAAAAAGGAATCAATGCAATCGGACCTTGCCCGGCTGACTCCGTATTCCACATTGGAAAATCAGGTAAATTTGATGCAATCCTTTCTTTATATCATGATCAGGGACACATCGCTTGTAAGACATTAGACTTTGAAAAATCTGTAACACTTACATTCGGACTTCCATTCATCAGAAGTTCTGTAGACCATGGAACAGCATTTGATATTGCAGGTAAAGGAATTGCAGGATGCATCAGTATGATCGAGTCTACAAAAGTAGTTGCAGAATACGCAGCAAAACAGCACGAGAAAAAAGAAGCTTAATCAAAAGTAATAACAAGGTAATAACAGAGGTTCATAAAAGGGGGGGGCGGATCCCTTTTATGAATGGCTTATATGTGAACGGATAGAAAGAGAGGAAAGTGCCATGCCTTTGATAGGAGCAGTTGCAGATGACCTGACAGGAGCAACAACGACAGGCGTATTATTAGCGAGATCGAAAGCAAGAACAGCAGTATTTTTTAATGAGGAAGCAGCACAGGAAGCAAGAGAGACAGCATCTCTGGATGCAATCCTGATCAGCAGTAACTCAAGACCACTTCCAAAAGAGGAAGCATATGACAAAGTAAAATCAGCTACCAATGCATTAAAAGCAATGGGCGTAAAATACTTTTCAAAACGTATCGATACAACTTTACGTGGCGGCGTAGGAGTAGAGATCGACGCAATGTTAGATCAGTTAAATGAAGATGTGATAGCAGTTGTCGTACCGGCAATGCCACAGTCCAGAAGAATCCTTGTTGGCGGATATTCAGTAATCGACGGAGTTGCACTGATTAACACACCGGTTGCGCAGGATGTACGTACACCGGTAAAAGAGAATTACATACCAAGACTTCTTGCAGGCCAGACCAGAAGAAAGGTCGGGCTGGTTACATTAGATCAGGTTCTGAAAGGAAAAGACGGAATCAAAGAAGCTCTTACCGGAGTAAGAAATGATGGCGCAGGTGTCATTATTGTGGATGCGATCACATTGGAAGATGTAGACCAGATCGCACAGGCTTGTATCGATCTTGACTGGGACGTAGTCGCAGTGGATCCGGGACCGTTTACTTCAAAACTTGCATACAGAAGAGGACTCATTCAGGAAGAGCAGCCGAATGTACCACCGGCAGCAAGTGAAGCAGGAAAGACTGTTCTGATCGCAGCCGGAAGTGCAACACCGGTTACGAAGAAGCAGATGCAGGTATTATGTGAAGATTCCAGACATGTCAGAATTAGTGTAGAACCAATCCCACTGATCAATGGTGGAGATGAAGCGTTAGATGAAGCGTTCAAAGCTGTGAACAAAGCAGTTGAATTGATTGAAAGCGACAAGCAGCCAAGAGCGATCCTGTTCGAAACAGCGCTTCACGGAGAACTTTTAAATCTGGACGAAGAAGATAAAAAACGTGGCTATGCAGGCGGAATGAGTGCGAACCGTATCAATGCCGGACTTGGAACTATTATCTCACAGGTACTGGAACAGGTAGGAAGAGAGAAAATCGCCGGTCTGTATACTACAGGTGGTGACACGATGGTAAATGTATGCTATCAGCTTGGAGTTGAGTGCATCGAAGTGATGGACTACGTAATTCCACAGACAGACGTCGGAAGATTAGTCGGAAAATATGACGGACTTCCGGTCGTAGGAAAGGGCGGACTTACAGGTAATGACAATACAGCCTGCGATATCGTAGAGCGTCTGTTTAAGGAAGCAGCAAGATAGCATCAGGGGGAACCATCCTGATCATAAACGAAAAACGCATCATAAAGAGAAAAGGAGAGAGAAAATGAGCGAAGAAAAAACACAGGTTCAGAATGCAAGAAAAGATTTAGACATTCTGAATAAAATGAAAAACCTCCCGGGAGGTCTGGTAATCATTCCATTGGTAATCGCAGTTGTACTTGCAACATTTGTACCACAGGTATTCCAGATTGGTGGATATGTAACAGCACTTTTCTATGAAGGAAATGCATGTATGATGGGATTCTTCCTGATCGTATGTGGATCTATGATCGACATCAAACAGGTAGGTATGCCGCTTTACAAAGGTGTAATTATGACAGGTACCAAGTTCTTACTTGGAGTTATTGTTGGTCTCGTTGTTGGTAAGATCTGCGGACCAGAAGGATTCCTCGGAATCGCACCATTTGTATTAATTGCAACAATTACAAACTCAAACGGATCACTGTACATTTCCCTTTCTTCACAGTTCGGAAATGCAACAGATACAGGAGCTATCTCAATCCTGTCACTGAATGATGGACCATTCTTCACACTGATCGCTCTTGGTGCAACAGGACTTGCAAATATCCCGATCAAATCCCTGATCGCAGTATTAGTTCCACTGCTTATCGGATTTATCTGGGGAAATCTTGACAAAGGATTCCGTGATGCTTGTAAGACAGCTCAGCCAATCGTAACATTCTTCATGACCATTTCGATTGGTGCGAAGACAGATATCAAGACAATCCTGACAGCAGGTGCTTCCGGTATCGTACTTGGACTGATTTCTGCAGCAACAGCAGTTATCTTCTTCTTCGTAATCAACCTTCTTCTTCCAAAGAAGGAAAGAAATGCGATGGGTGCAGCCATCGGTACAACAGCCCTGAACTCAGCTATGACACCTGCTGCAGTTGCAGAAGCTGACCCTTCAATGGAAGGAATGGTAAGTATGGCAACAGCACAGTGTGCAACAGCTTCTATCATTACCCTGTTCCTCTGCCCGTTCATTACAGCAGCATTTGATAAATGGATGCAGAAGAGACAGAAAGGTATCTACAGTCCGGAAGGATGGGCTTACGATAAAGTAAAAGCAAACTAATCTGAAATAGCAATATAGTACGAGTAGTACAAACATTTCCAGTCCTTTTATATGTCAAAGTATAAAAGGACTTTTCTAAAAAAGAGATAAATAAAAATCAACAGGAGGTAATGTTAAATGAGCATGGTAGAAAAAGAGACAAAAGTAGTGAATGAGAATAAGATGATGGTGAATATGACAAAAGAAGCATTGTATGACTTCCTTTTATTCCACGCATATTCCAAATTCAGCGGATTTCTGGTAAATATACTGGGACTTGCAGTTGCATTTATGGGAATCTTCTCGTATACAACTGGAAGAGTGAGTGGCATAGGAGCGGCGCTTTATCTGGTGGCAGCGGTAATATTCCTTGGCGGCACACCGTTCCAGCTTAAGATGAGAGCAAAAAAACAGGTTGTTGTAAACAGAGAATATAATGCGCCGGTAGAATATACATTTTCCGAAAAAGGAATCGCACTCGAGCAGAATGGAGAAAGTAAGACATACGAGTGGGAACAGATCGAACGTGCGGTAGTTACACCAAAGACAATTGGAATCTATTATGCACCGGAATGTGCGATGATACTTCCAAAAGAAGATTTCGGAGATCAGTTTGTACCGATTTTTACAACAATTGCAACACAGTTAGGACAGAGTAAGGTAAGAATGAGATAACAAATGTTCTCAAAAAGGAGCTGTCTGTATGCTTGACAATTGATATAAAAAGTGTAAACTGATTTATTAAGAGGATAGTTGCGGGGAGGCTGCCATGGAAGAACGTAGAAATGAGATATTAAAAGAACTTGACAGAAAAGGAAGAGTAAAAGTTACAGATCTGAGCAAAGAATTCGGCTGCTCAGAGGTAACGATAAGAAATGACATCAAAGCGATGGATATAGAAGGGTTGTTGAAACGTACCCATGGCGGAGCAGTAAAGGTCGAGACAGAGACGGAACGGAAGTATTCGGCAGAGACGATCTACCGGAATGTTACACAGAAGAAGCAGATTGCAGAGGCAGCATATGAATTTCTGGATGACAGGGATACGATCATTATTGATGATGCATCAACCAGCTTTTACCTTGCACAGGAGATTAAGAATCATCCGGAGAAGCGGATCGCAGTTGTAACCAATTCTCTGATTGCGGGAAATGAACTTGCGGGAGTCAGACATGTGGAATTGTTCATGATCGGCGGATATGTAACCGGGCATCTCGCTGCCACAATGGGAGATGTGGCAATTCAGAATATGTCAAAATTTCATGTAGATAAAGCGTTTATCGGAGTGCATAGTATTAATTTCAATGTAGGACTTACATCGATTGCCACACCACAGATGGAAGTGAAAAAGGCGATCATGAAGGCGGCAGAGAAAGTATATGTACTGGCAGACAGCAGTAAGTTTGGCGGAGGCTATCTGTCTGTAATCTGTCCAACGAATGAAGTGGATAAGATTATTACAGATGATGGAGTATCAAAAGAGGATATCCAGAAGGCAAAAGAACTGGATATACCGTTGGTTATCGCGTAACGGGAGAGGTACGGATGGAAAGACAGCAGAAAGCCTATAAAGGTGTCATAGACTATTTTAAAAAGAAGATCATGGACGGAGAATTGCGTCCGGGAGAAAAATTGCCGCCGGAGAGAGACATTGCAGAACGACTGAATGTGAGTCGTAATTCGGTGCGGGAAGCAATTCGTATCATGGATATGACAGGAGTGATCTCTTCACAGCAGGGATCAGGAAATTACATTACATGTGAGTTTCAGAAGAGCCTTGCGGAGACCATGACAATGATGTTCGCTATGGATCAGATCGATTATAAGCAGATCAGCCAGATTCGTCAGGCACTGGAATGCCTGGCATTTTCGCTTGCCATAGAACATGCATCGGACGAACAGATAAAAGAAATGGAATCATTGGTAAAAGAGCTGGATAAAAGTACCGATGATGTAAAGAATGCGGCTCTGGATAAGAAGCTTCATTTTATGCTTGCACAAAGTTCGGGAAATATTCTGGTACTGGATTTTCTGGAAGCGTGTTCCGGCGTTATAGATTCGTTTATTCATGATATGCGTGCAGCGATTCTGCGCACGGAAGAACGGAAAAAATTGTTAAATGAATGTCATAAAAAATTGATAGAAGCACTGAAAGAGAAAGATGAAACGAAAGGTCAGGAAGCATTAAAACGCCACTTTATACTGATCAATGAGATTCTGGAAGAGCGGGAAAATAGAAAAATATAGGGAGCATAAAAGGAAAGAGGCTTTGCAAAATATGAAATTAAGCGGTTGCTTTGCCGGTGGAAAACCGGTGGGCACCCGCTTTTTTTATCGCCATGCGTTCGTAAGAAGCTGCCAGAAAAATTGGTGAAAAAATCTACAAATATGTCTATAAAAAATCAATGATGTGAAAAAATAAACAAATATTGACTTTAAAATCCATTAGAACTATACTAAACAAACAAAGATGTGGTACAACCAATATGGCAAATCCATTTCATACTGGCGGGTATAACTGGAAAATAAGAAAGTACATAGAAGCTTGCTTATAGCAAGCTTTCATTATGCACATAATGGTAGTACCAATTATCGGTGAAGGATTGTGTAACCGGAGGTCTGGATGGATAGCTATGGCCATCTGGGCGGCAGCAGATTTGTGTAGAAAGATTTGAATAAAATTAGGAATAAAAATATAAAAAGCTTTGTTCAAAAAGAAAGGAAGGAACAGAACATGAAGATTCTTGTTTGTATCAAGCAGGTACCAGAGAGTAATAAAGTGGAAGTAGATCCGGTTACCGGAGTGTTAAAGAGGGACGGGGCAGCATCGAAGATGAACCCATATGATCTCTATGCATTGGAGACAGCGTTCCGGATACGTGAGCAGGTGGGAGGAACCGTACATGTCATCTCTATGGGGCCTCCGCAGGCAAAACAGGTGATCTGGGAAGCATTTGCGATGGGAGCGGATGCGGGAACACTTTTGTCGGACCGCAAATTCGGAGGAGCAGATGTGCTGGCTACGAGTTATACGCTGGCACAGGGGATCAAAGCAAGCGGTGAGTTCGATCTGATCCTCTGTGGACGTCAGACAACGGATGGAGATACTGCCCAGGTAGGACCGGAGATTTCCGAGTGGCTGAACATTCCAAGTGTTGCAGATGTTGTAAAGATCAATAAAGTTGAGACTGATGGAATTACCGTCAGCATGGATCTGCCGGGAGAAGTAGAGATTGCCAAGGTTCAATTTCCGTGTCTCCTTGCTGTGAATAAAGATATTTTTCAGCCAAGACTTCCATCTTATGTGAAAAAGACGGAGACGAAAGAACGCGAGATCAAAGTATTGTCCCTGGCAGACATGAAAGACACCGATGAGATGCATTATGGTCTGAACGGATCGCCGACACAGGTGCAGAAGATATTCCCGCCTGCTGTGAATGATAAAAAAGAGATATGGAATGAAGCAGGAGATGTTCTTGCAGAGAAGTTATTTGATAAAATCGTGGAAATGAAGTTCGTGTAGGAGGGAAAGAAAGTGGCTAAGTTAATCATACATCAGGAAAAAGTTGCAGATAATCAGGAACTGGTTAAGATCTGTCCGTTTGGGGCAATGGAAGAAAAAGATGGAAAACTTACCATCAATGCTGCCTGCAAGATGTGCCGCCTTTGCGTAAAAAAAGGCCCGGAAGGTGCAGTGGAATATGTAGAAGATACAGCAAGACCAAGTGTGAATAAAGAGGAATGGAAAGGAATTGCCGTATATGTGGATCATGTGGACGGCAAGATCCATCCAGTCACACTGGAACTTTTAGGAAAAGCCAGAGAATTAGCCCTGGTAACAGGGCATCCGGTATATGCATTGTTCATGGGAAATGATATCGGAGAAAAATGTCATGAACTGTTACATTACGGAGCTGACAAAGTATTTGTATACGATGAACCAGAACTTGCACGCTTTAAGATAGAGCCATATACAGCCGTTTTTGAAGATTTTATTCAGAATGTTAAACCATCCTCCATTCTGGTAGGTGCAACCACAGTCGGGAGACAGCTGGCACCAAGAGTTGCAGCAAGAATGAAGACGGGATTAACTGCAGACTGTACGATACTTGAGATGAACGAAGATACAGATCTTTCGCAGATCCGTCCAGCTTTTGGTGGTAATATCATGGCTCATATCAAGACTCCGGATCATCGTCCGCAGATGGCAACGGTAAGATATAAGATCATGAATGCGCCAGAGAGGGCAAAAGAAGAATCAGGAGAAATTGTAAACTGTGCGATTGCGAAAGAAAGACTTGGATCACATGTAGATGTATTGGATATTGTATTAAAAGAAAAAGAGAAGTTTATCGAAAATGCGGATGTCCTGGTTGTAGCCGGACGTGGAGTGAAGAAACAGGAGGACCTGGAGATGCTTCAGAAGCTGGCAGACCTTCTGGGGGGACAGCTTGCCTGCACCAGACCAATGGCAGAATCCGGATGGCTTCCTGCAAAATGTCAGATCGGCTTAAGTGGCCGTACAGTCAGACCGAAGCTTATCATTACCTGTGGGGTATCCGGGGCGGTTCAGTTTACCGCTGGTATGAACCATTCGGAAAATATATTTGCAATTAATAAAGATGAGAAAGCGCCGATTTTCAAAACAGCACATTATTGTCTGGTGGGAGATCTCTATGATGTAATCCCGCAGCTGATTCAAAAGATTGAGGAAAAGAAGGGAGCATAATCATGGGAAACTATAAGAAACTGGATAATGCAGATATTACATATATAAAAGAAATCGTAAAGGATGAAGAACGGGTTCTGACCGGAGATTTTATCAATGAAGAGTACAGTCATGATGAATTGGGGGGAACAAGCAGCTACCCGGATGTAGTAGTCAGAGCAAAATCGCCGGAAGAGATAGCAGCAATCATGAAATATGCATATGAACATACGATTCCGGTAACACCGAGAGGAGCAGGAACCGGGCTGGTAGGATCGTCAGTAGCAATTGAACATGGAATCATGATCGATACGACTCTTATGAATCATATCCTGGAACTGGACGAAGAAAATCTTACGGTCGCAGTGGAGCCTGGAGTTCTTCTGATGGAACTTGGAGCTTACGTAGAAGAACATGATTTCTTCTATCCACCGGATCCGGGAGAAAAATCAGCGACCATCGGAGGAAATATCAGTACGAATGCAGGTGGTATGAGAGCGGTAAAATATGGTGTGACGAGAGATTATGTCATGGGACTGGAAGTCGTACTTCCGAATGGAGAGATCACACAGTTTGGCGGAAAAGTTGTAAAGAACAGTTCCGGTTATGATCTGAAAGATCTGATCATCGGTTCTGAAGGAACACTGGGATTCATTACGAAAGCAATCTTAAAGTTACTTCCACTGCCGAAAAAGGTAATCAGTCTTCTGATTCCATTCCCGACATTGCAGCAGGCAATCGATACGGTACCTGTGATCATCAAATCCAAGACAATTCCGACAGCAATCGAATTCATGCAGCGAGAAGTAATTGAAGATGCAGAAGAATACCTGGGAAAAGCATTCCCGGATAAGCAGTCGGATGCATATCTGCTGTTGAAGTTTGATGGGAATTCTGTAGAAGAGATAGAAGAAGCATATGCAAAAGTTGCAAAGTTGTGTCTAAAACAGGGAGCTTTAGATGTACTGATCTCAGATACGGAGGAAAGAGAAGAATCTATCTGGAAAGCAAGGGGAGCATTCCTGGAAGCAATCAAGGGATCTACTACTTATATGGACGAAGTAGATATGGTTGTTCCGAGAAACTGTGTCAATGATATGGTGGTATATCTCCATAACCTTCAGAAAGAGATGGATATCCGAATCAAGAGTTTTGGTCATGCGGGAGATGGTAACCTTCACGCATACATTTTGAAAGATGACTTAAGTGATGAAGAATGGGAAAAACGTATGAAAGATACGATGGAGAAGATATACCAGAAAGCACACGAATTAAGGGGTCAGGTGTCCGGAGAACACGGAATCGGCTTTGCCAAGAAGCCATATCTCAGAGAATCCCTTCCGACAGAAAACCTGGAATTGATGAACGGAATTAAGAGGGTGTTTGATCCGAAGAATATTTTGAATCCACACAAAGTTGCACAGTTATAAATTACTGTCAGATAGAAGAACTTTTGATATATAATTTCATATTTTATAGCAGATGGGAGTATATCCTGTCTGCTATTATTTTGCATATCTATAATAGGAAAGGAATGGAACTATGGCGTATTCGATCATGTTGGATGCCGGACACGGCGGTGCAAAAGATCCTGGAGCAGTCTATGAAGGACGTCAGGAAAAAGATGACAACCTGAAACTTGTGCTGGCAATTGGAGAGATACTGTCGGACAGAGGACTGGATGTAGAATATACGCGGACAACAGATGTCTATGAAACACCTTATGAGAAGGCGATGAAAGCAAATAATGCGGGAGTTGATCTTTTTGTTTCTATTCACAGGAATTCGTTTCCTGTAGATAATGAAGTGGAAGGTGTGGAAAGCCTGGTCTATGATCTGTCCGGGTTAAAATATGAAATGGCACAGAATATCAATGAGCAGCTGGAAGGTGTAGGGTTTGTGAATCTGGGGGTGAAAGCAAGACCGAATCTTGTAGTCTTGAAACGTACAAAGATGCCGGCGGTGCTGGTAGAAGTCGGATTCATCAATTCGGATACAGACAATCAGCTGTTTGATGATAATTTCCAGGATATTGCACAGGCAATCGCGGATGGAATCCTGGATACATTGGAAAGTAACGGCCTGATCCAGGAAGAAAAAGTTCCGGTGTACCGGGTGCAGGTGGGACTGTTCCGCAATC
>OHAY01001363.1_pt1 | contig 22815 bp, 19 predicted proteins | sample 1577191 | NCBI WGS metagenome assembly OHAY01 (sample SAMEA3541504, study PRJEB24748) | human gut metagenome | biome: human gut; feature: human-associated habitat; material: faeces | place: China | collected 2012 | reverse complement strand
GAAGAGTACCTGTCAAAACTTTTGGAGGGCAGCGCAATTTAATGCGTCTGCCCTGTTAAAGGTAGATAGTAATTCCTTTAAGGGAAGAATTACTGTAAGCCATCAGTAAATCCGTCTTGCATATTACTTAGTTTTTAAAAACATGGATGTGGCTTACATTCTATTTGCATCTTGAATGCATGATATTGCGATGATTGCAAAAAAAAGTTTGATGTTCAGAAGAACACCAAACTCTTTTTTACTATTTATATGATAATCTCTAATTAAGAGAACACATAATCACATATTACAAATCCCAAGCTACTGCACTTGCACCAAGTACAGCTGCAGAACTGCCATCAAGAGTAGAAACGAGGAGCTTAGCCTTGCCCTTGTAAATCTTGAGCACGTTCTTGTCGTAAGCTTCCTTCAAAGGCTTCATCAAGAGGTCACCAGCCTTGGTGAGACCGCCGAAGAATACGAATGCCTCAGGAGCTGAGAATGCAGCGAAGTTAGCGCAAGCCTCACCCAGCATCTTGCCTGTGAAGTCGTAGATGCGCTTAGCCAGAGCATCACCCTTGCTGGCAGCAACGCTGACATCGTAAGAGGTAATCTTCTCTGGATCCATCTCGCGGAGCAAAGAAGGCTCATCGCTTGTCTCCAGGAACTCGCGTGCAGTGCGAGCTACACCTGTAGCAGAGCAATATGTCTCCAAACAGCCTCTTCTACCGCAGCCACAAACACGACCAGCCTCGCCTGGAACCATGATAACATGACCCAACTCACCTGCGAAACCATCGCTTCCATAGAGCATCTGACCATTGATGACAATACCAGAACCTACACCTGTACCGAGGGTAATATCAATGAAGTTCTTCATGCCACGAGCAGCACCATAGGTCATTTCGCCAAGTGCAGCAGCGTTGGCATCGTTAGTAAGAGCTACTGGAATACCGAGAGCTTTGCTGAACATATCAGCCAAAGGTACAACACCATCGTGAGCCCAAGCCAAGTTTGGAGCAAACTCGATAGCACCCGTATAGAAGTTTCCGTCAGGAGCACCGATACCCATTGCCTTGATCTTCTCGATACCACCTACGGTCTCGATAATTGGCTGGAGTGCCTCTACAGATGCCTTTACATAGTCTTCTACCTTATCATAACCACCAGTTTTGATAGCTGTTGTTGCCTTGATTTCGCCACGAGCATCAACGATTCCGAACACAGAATTAGTACCGCCGAGGTCTAAACCAATAACGTACGGTTTTAATGTATTTTCAGTCATGTTACTTTTTTAATTAGTTAGAATTGTTTATTTATGCTGCAAAGATAATGAATCCTTTTGAAAATATCAACTTTTTCTTGTATAAAAAAGTATAATTTTAGAAGTTTTGGGCAAAAATATTGCAAATGTGCCCTTTTTTTTGTAACTTTGCCCGCTGTTATAGAATAATGTACGAAAAATGAGTTTAGCATTTCCAATAGAGATAAACATCCTTGACTTTATATTCAAAGGAATTATCATCGGAGTGATTGCCTCCGCCCCTATGGGGCCTGTAGGCATTCTTTGTATTCAGCGTACGCTCAACAAGGGACGCTGGTTTGGGTTCGTCACGGGCATTGGTGCTGCGTGCAGTGATATCGTATATGCACTTTTCACGGGTTTAGGTATGAGTTTCGTGATGGACTTTGTGAATAATGCGCAGAACAAGTTCTACCTGCAGATTTTCGGTAGTGTATTGCTGCTGGTGTTCGGAATCTATTGTTTCAAGAGTAATCCGATGAAGAATATGCATAAGTCGAGCAATAAGCAGGGTACTTTATGGCATAATGGTATAACGGCTTTCCTGGTTACCTTGAGTAATCCACTCATCGTGTTTCTCTTTATGGCTACCTTTGCACAGTTTGCCTTTGTGGTTCCGGATATGCCGCTAGAGATGGGTGTGGGATATCTGAGCATTATGTTTGGAGCCTTGTTGTGGTGGTTTGGACTCACCTGGCTCGTCGATAAGATCAGAGGTAAGTTTGATACAAATGGAATCCTTATCATCAATAAGGTGATAGGAAGTATCGTGATTATTTTCTCAATCATCGCTCTTTTTGGAACGATGTTTAATCTTTATCATTTACCAGAATTTTAAGTTATGTTTGTAGCACAGAAATTAAGAAAAGAAAGTATTGCAGAATACCTCTTATATATGTGGCAGATAGAGGATATCATCCGTGCCTATGGATGCTCGCTGCCGGTGATTAAGAAAAACTATATCGAACGATTCGATTTCACTCCTGAGCAGAAAGACGAGGAACTCGATTGGTTTGGAAATCTCATTCGTATGATGAATGAAGAAGGCAAGCGTGAGAGCGGGCATCTTGATATTAATAGAGTGTTATTGCAGGATGTCATTGATCTGCACGGCAGACTCCTTCAGAGTTCAAAGTTCCCTATTTACAATGCTGAGTATTACAAGGTGTTGCCTTTTATCGTTGAGTTGCGCAACCGTGGTGATAAGGATATTAATGAGGTTGAGACTTGTCTCGATGCACTTTACGGAGTAATGATGCTCAGATTGCAAAAGAAGGAGATTACCCCTGAAACAGAGAAAGCTATCAAGGAAATCTCAATCTTCGTGGGTTTGCTCAGTGATTACTATATCAAGGATCGTACTGAAGGCTTGAAGTTTGAAGATGACGATATGTAGTGATTATTTTTTAGTGATTAGTGATTTTTTTAGGATATACATATAATATATATTATTGATGAAAGAGATTGAAAGAAGAAGAACGTTTGCCATTATTTCGCACCCTGATGCTGGTAAGACAACATTGACCGAGAAGTTCCTGCTCTTCGGTGGACAGATTCAGGTGGCTGGTGCCGTTAAAAATAATAAGATTCGTAAGACAGCAACTTCCGACTGGATGGATATCGAGAAGCAGCGTGGTATTTCCGTATCAACATCTGTGATGGAGTTCGACTATCTGCCTGATGGTCAGAGCGGCGAGCCTTATAAGGTGAATATTCTCGATACCCCGGGTCACCAGGATTTCTGCGAGGATACTTATCGTACTCTCACCGCAGTGGACTCTGCTATCATCGTGGTCGATTCGGCTAAAGGTGTAGAGGCACAGACCCGTAAGTTGATGGAGGTGTGCCGCATGCGCAATACTCCGGTTATCATCTTCATCAACAAGATGGACCGTGAGGGACGCGACCCATTCGATGTTCTCGATGAGTTGGAAGAAGAATTGAAGATTTCCGTTCGCCCATTGTCTTGGCCTATCGGTCAGGGCGCCCGATTCAAGGGTGTTTACAATATCTACGAGCACCAGCTCAACCTTTTCACACCTAACAAGCAGCGTGTTACCGAGAAGGTAGAGGTGGATGTGCAGTCAGAGGAACTCGATGAGCGAGTAGGCGAGCGTGAGGCAAGCCAGTTGCGCGAGGAACTGGAACTGGTTGATGGCGTTTATCCTGAGTTTGATGTAGAAACCTATCGTTCTGCAGAAGTGGCACCGGTATTCTTTGGTTCAGCCTTGAACAACTTCGGTGTGCAGGAACTTTTGGATTGCTTTGTGCAGATTGCTCCATCCCCAAAGCCAACCAAGTCTGAAGAGCGTATGGTAGAACCAGAAGAGCCTAAGTTTACTGGTTTCATCTTCAAGATTACTGCAAATATCGATCCTAACCACCGTTCATGTATTGCGTTCTGCAAGATTTGTTCAGGAAAGTTTGTGCGTAATCAGCCTTACTACCATGTGCGTCTCGACAAGACTGTGCGCTTCTCTTCACCTACTCAGTTTATGGCGCAGCGTAAGAGTACCATCGATGAGGCTTATCCTGGCGATATCGTTGGTTTGCCAGACAACGGCATCTTCAAGATTGGTGATACTCTGACTGAGGGCGAGAAGATTCACTTCCGCGGATTGCCATCGTTCTCTCCACTTCTCTTCAAGTACATCGAAAACGATGACCCAATGAAGAGCAAGCAGTTCCAGAAGGGATTGGAGCAGTTGATGAACGAGGGTGTTGCACAGTTGTTCGTCAACCAGTTCAATGGTCGTCGCATCGTGGGTACCGTCGGTCAGTTGCAGTTCGAGGTTATCCAGTATCGCTTGGAGAACGAGTATAATGCCAAGTGCCGTTGGGAGTCTGTTCACTTGCATAAGGCATGTTGGATTGAGGCTGACGATGAGAAGGAATTGGAGAACTTCAAGAAGCGTAAGTACCAGTATATGGCAAAGGATATTGAGGGCCGCGATGTGTTCCTCGCCGATTCTGGCTATGTGTTGAGTATGGCTCAGCAAGACTTCGAGCATATCAAGTTCCATTTTACATCAGAATTCTAAAATTTCAGCATGATAATGGATGAAGAGTTATCTGAATACAAACAAGGCAGGATAGAAAGATTTGTTGTCTGGCAGAAGGAACATATTTCCGACCGCCAGATGACCCTTATCCTAGCTTTTGTGATAGGTTTGCTCGCTTCTGTAGCAGGTTTCTTCCTGCATGGTATCGTGCATGAAATACAGTTGCTGCTTACTTCCGGGTTCCAGCAGAGCACTTATAATCTGCTCTTCCTGCTTTTCCCTATCGTTGGTATTTATCTTACCTCACTATTTATCAAGTATGTGGTGAGGGACAATATTTCGCATGGTATTACCCGTGTGCTTTACGCCATCTCGACCAAAAATTCCCGACTTAAGGGACATAACTGCTGGTCTTCGGTGGTAGCTTCCGGTATTACCATTGGTTTCGGTGGATCTGTTGGAGCCGAGGCACCTATTGTGCTTACCGGTTCAGCCATCGGTTCTAATCTGGGACAGATTTTCCGTATGGATAAGAAGACCATGATTCTGCTGGTGGGCTGTGGAGCAAGTGCTGCTATTGCGGGAGTCTTCAAGGCTCCAATCGCAGGACTCGTCTTCACCCTCGAGGTACTGATGGTTGATCTCAGTATGGCTTCACTTCTGCCAATCCTTATCAGTTGTGTCACTGCTACCTGTTTTACCTATATCTTTATGGGTGAAAGTTCGCTTTTCGATTTTACTCTTACCAATCCATGGGAGTTGAATCGTACTCCAGCATGTATCCTGTTGGGTATCTTCTGCGGTTTGATGAGTCTTTACTTCATGCGCACGATGTCATGGTGCGAAGGTCTTTTTGCCAAGATGAAGAATCATCCTTATTGTAAGTTGGTTTTTGGTGGACTCATTCTCAGTTCGCTCATATTCCTTCTTCCTTCTCTTTATGGTGAGGGATATTCGGCAGTCAATGTGCTTCTCAAGGGGCAGAATGAGGCAGAGTGGGGGCAGGTGATGAACCGTTCTCTTTTCTCCGGTCATGAAAATTTGCTGATTCTCTATATTGGCTTGGTTACCTTTACCAAGGTTTTTGCCACTTCGGCAACCAATGGTAGTGGAGGATGTGGTGGAACCTTTGCTCCTTCGCTTATCATCGGTGGATTTGCTGGTTTCTTCTTTGCCCGACTCTGGAATGTTTACGAGGTAGGTGTTTATGTGCCGGAGCAGAATTTCACCTTGATGGGTATGGCTGGATTGATAACGGGGGTGATGCATGCTCCACTTACCGGTATTTTCCTTATTGCCGAACTTACAGGTGGTTATCAGCTTTTTATGCCACTTATGATTGTGTGCATATCTTCTCTCCTTACCATCAGTATCTTTGAGAGCCATAGTATCTATGCCTTGCGTTTGGCTAGAGAGGGAAAGCTTCTCACGCACCACATTGATCGTGCAGCGCTCACTCTGATGAGTATGCAGAGTTTGGTTGAGAAGGATTATCATCCAATCAAAGAAGATTTGCCGATGGAAAAACTGGTGAGTGAGATTAGTCGAAGTAATAATAATTTCTTGCCTGTGCTCGATGAGGCGGGTGTTTTACTGGGAGTTATAGATATCACCAAGATTCGCCACATCATCTTCCGAACAGAACTCTATAAGCATTTCAAGGTGAAACAGCTAATGTTGCAGCCTTCTGCCGTAATTAGTGAGAACGAGAGGATGGATGAGGTGATGCAGAAGTTTGATAAGACTGATGCCGCACAGTTGCCAGTAGTAGATATTAATGGTGTGTTGAAGGGCTATATCAGTCGTACCAAGGTATATGAGGTATATCGTCACATTGTGGCAGATATGTCTGCAGAGTAATAATATTAATCAATGAACAGTATGACAAAGAAAGATTTAAGAATCATATTTATGGGAACTCCAGAGTTTGCTGTGGAATCCCTCAAGTGCCTTGTAGAGGGCGGCTACAATGTGGTGGCTGTGGTTACTCAGCCTGATAAGCCTGTGGGCAGACATCAGGACACTTTGCAACCTTCTCAGGTAAAGCAGTATGCTGTAGAGCATGGACTGCCAGTGCTTCAGCCCGTGAAGATGAAGGATCCTGAGTTCCTGGAACAACTTAAGAGCTATCAGGCTGACTTGCAGGTAGTGGTGGCATTCCGTATGTTGCCAGAGGCTGTGTGGGCAATGCCTAAGTTTGGTACCTTCAATGTTCATGCAGCCTTGTTGCCTCAGTATCGTGGTGCTGCTCCTATCAATTGGGCTGTTATCAATGGCGAGACAGAGACGGGTGTTACTACCTTCTTCCTCGATCACGATATAGATACAGGTCGTATCATTATGCAGAAGCGTTTCCCTATTCCTGACGAGGCGAATGTTGAGTATGTATATGACGGATTGATGCATTTGGGGGCAGAAATTGCTTTGGAAACTATCGATCAGTTGATTGCAGCAGATGGTAATATTTCGAGTATCGCTCAGGAAGAATTCATCGGTGAGGGGGTAGAACTCAAGTCTGCTCCTAAAATATTCAAGGAAACTTGCTGCATTGATTTCCACAAGCCTGCTAAACTGGTACACGATTTCATACGCGGTCTCTCACCATATCCTGGCGCTTGGACCAACATCAAGAAGAAAGATGCCGTGAAAGAGCAGGTGCTTAAGATATTCAAGACCAGAGTTAGTGATGATTCTCGTGGTATGGCACCTGTAGGATGTTTTAGAATAGAAGGCGGACATCTGCAGGTAGCTTGTATCGACCATTGGCTCAATATCTATGAGTTGCAGCTTGCTGGTAAAAAGCGCATGGAAGCTTCAGCCTTCCTCAATGGAATGAAGGATATTGCTTACTACGAATGTCAGAAAGCACCCAATACAGATGCAGGATTACAGTAATTTGGATTTAAATTTCAAAGTTCAATTTTCAAACAGTTAAGAAAATGACTAGAGAAGAAGATATTAAGAATGCAGTAGAATGCATGCGAAAGGGTGGAGTGATTCTCTATCCTACAGATACAGTTTGGGGAATCGGTTGTGATGCTACTAATCCTGAAGCTGTGAAGAAAGTATATGAGATTAAGCAGCGCGACGATTCTAAGGCGCTTATCTGCCTCATAGACTCGGCTGATCGTATGGCTCGTTATTTTCGTAACGTGCCTCAGGTGGCTTGGGATTTCATCGATGCAGCAATGCCTGTTAAGCCTACTACCATCATCCTGGATGATGCGAATGGTGTGGCTAACAATCTTGTAGCAGAAGATGGTAGTTTAGCTATGCGAGTTACTTACGAGGAGTTCAGCAAGCAGCTTTGCTATCGTTTCCAGAAGCCTATCGTAAGTACAAGTGCCAATGTTAGTGGCGAGCCGGCAGCTCAGAACTATCGTGATATCTCTGAAGAGATTCTGAATGCGGTAGATTACGTGTGCTGGACTCGTCGTCAGGAGCATAAGCCTCACCAGCCTTCAAGTATCGTTAAGATTGCCAAGAACGGCGAGGTAAAGGTTATCAGATAATCATTTATATTGATTGTTGACTATGAAAAAGCCTGCTTAGAGATTTTTCTCTTAGCAGGCTTTTTCATAGTCTATATTCTAATAGTAGATATATCATATAACAAAAACTAATATGATCATATAACAATAAACCCTGCAAGAAATTACTCTTGCAGGGTTTATTCTGGGTGGAAGGTGGGACTCGAACCCACGACATTCAGAACCACAATCTGACGCTCTAACCAACTGAACTACGTCCACCATATTGGTTATGTTTTGCTTTTTCAAAAATAGTTGGGTGGAAGGTGGGACTCGAACCCACGACATTCAGAACCACAATCTGACGCTCTAACCAACTGAACTACGTCCACCATTTTCTTGTAAGCGGGTGCAAAGGTACGAAAAAAAAATGATTCCACCAAATTTTTTCGTACCTTTTTTTCGATTTTTTATTTTGCAGGGCTGCTTGGCACTACAGGAGCTGCCTTTTGAGCATCTGCACCTGCTGCTGGAGCCTCTTTCTGAGCACCTGCTGCTGCATCCTTGCTAGCACCTGGCATAGCTGGAAGAGCTGTCTGCTCCTGAGTTGCACCCTCCATTACGCTACTTTCGCCTGCTGCCTGTGGAGCAACGTATGCGCAAGCTACGCTGATTACTACCATAAGAGCTGCAAGACCCCATGTAATCTTTTCTACGATGTCGGTAGTCTTGCGTACACCCATGATGGAATTGGTTGAAGAGAAGTTAGATGCCAATCCACCTCCCTTTGACTCCTGGATCAGCACGATGAGAACCATCAGGATTGAAACCAGGACGATTAATACTACAAATAATGTGTAAGCCATTTTTTAATTTTAAAACTAGTTTTATTATTATTATTTTATTTATTTCTTTTCCCCCTTTGCAGGATATTTTATTTCTTTGCATTCAGTATCAGCTTCTCCAGGAATCTGAGCTGATCTACATAATATGCACTCTTTTGTGGGTGCTGCTTATGCAGACGATCGATAATCTGATAGGCTCTCTCATACTTGCCCTGCTTGATGTAGATTCTTGCAAGGGTTTCTGTAAAGATTCCGCCGTTATCGCTTGACTCGTTATGGGGAGTTGCTTCGGCAGGTTCAGTTCCTATATCAGTTCCTGTATCAGTTTCTGTATCTGATCCTATATCTGCTCCTGTCTCAGATTTTGTTTCAGATTCCTCTGTGCCGTTGATTTTCTCCAGATTAAAGCCGCCTTCCTCTATAAAGTCATCGATGAGACTGATAGTACGGGATGGTTGTTCCATCTTCTGTTCTGTCTCGGTCTCCATCAAGTACGATACGTAATCTACCGCAGCATCGGCTGGAGTAGGCTTGCGCTTCTCTTTCTTCTTCTCATTTTCCTCGTTATCGGTAGGAATGGAGTCGAGGAAGTGATCAATGAGGCTGCTGGTGCGATCTTCTTTCTTCTTGGCATCAAGAATGCCCATACCTTGTGGCTTAGTCTGGGTACGCTTGAGCTGATAGTGAGCAGCCTCTATCATTTGGAAGATGACCTTGCGATCTGAGATATAGATGGCTGCTCGGCGAAGTTCTTCATCGAAGCTAGGGTCGTGGAGTAGGTATAGGTTTTTCAACATCAGTAGGCGAGCCGTCTGATAGTACGGATAAAGAGCCAAGAGCGCACGTAGGTCGTAGAGCGTCTCTCGGTCCATTTCCTCAGGATGTTGTATTAATCTATTTAATTCCACGATGTTTTGCTATTTTCTTTGAATATTGAATTTTTTACCAGTTAGCTACAGTTGCATTGAATATCTGATCAACCAAATCCTTTACCATCTGGGTAACCAGCTCTTCCTGCACAGATGCCAGGCTCTGAGTGGTATCGTAGGTCTTGGCGGAGGTAAACTGTCGCTCGAAGTCCTCGTTGTGGTTTTTGGTATTGGTGAAGCGGACGTTCACTGTAATGCTCAATTCTGTCTGTGCAGAATATCCCTCTGCACTCACCGACTTGTTACGCTGTGAATATTGGGTGATTTCTCCCTCTATCTTTAAATCTCCGTTTCTGGAAACCTGGCGCAGCTGAGTGTTGCTGGCAAACTTGTCTTTCAGCTCATTGTTGAACAACGGACCCATAGGTCCCCAGACATACGAGCTTCTGATAGGGAAGTCGGCCAACTGAATGGTCTTGGTCTTGGTATAGTCAATGCTGGCTCCGTTAAACGTGTAGCTTACGGAGCATGCAGCCGTAGTTCCCATTACCAATATGATGCCTATTATATATAGGTACGCGCGTAAGTGCTTCATTTTTTTATTCTTTATTTTTATCTTTCCCAGCAATGAGTCGTTAATCATTTCCGAGCCCGTATTTCTTGATTCTTCGATAGAGGGTGCGGTCGGAGATTCCCAATTCATCGGCTGCTTTTTTTCTGTTGCCGTTGTTTCTCTCCAATGCTTTTTCTATCATCTGCCTGCCCAGCTTGCTAAGGTTAAGCGATTCGTTCTCGCTCATCTCTTCGTTGTCGAAATCCTTGATTTCCTCTGCTTCTACTTCCTGGGCTTCTGGTCGGGAATGTATCAGGTCTGGATGAGAGTTCAGCATGTCCGAGTGAGACTGTATGATATCCGACGTACGAGATGGTGTCACATCTATTGGATAGTTTGCGGGTATGATACTGTTGTCTATCGGTTGTGATTGAGAGAACCCTTGGGCACCGTTCAGTCCGCGCGCTTCATCAAGTTGTTTTCTCAACGAGTTCATTTCGCGTCTCAGGTCGCTCACGTTTCCTCTCAATTCGTACAGAATCTTATAGAGAATTTCTCGTTCGCTTTCATAACTGTGATACCCTCCGCTCTGTTGAGGAATCGGGGCCAGCTGTGTACTCTCTTCATCTTTTGGGATGAATTGGAGAAGAGCGTCAAGTCCGATTTCTCTTTCTTTTGAGAGTACCGACATCTGCTCTGTGATATTCTTGAGCTGTCGTACGTTTCCTGGCCACTTGTATTTCAACATCAGTTGCTTGGCTTCTTCCGAAAGCGAGATTTTCGGCAAGTGGTATTTCTCAGCCATTTGCATGGCAAAGAGACGGAAGAGCAAGAGTATGTCACCGCCACGTTCGCGCAAAGGAGGCATCTGGATAGGAATCGTATTGAGACGATAGTAGAGATCCTCACGGAATCTTCCTTCGCTCACCGCCTTACGCATATTCACATTGGTGGCGGCTACGATACGCACATTGGTCTTTCGGATTTCTGTGCCTCCTACTCGGATATATTCACCAGTTTCCAGTACACGAAGCAGGCGGGCTTGCGTCTGGATGGGAAGTTCTCCTACCTCATCTAGGAAGATGGTTCCCTTGTTGGCTATTCCGAAGTAACCTTCGCTTTCACCGATGGCTCCAGTGAAGGAACCCTTTTCGTGTCCGAAGAGTTCGCTGTCAATGGTGCCCTCTGGGATGCTTCCACAGTTGATGGCGAAGTATTTCTCTCTTCTTCGTGGAGAATTGTCGTGGATGACTCTTGGAATGATTTCCTTACCCACTCCGCTTTCTCCGATGATGAGCACGGAAAGGTCTGTCGGTGCCACCTGTAAGGCAACATCGAGAGCACGATTCAATCCGTCGCTGTTTCCGACGATATTGTATCGTTGTTTTATCTTTTGAAGTTCGGAATTATCCATTTAGCTGCCAAAATTACACATTTTTTTTGAATTATCTGCTTTTTTCGTCCAAAAATAGGTTATGGAGAGCAGAAAATAGGTGATTTTTAACTTTTTCGCCTATCTTTCTGCTCTTTTTCCTTAATTTCTAGTCTTGTATCAGGCTGATATTGCTGCTGGAAACATACAAGTTCCAGCAGCTAATTTCGCCTCGTTTTTTACTCTTTAGGAGCTGGCTTCTGACCAGCCTGAACTGCAGAGAGAACAGCTGAGAGAGCTGCAGCTGCCTGTGCTGCCTTCTGTTTGTTAGGCTGTTGAGCTTTCTGATTATTGTTCTTCTGCTCATTGTTTCTTGGAGCATTGTTCTGCGCCTCCTTCTGCTCATTGTTTCTTGGAGCAATGTTCTGTGCCTCCTTCTGCTCGTTGTTTCTTGGAGCATTGTTCTGTGCCTCCTTCTGCTCATTACCCTTAGGCGCTCCCTGTTTTCCGTTCTTGGATGGGAATGGAGATGGAGCATGCTTCTTTGGAATAGAGAAGCGAACCTTTTCACTTTCGTCTCTCTTCTCGTGATAGAGTTTTGGCAATGGGTTTGTACCCACCTCGTCGCTTGTTTCGCGATGGCGGAATGCATCGAGTGCCGTGAAGATAGCATGGCGGAAAGATGTTGGGTCTGCCTCGTTGCAGCCTGCCATGAAGTAGCAAGGAGTTGTGTTGGCTGCGGTATGGATGAGTGGCAAGCCTGCAGTGTAGAGCACGCCATCCTCGTTGTAGAGAGCATGGAATGGCACGGTAGCCTGATCGTAGTACATTGCCATGATTCCATCGAATTCGCTGAAGTAACCGCTGCCGAAGAATTCGTCTGCAGGGTAAGGACCAAACGCCTGGATTCCCTTGTCTGCAAGGTGGTCGATAGCAGGGATGATGATTTCGCGTTCCTCTTTGCCGCAACTCTGTTCCTCGTTGATGCTAGGATTCAGGGCGAGTACGGCGATACGTGGATTGGTGATGAGGAAGTCGCGCTTCAATGTCTGCCAGAGCAATGTTGTCTTGCTCACGATGCTTTCCTGACTGATTGCGCCAGCTACTTGAGCCAAAGGAGTCTTTTCTGTGATAGCTGCGATACGGAGGTCGCCTCCGATGAGGATGCTCAGGGAACTGTTGCGGTCGCCGATGCATGTTTCGATGTACTCCTTGTGTCCCTTGAAGGTATATCCTTCTATTTTGACGTTCTGACTGCTGACTGGTGCTGTAATCAAGACATCGTAGAGATTGTTGCGATAGTCGGTCATGGCACGGTCGAGTGCTTTGATGGCTGCAGCTCCTGATTCATCAGTAGGAAGTCCCATATCTACCTTAACCTCTTCATCTACAGCAGCGAGGAGGTTGATACGTCCATCTTCAGCATCTTCAGCTTTCTGGATGATAGAGAACTGGGCTGGCAGATTCATCGCCTTGCGATAATAAGCTGCCACTTTAGGTGAACCATAGATGATTGGGGTGCAAAACTCCAACATCTCTGGCTCACTGAATGCCTTAAAAATGAGTTCATATCCGATACCATTGGTATCTCCGTGGGTGATAGCCACCCTGATTTTCTTGTTGTCCATTAATACTTATTTTATAGTAGAAATCGCAGCTTCGAGCTGCTTGATTAATATTTTCTTTTTCATTTCTGGAGCATAGACGAAGCCGATGATGTAGAGGTTGTAGCCTTGCTGAATTTCAGCTTGGCTTGTTGACTTATGAATGCAATGCATGACATAAGGGCCTCCCATGGCATCCCCCTTCATCTCCCAGATCCCTCTTTCAGAAAGAACTGGAATCACCATGTACATGCTGTCGGTTTCGCCGAGCATATTGGTTCGAAGAATGCTGTCAATCTGAGCCTTGTCATTTACATGAAAAGCATTTGAATTCTTCATTCTTCGTTCTTCACTCTTCACTTTAAACACGAGCAGGTTTTGCATTCCCGTACTTGCATTATTCGAGATCCAGATGAAGTCTTTTGCTTTTTTGCTGGCGTTCATCGAGACCGGAATCTTCATGTCAATTCCAAACATCTTCTTGATTTCGTCCTGCATCTCCTTGTTTTGTTTGCTGGGGTTGCTGGAGATGATATCTGCCAGATGTTTCAACTCTACCTCATTCACGATTTGGCGGAGTTTTTCGCTATTGAGCCTTTCCTGCAACTGCTGTGTTGAGCGGGCTGTAATGCGGATGATATTCTGAGGTGCAGCATTCTCGTCGTGGCTCAGCCTGACGGAGAAATCCCGCTCTCCGATATTCACGACGATTCGGGTTCTGACGAGCAGATAGTTTCCCCGGGTTTTGCCCTTTTTCACTCGAATCAGTCGGCAGAGTGGTTCGGGTTGTGACAGTCCAGTCACATCCTCCGTCAATATCTTGGTTACGATGCTGTCGGTATCGCCCTCGAGTACAACCTCGTAAGGTTGTCCCGTGCTGGCTGGCTTTTTCCTGTTCTTACCTGTTATATTGCAACTTGTCAGGAGAATGAATATAAGATAGAACGAGAAAAGGAACGATATCGTTTTTCTCAACATTATGCTATTCTCTCTCTCCATCTACTCTTTCTGCTTTTCATCCTCATGCTGTCGGATTTCTCCGATCTTCTTCGAGGTGCTGAGCAGGCCGCAGGCTGCATAGATGTCTTGGCCGCGGCTGGCACGGATAGTGGTGAAAACACCATGGGAAGTGAGGTAATCACGGAACTGCTCCATCTTCTCATCGTTCACACCCTGCAACGGGATGTCGGGAATCTGATGGAAGCGGATGAGATTGAAACGGCAATCCAGGCCCTTTACCAGTTTGATGATGGCCTTGGCATGCTGCATACTGTCGTTCACTCCCTTGAATACGATATACTCGAAACTCAGGCGGCGCTGATGAGAGAAATCGTAGTTCTTCAGAAGCTCTACCACCTGCTCGATGCCCATGCCCCTTTCGGCAGGCATCAGTTCGGCACGTTCAGATGGTATCGGGTCGTGCATCGAAATTGCCACATGGCATTCGCTCTCTTCCAGGAATCGCTTCAACTTGTTCTTCACGCCCACAGAACTTACAGTGATTCGTTTCGGACTCCACGCCCAACCGTAATCGGCGGTGAGAATCTCGGTTGCACGAAGCACATTGTCGAGATTGTCCATCGGCTCTCCCTGTCCCATGAATACGATGTTGGTGAGCTTATCCACCTCAGGCAGCGAGTAAATCTGGTTCAGAATGTCGCCGGCAGGCAAACTACCCTCGAATCCCTGCTTTCCGGTCTGGCAGAAGAGACAGTTCATCTTGCAGCCCACCTGTGATGAAACGCAGAGGGTGGCACGGTCTTTATCCGGGATATAGACCGTTTCTACGAATTTGCCGCTTCGGGTAGGGAAGAGGTACTTGATGGTACCATCCACTGAGTATTGTGCGTCAGAGAATTCTGCGCATCCTATTTCGTATTCGGCAGCGAGCTTGACACGGTTGGCTTTTGAGATATTGGTCATCTCATCAATGCTCTTTACGTGCTGCTCATAGAGCCACTTCGCCATCTGCCCGCCGGTGAAGGCAGGCATGCCGAGATCCTTGGCCACCTGCTTCAATTCAGCAAGTGTAAGACCTAAAAGATATTTTTTTTCATTATTCATACTGCAAAGATACGCTTTTTTGCTGAAAAATTCGTATCTTTGCCACATATTTTAATATAATAAGCTAAAATAAGGTGAAAATGAGAGAAAAAATAGATCTTTTCTTGCCTTGTGACGACCTGCAGGAAGCTAGATTTACGACCATAGGTCTTCACGAAGACAAAACAGTACAGCATATCAACCTCCTGGTGAGCGCTGACTTCGCTGCCCAGCATCCGGTGCCGGAAGGTTGCACCTTCATTGCCGTTGACCGCCTTGAGAGTTCTAACACAGTAGAGAGTATCGCAGAGAACACCGATGCCGACTATGTGTTGATCTGTACCAAAAATACAGATATCCGATGGGGCAATCTCGCATTGGAGCGTTTTCTCCGTGTGGCTGATGACACGGGAGCGGTGATGGTTTACTCCGACCATTATACGATGGTGTTGGATGAAGACAAAACAGCCAAATTCCAGGCTTCATTGGGTGAAGATGCTTCTGAACTGGAGAAATCACTGAGAGTTCCTAAGTTGGAAAAGCATCCGGTAATCGATTATCAGCAGGGTTCACTTCGTGATGATTTCGATTTTGGAAGCCTCTGGCTCATCAAGGCACAGGCTCTCCGTGATTATGTAGCTCAGCGCGATCGTCAGGAATATCTCTATGCAGGTCTCTACGACCTGAGACTTTATCTGAGTCGAGTAGGAGAAATCTTCCATATCAATGAGTATCTCTATACCGAGACTGAAAGAGACAATCGCAAGAGCGGTGAGAAGCAGTTTGACTATGTGAATCCTCGTAACAGGGAGGTGCAGATAGAAATGGAAAAGGCTTGTACCCAGCATCTTGGCAAATTGGGCGCTCTGATTGATACCTGTTACTATCGTCAGCCGAATTTTGATGAGCAGGACTTTGAATATGAGGCATCCGTCATCATCCCAGTTTTCAATAGAGAGAAGACCATCGCAGACGCAGTGCTTAGTGCAATGAGCCAGAAGACCAATTTCAAGTTCAATGTCATCGTCGTAGATAATCATTCTACCGATCGTACCGGTGAAATCGTGCAGAAAATAGCTGATAGTCCACGTCTCTTCCTGCTCCAACCTGCAAGCAAAGACCTTGGAATAGGTGGCTGCTGGAATCTGGCCATCTCTAGCGAGTTCTGTGGAAAGTTTGCTGTTCAGCTCGATAGCGATGATCTCTATTCTTCTCCCGATACACTGCAGAAGATAGTAGATGCTTTCCATCAGCAGAAGGCTGCGATGATTGTGGGTTCTTATCGTATGTGCGACTTCGATCTGCAGACCCTTCCTCCTGGACTTATCGACCATAAGGAGTGGACCGAGGAGAATGGCTGCAACAATGCCCTGCGCATCAATGGATTAGGTGCTCCTCGTGCTTTCTTTACCCCGTTGGCAAGACAGATACAATTTCCAAATACCAGCTATGGCGAGGACTATGCGATGGGCTTGGCTTTCTCTCGCCGCTATCGCATCGGCAGAATCTATGAGGAACTCTACCTCTGTCGTCGCTGGGGAGGAAACTCTGATGCTGCCCTCAGTATAGAAAAGGTGAACGCCAATAATCTTTATAAAGACCGTTTGCGCACCATGGAGTTGAAGGCACGTCAGCAGATGCTGTTGGGAAAGGCTGATATCATGGAAGATAGCAGTATTTCCCGATTCTTCAATCGACAGTTGGAGCAATGGGAGGAGGCTCGACATCGTTATCGCGACCTCAAGCACGTAGAGACCAAGACGCTCTCTGAGTTTGTGAAGTTGCAGTGGAATCCGGCTCGTATGGTTAGCACGGGAGCCAAAATCGACAAGAAGGCTTTGAGCGAGCGCCCTTGCTTCCTCTGTGCTTGCAATCGTCCGGAAGAACAGATGGTGCAGCAGATAGACGATAAGTTCCAACTTCTGGTGAATCCGTTCCCTATCTTGCCAATCCATTTCACGATACCGGCACGCAAACATCAGTGTCAGCTCATCTATAAGAACTATGGTGAGATGCACAGATTCCTGAGTCTGCACAGCGACTTGATGGTATTCTATAATGGTCCGAAGTGTGGAGCTTCTGCTCCAGACCACCTGCATTTCCAGGCAGGTTCTAGTGGGCTTCTTCCTTTGCAGGCTAACTGGCAGCGCCTTTCCCGCAATCTTGCAGACATCATCTCTCTGAATGATGATGAGAAGATTGCATTGGTTTGCGGTTTCATCGTGCCAGCCTTTGTTATCATCTCGAAGAGCGAAGAGAGTGATGAAACCCTCTTCCGCCGACTTTACAAGGCGTTGCCTCATCGTGGCGACGAGAAAGAGCCAATGATGAATATTGTAGCCTGGCGTAAGGGTGAAGAATTCATCACTGTGGTTATCCCAAGAGAGAAACATCGACCAGATGCTTACTTTGCTGAGGGGGATGCACAGGTGATGGTTTCGCCGGGAGCACTCGATATGAGCGGACTCATCATTACTCCTCGTGAGGAAGATTTCCGTAAACTCACCGATGAAAAGGCTACTGCTATCTTGCAGGAATGCGGTATCAGTCCAGAGAAGGTAGAGACTATCGTTAACAAGCTGAAGGCGGCAAAGGAAGCAAAGGCTGCTGTCGGAGCTTCTGCCTTATATGATAATGGTAAGGAGCCTGAGGTGACTGTGGGAATCGTGAGTGCGCAGAAGGTTCATTTCATACTCAACAAACCTTATCTTGCCAAGGGAGAAATCGTGATTGGTGAGCAGGAGGTGGAATTCTCAGAAGGTGGTGTGCTTTGGAATGGAAATCAGTATAGTTCACTTACTTTCCATCCGCAGAGTCCGGATGCCTCTTTCTCTTTGAGTGATGTAACCATCGGTGTGAACTTCCATTGGGAGCGCAAGGAAACCCAGACTTTCCTGGGTACGCTGAGATTCCTGGTAGAATCTGATAAGATTTTAGCCATTAATCAGCTGCCTGTAGAAAAATATCTGGAGAGTGTCATCAGTAGTGAGATGAGTGCCACATCCAGTCTTGAACTCCTGAAGGCGCACGCCGTGATTTCCCGCTCTTGGCTTTTGGCTCAGATGCAGCATCGTAGAGAGGTGGCGGAGAGTGGCAACAATTTCTTCTCTTTCGTGAAGAAGGAGGATATGCTCATCCGTTGGTACGATCGCGAAGATCATACTCTTTTCGATGTTTGTGCCGATGACCACTGTCAGCGTTATCAGGGAATTACGAAGGAAACCTCACCACATGTGGCAGAGGCGGTAAGACTCACCAGAGGACAGGTTCTGCTGGATGGTGATGAGATTTGTGATGCCAGATTCTCGAAGTGTTGTGGCGGTATTACCGAAGAGTTCCAGTATTGCTGGGAGAATACGCCGAAGAATTATCTCACAGCCGTAAGGGATATTGCCTTGGGTGTAGAGGATGCAAAGGTTATGCCTGATCTTACCAGCGAGGAAGAGGCTGAGAAGTGGATTCGCTCGAACCCACCTGCTTTCTGCAATACGACAGACAAGAAGATTCTTTCGCAGGTATTGAATGACTATGACCAGGAGACAGCCGATTTCTATCGCTGGAAGGTAACGCTCACTCAGGAGAAACTCCAGCAGCTTATCGCTGACAAACTGAAGATGGATTTTGGTGCCATCCTCGACCTGAAGGCCGTGGAGCGAGGTAAGAGTGGAAGAATCAGCAAACTCCAGATTATCGGTACCGAGAAGACCTTCACCATCGGTAAGGAACTTGAAATCCGACGTGCACTCAGCGATTCTCATCTTTTAAGTTCTGCTTTTGTGGTAGATAAACAGGATGAAGATGAGCAGGGAGTACCTCAGCGTTTCGAACTCATCGGTGCTGGATGGGGTCATGGAGTAGGTCTCTGTCAGATTGGTGCTGCCGTGATGGGCGAGGAAGGTTATCTGTATGATGCCATCCTCCTGCACTACTATCAGGGTGCTGAAATCAAGAAACTCTATAAATAGTGATGTAAAATGGTAACAAAGAAAAATAGTCGGAATCCATGGGCTTGGATTCCGACCCTCTATTTTGCGGAAGGACTGCCTAATGTCATTGTGACAGCCCTCTCTGTCGTGATGTATATGCAGTTGGGCTTGACAGATGCCGAGGTGGGTCTCTATACCGGATGGCTGGCTTTGCCTTGGGTTATCAAACCCTTGTGGAGTCCTTTCATCGACTTGCTGAAGACCAAGCGCTGGTGGGTATTGACGATGCAGGCACTCATCGGAGCCGCCCTTGCCGGCATTGCTTTCTCGCTGCCTACAGCCTTCTGGTTCCAGGCCACGATGTGCTTCTTCTTCCTCATCGCCTTCTGTAGTGCCACCCACGATATTTCTGCGGATGGTTTCTACATGATTGAGTTGGATGAACATACGCAGACCAAGTTTGTGGGACTGCGAAACACCTTCTATCGCCTTGCCATCATCTTCGTGAATGGATTTCTGGTGATGCTGGCTGGTGTTCTCCAGGTGCTGTTCCGTAATCAGATTCGCTTCTCATGGGCGCTTATCTTCTACGGATTGGCAGGTATCTTCATCGGTTTGTGGCTCTACCACAGCCGGTTCATGCCGCGTCCGAAGGAGGATGTGCAGACCGATAGAACGGTGGGTGAAGTGGCGCACGAGCTGAAGAATATGTTCCGCACCTTCTTTGTGAAATTTGGATTGGGAGAAACCATCTGTGTGATGCTCTTCCTCCTGCTCTATCGTTTCCCGGAAGCACTCTTGAATACGATGACCAAGACCTTCATCCTTCGTCCTAATTCGCAGGGCGGACTGGGATTGTCTCCGCAGGAATATGGCTTTGCCAATGGTACTGTTGGACTGATAGGTTTGCTGCTGGGTGGAATCATCGGTGGTATCCTGGTGAGTAGGGATGGTATGAAGAAATGGCTTTGGCCGATGGTTTGTGCCATCACCCTGCCGGATGTGGTTTACATCTATCTGAGCTATTCGCTGAACAGCGACATCATCGTGGTTTCAAGCTGTCTCTTTATCGAGCAGTTCGGTTATGGTTTGGGCTTCACGGTTCTTACCCTTTATATGCTGTTCTATAGCCAAGGCAAGTTCAAGACATCCCATTATTCCATCTGTACAGGAATCTCTTATTTAGGTTTGATGTTGCCAGGTATGGTTTCGGGATATCTGAAAGATATGGTAGGCTATCGCTTGTTCTTCATCATTGTGATGGCATGCTGCGCCATCACTTTCCTGGTTACCGCTTTCCTGAAGATAGATCCTGAGTTCGGAAAGAAAGAGAAGGAAATCAAGGAGGAAATAGAAGAGGAAGAAATGGAAGTGATAGAATAATATTTCTATAGAAGACAGAATCTATCTCTATATGAAGATAGAAACTGTTTTCTATATATAAAATAGGTGAAAATCTGAGAAAAGGTCGTTGGGTTTCGTCCCAACGACCTTTTTCTGTTAAAGTATTTGAAATCTTTTTCTTCTGCCCTTGTGATATCATTTTAATATCGTATATTTGCGATATCAAAATGATATCAACATCAATAACGTAATAAATAAAGTAAAATTATGGAGAATAAGGAATTTACTTATCAGGGAAAGACCTTGAATGGCATCCTGATGTTAGTGTTAAACATCATCGGCTTCCTGGCTGGAGTTGGCTTGTTTATATTTGCCTGCGTTTCGCAAGAAGGCTGGCTGGCAAATGTCTGTGGCGTTTGCGGCGTGTTGCTTCTCATCCTGAGCATCATCTGCGTCTGCGGTTTCATCCTGGTAGAGCCGGGTCAGGCTCGCGTATTGCTTTTCTTTGGTAAGTATCGTGGCACTTTTACAGAGCCGGGTTACTATTGGCTGAATCCGTTTATCAGTCAGAAGAAGCTTTCGCTTCGTGTGCGCAACCTCGATGCCGAACCTATCAAGGTGAATGACAAGACGGGTAATCCGATTATGATTGGTATGGTGCTGGTATGGAAACTGAAGGATACCTACAAGGCTATCTTCGAGATTGATACCCAGACCATGGCTGAGGGGTCTACGGGTCAGACTGGCATCGGTGCTTCTGCTGCACAGATCATGAACATGCTGGGCCGCTTTGTCCAGATTCAGGCAGATGCTGCTCTCCGACAGGTAGCCGGACAGTATGCCTACGATGATGACGAGGGTGGAAAGTCGAATCAGATTACGCTTCGTGATGGAAGTGATGAGATTAACAAGGAGCTGGAGACTCGTATCGATGAGCGATTGGCAATGGCAGGTATCGAGGTAGTAGAGGCTCGCATCAACTATCTGGCTTATGCGCCGGAGATTGCCGCCGTGATGCTTCGTCGCCAGCAGGCTTCAGCCATCATCTCTGCTAGAGAGAAGATAGTAGAGGGTGCCGTGTCAATGGTGAAGATGGCATTGCAGAAGTTGAGCGATGAAGATGTGGTAGAGCTTGATGACGACAAGAAGGCTGCCATGGTCAGCAATCTGCTCGTAGTGCTCTGTGGTGATGATACAGCCCAGCCTGTAGTAAATACGGGAACATTGAATCATTAAAAAAAGTATGGCAAAAAAGGAGACAAATATAAAAAGTTTTATATTGCGCATCGATTCGGATACGATGAGTGCCATTGAGGCATGGGCGGAGGATGAGTTCCGCTCAACCAACGGTCAGCTGCAATGGATCATCGCCGAAGCGCTGCGTAAGGCTGGCAGACTGCCGAAGAAAAAGAAGGCTGTATCAAAGAAAACTAAGGATGAAGTCGATTCAAATCAAATAGAAGAGAACGATTTAAATCAAATAGGAGGGGAAAAGAAAGATGAAGAATAGAATATTTAATTTTGTGCTTGATTTATTTAAGGATAGCGATGAGGAAGAGCAGGCTGGCATCTTTGCGCAAGTCAAGATCTATCGAACTACAAATGCCAGGGTCTTTGAAATTATTGTTGGAATCCTGGTTCTTGCCATGTGGCTGCTCACCATCAGGAATGTCATTCATGCCACATCTGATGATTTGCCTTATCTTCTTCTGTTGGCTGGAATGGGTACTTTTTTCCCTATTGCTTGTTTGCTTCACAGCTATCATCCAAAGGCCAATGGCTTTCCTTTCGTCAAGATAGTCAATGCCCGACAGGTATATTATCTGTCCCTGTTGGGTCGCTATGCAGCTTTATGGTTAGCCCTCTTCTGGTTATGGTTAAGCTGTTACGATTTGATAGGAAGTGAGCCTGTAATTGTGGGAGGAATGATAGCTTGCTGTGTGCTTTTATGTCTGAACTGTATATTCTTTTTTTATAAGATATACCAGTTGAGAAACCAGGTAGAAGTAGAGGATCCAGAGCCAGCTATCAAAAACGAGAAGCTCCTGACCATCGGTGTATTGGTATTGACGGCGGTTTTAGGTTTTGCGTTTCATCTCCTGCCGATTTGGGATTGTATGCCAAAGATATTAAGTGGAATTTTAAGAGGAATCCTCGTCATAGCAATGGTAGTAGGTATCGTCTGGGTATGCAAGAGATACTTCGGCCTTTTCCGTGAAATAGATAAAGACGCCTCCGATTCATCCAGGAAATAGAGGTGTCTCCGATTCGTCGCAACAGTTATTTATTCCCCGATAATCGTTGCGATGAGGTGTCGGCTTCCGCCTCCCTCTCTGAATTCACAAAGGTAAATCCCCTGCCATGTTCCGAGGTTTAATCTGCCGTTGGTAATGGGAATGGTGAGCGATACACCCACCATGCTCGATTTGGCATGAGCCGACATATCCGTCGGTCCTTCATCCTGGTGCAGGTATCTTGGGTCGCCATCCGGAACCAGTCTTTCGA
>OHAY01001355.1_pt1 | contig 22908 bp, 13 predicted proteins | sample 1577191 | NCBI WGS metagenome assembly OHAY01 (sample SAMEA3541504, study PRJEB24748) | human gut metagenome | biome: human gut; feature: human-associated habitat; material: faeces | place: China | collected 2012 | reverse complement strand
TTCCGGGATTGTTTGATTAATATTAATTTGTCTCGATTTTAACGGGACACTAATGTTCTGAACTGATTAAAGATAAATTGACTTTGGATGTCAGCGCTTCTTATATTATTACTAAAAGCAAGAATCAGGTGTCTCAAGGTCAATATCATAACCCTTTAATTCCTATATATCTGTTCCCAAGAGGTGAGGATATTAATAAATATAAGGTTTATGAAAGATATAATCCTGAACGTGGTTTTAATACGCAGTATTGGGAATATGGTGTGCAAGATTTGTCAATGGAAAATCCATACTGGATTATTAATCGGGAGCGTTTTGAGAACAATAAACAGCGATATTTACTTTCTGGAACTTTGAAATATGACATTACTAAAGACTTGAATGTAGTAGGTCGTCTTCGTATTGATAATTCGGATGATGTGTACGAAAGAAAACTTTCTGCTTCAACAGATATGTTGTTTGCTTCTTCGAAAGGAAATTATATGAATCAGAGTACTAAGTTCAGTACTGTATATGGTGATTTGATAGCTAGCTATACGAAGCAGTTGCGTGATTTTTCTTTAAATGTAAACTTAGGAGGAAGTTTTACGAATGTTACTCAAAGTGTAACAGGGTATGAAGGTCACTTGCTGACTGTTCCTAATTTGTTTACATTCAGCAATATTGATAAGTCGGGAGCAGATACAAAAGCCATTCAGTCTGGTTACGAAGAAGCCAATCGTGGACTTTTTGCTACAGCTCAATTGGGATATAAAAGTGCTGTTTTTTTGGATCTTTCAGGACGTAATGACTGGTATTCTACATTGGCCTTTACCGATCATGAGAAAAAAGGATTTTTCTATCCGTCAATTGGCCTTTCCGGTATCTTGACTGAATTTGTAGACCTTTCGGCTGCGGGAATCTCTTTCTGGAAAATCAGAGGTTCATTTAGTGAGGTAGGTAATGCTCCGGCACGTTTTTTAACCAATACTACTTATGGAATCTCTGGAGGTGTATTGGAAACATTACCAAGTGTTCCTGCTACTTTCCTTGAACCCGAACGCACAAAATCATTTGAAGTAGGTACTAATATAAGATTCTGGGAAAATCGCTTCAATTTGGATGTAACGTATTATAATTCGAATACATACAATCAGTTCTTTACATTCACGATGCCACCAAGCTCTGGATACAAGCAGTTTTACTTGAATGGTGGTAAGGTTAATAACTGGGGTATTGAAGCTAGCTTCTCTTACAGTGACACATTCTTTGGACAATTACACTGGACATCTGGTATTACATTTACCATGAACAGAAACGAAATTAAAAAGCTATTGGATGATGATGCAGTGAATCCTATTACCGGTGAAAAATTATCAGTAGATGAAATTGAACCGTTTGCTGCCCAAGGAACTTATAAGATGATACTGAAAGAGGGAGGAAGTATGAATGATATTTATGTATCAGGATTGAGAACTGATAATGATGGATATATTTATGTGGATCCTGCTACAGGAGGTATTCAAGAAAATCCTAATGTGTGGATAAAGGCTGGAAGTGCTGCTCCTCGTTTCAATTGGGGATGGAACAATAACTTAAGTTGGAAAGGAATAAGTCTAGGCTTCTTGATTACTGCCCGTATTGGAGGAGTCGGAGTTTCGGCTACACAAGCTCTGATGGACCGTTATGGAGTATCGAAAGCGTCGGCTGATGCACGTGATGCAGGAGGAGTGGTTATAAATGGAAACGGAACTGTTGGTGCAAAAGACTATTATGGAGTAGTAGGTAGCGGTCGTACTGGTGTGCTTTCAGAATATGTATATAGTGCTACTAATGTTCGTTTGCAGGAACTTTCATTAGGATATACTTTCCCAAAGAAAATGTTGGGAGAACTTTTCAATGAATTGAGTGTGTCATTTATTGGAAAGAATTTGTTCATGTTTTATAAGAAAGCCCCTTTTGATCCGGAACTGTCTGCTTCTACTTCAACTTATTATCAAGGGTTTGATTATTTTATGCAGCCTAGTTTAAGAAGTTTAGGATTTAGTGTTAAGGTATCTCTTTAAGTAATGTAAAAGATAAAAGGTATGAAACTGAATATATTAAGCAGTAAATTTATATTATTGGCAGGTTTGGCTTTATCGGTCTCTTCGTGTATAAGCGATTTTAAGGATATGAACACCAATGACCATGAGGCAACGGATGATATGCTGGATTATGATAATCTGAGAATCGGAAACTTTATTACAGCTATGCAGCGTGATGTTTTGCCTACTAGTGATGAAGGAGCGGGTGATTATCAGATAGCTCAGAATCTGACAGGTGATATTTTTTCCGGATATATGGGAGCTATTAATGAAGGTTTTAAAGGGAACAATCATTATAATCTCTCGTTTTCTCGTTGGAACGACCGAGCTTTTGAAGTGGCTTTCACTAAAGTGATGCCGGCATGGAAACAAATTGTGAGTAAAACCGATCCGGATGGAGTTGAGTATGCTTTGGCGCAGGTGTTGAAAGTGGCTGCATTGCATAGATTAGCCGATAATTATGGGCCTTTGCCATATACTCGTTTTGGTAAGGATATTTATACTCCATATGACTCTCAAGAAGAATTGTATACGACTTTCTTTAAGGAATTGGATGAGGCTATCGGCATTATGGAGGATTTTGTTTCGAAGACTCCGAATGCTCGTCCTTTAAAAGATTTTGACTTGGTCTATGGAGGTGATTTTACCAAATGGTTGAAGTTTGCCAATTCTTTGAAACTCCGCTTGGCCATGCGTGTGGTATATGTGAATGAAGATTTAGCTCATACTAAGGCTGTAGAAGCTGTGGAGTCAGGTGTGATGACTACAGTTGAAGATGGAGCTATGTTGAAATCATCAGGAGGTATGATTGTATATAATCCATTGAAGAAAATATGGGATGATTATTCGGATACACGTATGGGAGCCAATATGGAATCTTTCCTGAAAGGTTTTGATGATGGCCGTATTGAGGCGTATTTTAGATTGTCTACTTTGTCTGATCATGGATATCATGGGGTAAGAAATGGTATTTATATTAGTAAGAAATCAGATTACACACCATTTTCTATACCTAATTTCGACGCTTCTTCACCGGTGCGTTGGATGTGTGCTGCAGAAGTTTATTTCTTGAGAGCAGAAGGGGTGTTGAGAGGATGGACAGAACTGGGTAGTGATGCACAGGCTTTGTATGAAGAAGGTATTAAGATATCATTCGAGGATTGGAAAGCCAATATGAGAAGTGGTTATCTGACAGACAGAACTTCTAAGGCAGCTCCTTACACAGATCCTGTAGGATATAATAATATACAGAGTGGTAGTGAATATCTTTCAACTATTACAATTGCATGGGAGGCTTCTGATTCGTTTGAGAAAAAACTGGAACGTATTATTACCCAAAAGTGGATAGCTATGTTTCCAGACGGACAGGAAGCATGGACTGAGTTTAGGCGTACCGGTTATCCGAAAATTTTTCCGGTAGTTGTGAACAGCAGTTATGGAACGATAGATACGAAAAAACAGATTCGCCGTATTACTTTCCCGCAGTCGGAGTATGACAATAACAAACAGGAAGTAGAAAAGGCTGTATCATTATTAGGTGGTCCAGATACAGGTGGAACAAATTTATGGTGGGATAAAAAAAATAATTAAAAAATCAGTACTATGAATCAGAGTTTAATTAAATCAGTTTTTTTGCTTGTACTTACTTGCATTGCATTTGCTTGTGAGTCTGAAATAGAAAATATTCAGGTACAGAAACCAATTGAACGGTCTGAACAATATTATGAAAACTTACGTACTTTTAAGAAAAGCAATCATCAAATTACTTGTGGTTGGTATAAACATTGGCTAGCTAAAGGTCCATGTCGTGCAAATTATCTGAATGGACTTCCAGACAGTTTAGATTTAGTTTTTCTTGGATGGGGTGGATGGAAGAATTTGACAGAAGACCATATTAAAGATTTAAGAGAAGTGCAACAGAAAAAAGGAACCAGAGTTTTAATCAGTTTTGTTATTGCAGGTTTCAATAACGAGATGCTACCTAATGATTATGAAGGAGATGCTAATGAGTTCTGGGGATGGGATGATTTTGACAAGGCAAGACAGGATGAAGCAATCAAAAAATTTGCCAATGCAATTTGTGACTCGGTAGATAAATATGGATATGACGGTTTTGATTTGGATTATGAGCCTAATTATGGAGGACATGGAATATTGGCAAGTTATCCCGAAAGAATGGTGACATTAGTACAAGAATTGGGAAAGCGTTTAGGACCGGAATCCGGCACTGGAAAAATGTTAGTTCTCGATGGTGAAATAATGAATCCGTCTGTTGCAGATCGTACTACAAAATATTTTGATTATTTTGTTGAACAATCTTACAATGCGATGAGTCCAGCAGGACTTAACGGACGTTATAATGGTGCCAAAAGAGGGTTAGTTCCACCTGAAAAATATGTTCCTGCAGTAAACTATGAACAATGGGAAACTGGAGGTGGAAATTTTAGTCACCCTGAATTGGGAATAATTCCGGCAATTTTAGGGTTTGCATATTGGAATACCGCAGATGGTCCCAAAGGTGGTGTTGGTGCTCTTAATATGGAAAACGATTTTAAACAGAGCGATAGAGAGTTTAGCTTGATAAGACAGGCAATACAGATTATGAATCCTGCTAATAATAATTGATTATGAAACGATTAAATTTTTACATTTTATTTTTACTTTTTACACTTGTTTTTTCGGGATGTAAAAATGCTGATTCATTTGTTGATGTCGTTTATTTTACAGGGACAGAAAGTTCACCTGTTGTCAGATATTCTGTAGAGCAACCAACTAATATTGGTCTTTCAGTTACAGCTTCTTGTAAGGTTAAGACTCCTGTTAATGTAAAATTTTCAACAGCTCCAGATTTAGTTGATGTTTATAATAAGAAAGAAGGTACTGCATATAAATTGTTACCGGAAAATTGTTATAAGTTTGAAGCAAATAATTTCACTATTGAATCAGGGCAACACATGTCTTCTTCGATAGCTTTGTCTATTCTTAATCTGGAAGAGTTCGAAAACGAAACAACATATTTACTTCCTGTTTCATTAGTTCAAGCTGAGGGGCTGGATATTCTGACCAGTTCTCAAATTATGTATATTGTTATTTCAAGACCTATAATAACAAGAGCTCCACAAATTGATGGTAGATTTTTCCAGGTGCCTTTCGCTAACGATCCAAGTTTGTCTAGTTTAACAAGTCTGACATTAGAAACAAGAGTTAAAGTAGATAATTTTGCAAATTATAGTCCATATATAAGTACAGTATTTGGTATTGAAGGACATTTTTTGCTAAGGTTTGGAGATGTTACAATCAAACCTAACCAGATACAAGTAGCAGGAGCAGGATTGGAAACAACAGCTCCTACCTTGTTTGATACAGGAAAGTGGTATCATATTGCAGCTGTATATGATAGTAAAACAGTAAAGATATATATAAATGGAAAACTTGATGTCAGTAAAGCTGCTGCTGGTAATCCGATAAATTTGGGAGATCCACGAAACTTTTATATAGGACGTTCTGAAAATGGAAGACCTATATATGGAGCTATCAGTGAAGCTCGTGTATGGAAAAAAGCATTAACACAGAAAGAAATAGTAAATAATATGTGTAGTGTTGATCCTATGTCTGAAGGATTGATTGCCTATTGGAGAATGAATGAAGGTCCGAACGCTGATTTAAAAGATTGGACAGGGCATGGATGGGATTTGGGAATGACAACTGCAAGTTGGATTACAGACGTTCGTTGTCCAGAATAATCTGTAAGAAATAAATCAAATGTTTCAATCTTACTAGGTTGAAACATTTGATTCTCATAAAATAAATAAAGCCTTGTTTGTATATTGGATTTTAAAGTTACGATGAAAAAATATTTTATTTTTATAATGTGTCTGGCTTTGGTAGAGGTGATAAAAGCTTCTTCTTTGAAACTTTGGTACGACAAGCCGGCTGATTTGTGGGTAGAAGCTCTTCCACTGGGAAATGGAAGAATCGGAGCGATGGTTTTTGGTAATCCTTACCATGAAGAATTACAATTGAATGAGGAAACAGTCTGGTGTGGGTCTCCTTATAATAATCCCAATTTTAAGGCTAAAGAAGCACTTCCAGAAATTAGAAATTTGATTTTTGCTGGTAAAAATTTGGAGGCTCAAAATTTGGCTGGACCGGCTATTTGTTCTACAGGGTCGAATGGTATGCCTTATCAGACGGTTGGTTCATTGAAACTTGATTTTGATGGAATAAGGACTGTGGCCAATTATTATCGTGATTTGGATATTTCCAAAGCGATTTCTACTGTTCGTTTTGAGTCGGAAGGAGTGACGTATATAAGAGAATCTTTTGTTTCTTTTGTAGACGATCTTTTGATGATTCGTTTGTCTGCTTCTCAAGATGGAATGATTTCATTTAATGCTCGTTTTACCTCTCCTTATTCAGATGTAAAGAAAAGTGTTTATGAAAAAAATATTTTGCGCCTTGATGGAAAGGGGGATGACCATGAAGGTGTAGAGGGAAAGATACATTTTACGGCTTTAGGAAAGATTGCGAATGAGGGAGGAGAAGTACTTGCATTGTCAGATAGTGTAATTCAGGTAAAAAATGCTAATAGTGTAATTATTTATGTTTCTATTGGCACTAATTTTGTCAATTATAGAGATATTTCAGCTGATCAAGAATCACGTGCATTTGCTTCTTTGAATCTTGATAAAAAATATGAAAAAATTCGTGAAGAGCATATCGCTTTTTATCGGAAACAATTTGATACTGTATCGCTTAATTTAGGACAGACAGAACAAATACATAAACCGACAGATGTTCGTATTGCTGAATTTAATACGATATATGATCCAGAACTAATAGCCACATATTTTCAGTTTGGGAGGTATCTTTTGATTTGTAGTTCTCAACCTGGAGGGCAACCCGCTAATTTGCAAGGTATTTGGAATGAAAAACGATACGCTCCTTGGGATGGAAAGTTTGCGAATGATATCAACTTAGAAATGAATTATTGGCCTGCTGAAATAACTAATTTGTCCCAACAGCATATTCCATTGATTGATTTGATTAAGAATTTATCGGAACAAGGTAAGGAAAGTGCGAAAATGTATGGTTGCAAGGGGTGGACTGTTCATCATATTACAGATATTTGGTGTGCAACTGGAGCTGTAGATCATCCTTTTTACGGAATATGGCCAACGGCTAGTGCATGGTTATGTCAACATTTGTGGGATCGTTATCTTTTTTCGGGAGATGTGAATTATTTGAAGGGAGTATATCCAATTATGAAGGAAGCATGTCGATTCTTTTTTGATTATCTGGTGCATGAACCGAAAAATAATTGGTTAGTAGCTACTCCTTCTTATTCTCCTGAAAATAGTCCTATGTTTAATGGAAAACATAGCGAAGCTTCTTTAGTGGCTGGAGCTACAATTGATAACCAAATGTTGTATGATTTGTTTGTTAGTACTTCGGAAGCTGCTGAAATTTTATCAGAGCCTACTGCTTTTGTGGATAGTTTGAGATTTTATATAGATAATTTACCACCGATGCAGATAGGCCGTTGGGGACAATTACAGGAATGGATGGATGATTGGGATGATCCGACAGATGATCATCGCCATGTGTCTCATCTGTGGGGAGTATATCCAGGCCGTCAAATTAATGGCTTTGATACACCGGAACTTTTTGAAGCAGCAAAGAAGTCTCTTCGGGCCAGAGGAGATCATTCTACCGGATGGTCGATGGGATGGAAAGTCTGTTTGTGGGCAAGATTCCTTGATGGAAATAAGGTATGGCAGATTTTGAAGGAACAGCTTACTCCTACATTAGCACAAGAGGGAACACATGGAGGTACTTATCCTAATTTGTTTGATGCTCATCCTCCTTTCCAAATTGATGGTAATTTTGGAGCGACTGCCGGGATTGCCGAAATGTTGGTTCAAAGCCATGCGGGTGCAGTACATTTATTGCCTGCTTTGCCGGATGCTTTACCGGAGGGTGAGGTGAATGGACTTCGTTGCAGGGGTGGTTTTATTCTTGATAAACTTACCTGGGAGGATGGCAAGTTGAAGGAAGCTCGTATTATTTCTCAGAAAGGTGGTGTGTTGCGTGTTCGTTCTTCGGTACCTTTGAAGTTAAAAAATGGTAGACTGAAAGAAGCAAAAGGAAATTGTCCCAATTCTTTTTTAGCAGCTCAACAAATAGCCTCTCCCCTTATTTCTAAAGAATGGAAAGGGGATAATGAGTATAGAACTCCCACATATTACGAATATGATATCAATACAGAAGTTGGAAAAACTTATGTGTTATTGCGATTATAATATAACGAAACAAACCTGCGAAGGCTTGCTTTTTTTCATAGATTGTTAAGGTTCAGAATGGGTGAGGAGAGTGCTCCTTTCCCATTTTGTTTTATTGGTTATTGAGGATAATATAAATAAAGTATGTATAAAAACGTGACTTGTATCGTGAGCTCACGATACAAGTCGCGTTTTTAGAGGGTATAAACTTTACTCTCCGGTTATGATTTCTATCTCTGTATTTCCCTGATGAGGTGCAAGGACTAAGGCTGTTTGTCGTCCTGCATATCTACCGTTAATTCTGATTTCCTTGATTGTATTTCCATTTCCGGTACGTCTGATCCGGAGTGTTCCTTGCTGGTAGCGTAAGTCGGAAATTGTTTCGAATCCGAAATGCTTCATCAGATAAGGGTTGGGAGTCAGTTGCAGTCCGTTTTCTGTGAATTGCAATCCCAAGATTCCCCGGAATACCATGCGCAGGAAACCTGTGGCCGACCAGGTCTGGTCGTGTATGGAGTCCCATTCGTAGTCTTTTCCGGTTTCGTGTCCGGTCTGCCATCCTCCGCAGACTCTTCCTGTATACGTATCATAAATTTCGTAAAAGCAGGACTTGCTGTCTAAAACCAAATTGCATAGGTTCTCCAGTTCGAATACAAACTTATCTGCTCTTCCGGTTTGCAGAGCTGCATCTGCCCAGAATGCGTTGACAAACGGCCACACCAATACATTGTGTCTTCCAGGTCTTTGTTTGGAGAATCTTTTGAATGCGGGATAAACCGATGGCAATCCGTATGGACCTACATACGCTTTATCGACTATTTCTTTAGCTTCATTGGAATCTACAATCCCGAACATGATGGCAAATGCCATACCCAATCCTTCTTGAAAATGATGCGTGTTTCCTTGTCCGTCGATGAGATAACTCAGCTGACAGGTAGCTGTGTTGAACAGATGTTTCCGTATAGCAGCTTTCAGAGTTTCTGCCTGCTGGCGATAGGTCTCAGCTTCTTGGGGAGATTCCAGTCTGTCGGCCATTTCCGCCATCAGTTGGTAGGCATGATAATAAATACAGTTTGTGCTGAGGCATTTGATAGGCTTGGCATTGGGGTAATCCAATACATAGCTGGAGGTGTTCTTGGGGTCGAAAATCGGCTCTTCGTATCCGGCTATTCCATCATTGAATACAGAGGGACCTGTAAACAGGCCATATTCAGAATCGAAGACTTCGTTTTCCAACTTTTGCATCGTATTTTTAGATGCAATATATGCCTGTTTCAGAAAAGCCTTGTCTTGAGTAGCCAGATAGTGGTCGTAGGCACCTGTTACCCAGATAATCTGATCCCAATACTGATGTCCGATTTGTGTTCTGTGATTGGTAGTTACATGCCATAAAGAATATTCGGAAACTTCGGGTAGTAGCAGATTGGCGGCATTCCAAGTGTTGATTGAAATATCTCTTGTCCATTCTCCTCCATAAGAGCCTCCAGCCTTGATGATGCTGTCTTTTACATTTTTGTATAGGGTCTGTGTGGCAATTTGGAATACTTTATCCAGTTTCTCGTTGTGAGTGTCGAGCTGTTGTGCATGGCCTTGCATAGCAAGAATTCCGGCCAGAATAGCAGGGATGATGTGTTTTTTCATAATGTGTGTTTTCTGTTCTTTGTGAGTGCAAAACTAATAGTTTTGGCTATAAAAGCAAACGGACTCTTTGGAAAATATGAGTATAAAAAAACAAGGCTATCAATTAATTGAGATAGCCTTGTTCTGATTTATGAAGAAAAGTAGTTGTTATTTCTTGTGTGCTTCAACCCACTTGCGTGCGTTTACGAAAGCTTCCATCCACGGAGTGATCTGGTCTTCGTGTACACGATCAAGCGGATAGTATGCATTTTCCCATGGGAAGCAAGCACGTTCCAAGTGAGGCATCATTGCCAGATGGCGTCCGTCCTGACTTGCAATACCTGCTACGCTGTAGTCTGAACCGTTTGGATTGCCCGGATATTCGTCGTATGAGTATTTCAATACTACATTGTAGTGATCTTCCGGGTAAGGCAATGAGAATTTACCTTCTCCGTGTGCCACCCAGATACCCAGTTTCGAGCCGCTCAGCGAACCGAACATTACACTGCGGTTCATTGGTACGGTTACACCCAGGAAGTTAGATTCGAACTTGTGTGAATCGTTGTGTAGCATCTTGCCTTTTTTCTTGTCTTCCGGTGTGATAAGTCCCAGTTCCATCATCAGCTGGCAACCGTTACATACACCCAGTGACAAAGTATCTTCACGTGCGTAGAAGTTGTCGAGGGCTGCTTTTGCTTTCGGGTTGAACAAGAAGCTACCTGCCCATCCTTTTGCAGAACCCAATACGTCGGAGTTAGAGAAACCACCGCAATATACTACCATGTTGATATCTTCCAGTGTTTCACGTCCGCTAATCAAGTCGGTCATGGTTACGTCTTTCACATCGAAGCCTGCCAGATACAGCATGTATGCCATTTCGCGTTCGCCGTTGGTACCTTTTTCGCGAATGATAGCTGCCTTGATACCACTTGGAGTACGACGGTCTGGGTTGAGACCGAACTGCGACAACTTACCGGTAAATGATTTGTCGAATACCAATTCGATAGGTTGCTGCTTGTAGTTTTCGAAACGTTTCTTGGCACAGCCGTTCATGCTCTGCTTGCGGTCGAGCAGGTAAGAAGTAGAATACCATACATCACGCAGATAGTCGATACCGAACTGATAAGTTGCACCGTCTTTCGATACAAGAATGTGGCGTTCTTCGCTTGGAGTACCCAATTTGATATAACCTACACCTGCATCTTCCAGAATCTTCTTTACTTCTGCCTTATGCTTGTCGGCTACCTGAATAACGATACCCGGATTTTCTGCAAACAATACTTTTACGATATCGTGGTCTTTCAGCTTGTCGAGGTTGATTTCCATACCACCTTCTACGTTTGCAAAGCACATTTCCAGTAAAGTAGTAATCAAACCACCGGCAGAAATATCGTGACCTGCCAGAATCAATCCCTTGTTCACCAGTTCCTGAACAGCAAGGAATGCGTCGCGGAAGTATTCCGGATTCTGTACAGTAGGAACGTCGTCGCCTACCTTGTTCAATGACTGTGCAAAAGCAGAACCTCCCAGACGGAGCTGGTCGAAACTGAAGTCGATATGATAGAATGTAGATGTTGCTTTGTTTACCATTACCGGAGAAACTACCTTCTTGACATCAGAAACTTCGCCTCCTGCAGAAACGATAACAGTTCCCGGGCTGATGATTTTCTCGCCGTTCGAGTATTTCTGAGTCATAGACAGAGAGTCTTTACCGGTCGGTACGTTAATCTGCAATTCGCAGCAGAAGTCAGACAAGGCTTTTACTGCAGTATACAGACGTGCATCTTCACCTTCCTGAGCACGGCAAGGCCACATCCAGTTGGCAGAAAGTGATACGCTGTCCAAGCCTTCTGCAAGCGGAGCCCATACCAGGTTGGTCAATGCTTCGGATACAGCCAATACAGAGCCGGCAGCCGGATTAGCCAAAGCAGCCTGAGGAGCGTGTCCCAATGCAGTAGCAATACCTTTTTCACCACGGTAGTCGAGAGCTACAACACCACAGTCGCTCAACGGCAACTGAAGCTCGCCCTGACACTGCTGGCGTGCAATCTTACCTGTTACAGAACGGTCTACCTTGTTGGTCAACCAGTCTTTACAAGCTACTGCTTCCAACTGCAATACGCGGCTTACGTATTCGTTCAGTTTGGCAGGGTCATAAGAAACATTTTCGTAATGACGTTCTACAGTCTTGTCTACCATGTAAGTCTTAGGAGACGAACCGAACATCTGGTCTACTGCCAGGTCGAATGGACGTACACCGTCAGCTTGTTCGAAAGCAAAACGATGGTCACCGGTTGTTTCACCTACCACGTACATCGGAGCGCGTTCACGTTCTGCAATCTTTTGTACATGTTCGATGGCTTTTTCGTCGATAAGCAAGCCCATACGTTCCTGCGATTCGTTGGCAATGATTTCTTTTGCCGACAAAGTTTCGTCGCCGATAGGCAACTTATCCATATGAATCAATCCACCACAGTCTTCCACTAACTCAGACAGACAGTTTACGTGTCCTGCCGAACCGTGGTCGTGGATAGATACGATTGGGTTTTCATTTTCTTCGCAGAGTGCACGTACTACGTTGTAAGCACGTTTCTGCATTTCTGCATTGGCACGCTGGATAGCGTTCAACTCGATACCTGAAGAGTAGCGTCCGGTTTCTACAGAAGATACAGAACCACCACCCAAACCGATGCGGTAGTTGTCTCCACCCATTACTACTACTTTGTTACCTGCTTCAGGTGAGCCTTTCAGACAGTCGCGCTGTGTACCATATCCTACACCTCCTGCCAGCATGATTACTTTGTCGTATGCATACTTTTCGCCGTTTTCCTGGTGTTCGAAAGTAAGCACAGAACCACAAATCAGCGGTTGACCGAATTTGTTACCGAAGTCTGATGCACCGTTTGATGCTTTAATCAGAATCTGTTCCGGAGTCTGGTACAACCATTTGCGGACTGGTAGAACATTTTCCCATTCACGTCCTTCTTCAGTGCGTGGATAAGAAGTCATGTACACTGCTGTACCGGCAATCGGCCATGAACCTTTACCACCACCCATACGGTCACGGATTTCTCCACCAGTACCGGTAGAAGCTCCGTTAAACGGTTCTACAGTAGTCGGGAAGTTGTGTGTTTCGGCTTTAAGCGAAATTACAGTCTTGATATCTTTGATTACGAAATAGTCGGAAGTAGAGTGATCCTGTGGAGCGAACTGTTCTACTACCGGTCCTTCTGCAAAAGCAACGTTGTCTTTGTATGCAGAAATAATTTTGTTCGGATTTTCCTGAGTCGTTTTTTTGATCATTTGGAACAGTGAAGACTCCATTTCCTGTCCGTCGATGATGAATGTTCCCCCAAAGATTTTGTGACGACAGTGTTCGGAGTTAATCTGTGCGAAACCGAAAACTTCGGAATCAGTCAGTTTACGTCCCAAGTCTTTTTCTACCTTCATCAGGTAGTCCATTTCTTCGCGTGAAAGAGCCAGACCTTCTTTTTCATTGTATTCTTCCAGGTTGTCGATATATACAATGGGCTGCGGTTTGATGTCTACATCAAAGATTGTTTGGTCGAGTCCTTTGTACATACGTTGCAACATCGGGTCGTAATCGGCATTTTCATCCTTTACAGGGAAATACTCTTCAATTCGGTGGATACCGTTGATGCCCATATTTTGGGTGATTTCAACCGCATTGGTACTCCACGGAGTTATCATTTCGCGGCGTGGACCGATGAAATAACCTTTCAGATTATCTTCTGTTTCGAGAGTGGCTTCGCTATAAAGCCAACACAGTTTGTTGATGTCCTCAGCATGAAGCTCCTGATTGCATGCTGTGGCAATTACGCTGTTAGTGGGTGTTCTGAAAAATAGAATCATAGCACTTATAGATTATTAATATATAGTTCGAACTTACTAATGCCTTGCAAAGGTACGGAAATTCTGTGGAATAACCGCGCCGAAATGCAGATTAGTGTGTGTGATTTGCTTTACGTTGGGCTTGTATAGATGCATAACTTGAATTTGTATGAAAAAGGTAATATGTAAAATGTGTGATATAAATGTTTCATTTCTATGAAAAATAGGGGTTGCTTGAAGGAAATACGGTAATGAAGATATACTGATAAGATTAGAAATGGTACTTTTAAAGTCAAAAAAAATGTATGAAAAAGATATGGATTATAATGGCCCTATGTCTGTTTTCCGGAACGGTATGGGCTCAAAGTGCAAAGGACGAGATTAAGAGAAATCAGGATTTGTCTGCCGGAAAGTATTATGCTTATCAGGTACCTGATGTTACATTGACAGAAGCTCCGGAAGGTTATGAGCCTTTTTATATTTCGATGTTTGCACGTCATGGTTCACGTTATCTGACAAAACAGAAAAAGTATGATAGACCTCTGGCTGTGCTAAGAGAAGCGAAACGTTGTGGTGCATTGACTAAAGAGGGGAAAAAGGCTTTAGAGATAATTGAAAGTTTGGCAAAGGAGGCCGAAGGACGTTATGGGGAACTTACTCCTAAAGGAGCGCAGCAGCATAGAGATTTGGTAGCAAGAATGTTTCATCGTTATCCTTCTGTCTTTACAAGCGGTGTGCATGTAGATGCTCGTTCTACTTATAAAACGCGGGCATTTTTGTCGATGGCTGCAGCTTGTGTGGAACTGAAAGGGTTAAATCCCGCTTTGGATATCACAATGGATGCCAGTGAGCATGATGCCTATTATATAAAGTATAAGAATCCGGCATATGAAGAAATGCATCTTTCCGAAATGGATGAAGTCTACCGTCTGGCAGACAGTGTCTATATACATCCGTCTCATCTTATGAAGACTTTATTCAACAATCGGAAATATGCCGATTCAATCGATTCTGTCACCTTAATGAAAGATTTATTCGAGTTACATGGAATCAGTCAGAGTAGTTATGGGCAGAAAGATTTGTCTTTCCTCTTTACTTTGGATGAAAAATATGACATGTGGCAAAGAAATAATTTCGAATGGTATTATGAGAAAGGAGCTTCTCCGTTGAGTGATGCCTGTATGTATAAACTGGAGCGTAACTTGCTTGAGAATTTTGTGGTGACAGCCGATTCTGTGATCGCTTCAGGACATCCTGCTGCTACATTGCGTTATGGACACGATACAAATTTGGCTTCATTGACAGTACTGATGGGTATTGATAATTTATCAGCATCCACGTCCGACTGGCAGAAAATAGCAGATACTTTCCGTACTTACCGTATTATTCCGATGTGTGGAAATGTTCAGTTGATTTTTTATCGGAAAAAGAAGAATCCGCAAGATGTTATTGTAAAGTTGTTGCTTAATGAGCGTGAGGTTACACTTCCAATGGTAAAAACAGATATTGCTCCTTACTATCATTGGAAGGATGTAAAAGATTACTGGCTGCGGACAGTAAACAGCATAACACTTCCGGCTTGCGAAAGAGATTCGGAATAATATCGGAGAGGGTGGTTTCTTTTTCCATGAAATTGATACCTTTTCGTTTTTATTTCAATGATATTTTCTTGATGTGAGCATACACTTGGAAAAATCAATATGTCTATGGAGTCTGTAATACTGATATAATAATTATAATCGCCATGATAAAAGCCTTTATCTGAGGTTGCATTTGGAAAGAAATTTCTTGTGCTCCAATTCGATAAAGGCTTTCTTTTTGAGCTTTTCTCATTTATAGGTTAATAATAAATCTGATTTTGGGAGGTAGGGTGTAATAATTTTGTAAAACAAATGTGATGAATTTTTAAATAACCTGAAAAGACTATGAAACTGGAATAGTCGACCTTTGTCGCAGTATTTAAAAGATTATAAAAGCAATGAAAAAAACTTTTAGGGTAGCAGCGATGCTGTTTCTTTCTGCGGCATCTTTAAATGTAGCATGGTCTGAAAATAATGTGGTTTCTCCAGAGTTGGGAGTAATACGTGGACGTGTGGTGGATGCTGGCAAGCATGTTTTGCCGGGAGCATCTATTTATGTAGAAAACTTGAAAACTGGAGTAATCAGTGATATGGATGGTTTTTATACACTTCCCAATCTGAAACCAGGCACTTATAAAATTAAAGTTACTTATGTAGGATATGCTCCCACCGAAATGACAGTGACAGTTCCGGAAGGAAAGACTTTGGAAAAAACAATTATACTGAAAGAGGGATTGGAACTTCAGGAAGTAAGCGTGAAGGGTGTATTCACCGGACAGAGAAAAGCATTGAATGCACAGAAAAATAAAATGGGAGTTGTAAATGTTGTATCTGCCGACCAAGTAGGTAAATTCCCTGATTCCAATATTGGTGATGCTTTGAAACGTATCAGTGGTATCAATGTACAGTACGACCAGGGTGAAGCTCGTTTCGGTCAGGTTCGTGGTACATCTGCCGATTTGAGTTCTGTGACAATCAACGGTAACCGTCTTCCTTCTGCAGAAGGAGATGTGCGTAATGTTCAGTTGGACCTGATTCCTTCTGATATGGTACAGACTATAGAGGTAAATAAGGTAGTTACTTCTGATATGGATGCAGATGCCATTGGTGGTTCTATCAACTTGATTACAAAGAGTACTCCTTATAAGAGAGTGTTGAATACAACAGCCGGTACAGGATATAACCCTGTAAGTAAAGATGCACAGATGAACTTTGGATTTACTTACGGTGACCGTTTCTTTAACGATAAACTGGGTGTGATGGCTGCTGTTTCTTATCAGAATGCACCTATTGGTTCGGATGATGTGGAATTTGAATACGATCGTGACGAAGAAACAGGTGAAGTTTTCATTACAGATGCTGAAACTCGTCAGTATTACGTAACTCGTCAGCGACAGAGTTATTCATTGGCATTGGATTATAACTTCAACCCCAATCATAAACTGACATTCAAGAGTATTTATAACCGTCGTCATGACTGGGAAAATCGTTATCGTATTTCTTACAAAGATTTGGATGCTGCTGCCGATGGAGAAGCTAAAGTAGAAGTTGAAACAAAAGGTGGTTCGTCGGATAATCGCAACGCTCGTTTGGAATTGCAGCAGACAATGGATTATTCATTGGAAGGTGAGCATTTGTTTGGAAAACTGCAGATGGACTGGGGAGCTTCATATGCCCGTGCAAGTGAAGACCGTCCGGAAGAACGTTATTTCAATTTGAAGCAGAAAGACATTTCTCTGGATGTGGTAAATGCCGGCACTCGTTTCCCGTATGTCACCAACTTGATAAATACAAGAGAAGGTGAATGGGAGGTAGATGCATTGACAAATTCAAATCAGAAAATTCATGAAGATGATGCTAAGTTCCATTTGAATTTCGAACTTCCCTTGGCTTCCGGTTTATATGGCAATAAATTGAAATTCGGTGCAAAATATGTGCGTAAATCTAAAACAAAAGATATAGAAGCTTACGATTACAAAGATGCGTATGGAGAAACCAATACTGATTATTTGAATCATTTGGCTTATCAGGTACGTGATGGATATATGCCGGGAGCACAATATAAAGGTACTGATTTCGTGAAAAAAGAATACCTGGGAGATATGAACTTTGCTTCTATGGAAGGTGAACGCTTGTGGGAAGAATCTTCTGGTAACTACGATGCAACCGAAAGTGTAACTTCTGCATATGTTCGCTTTGACCAGAATTTGGGAAAACGTCATCAGTTGGTATTGGGTCTGCGTATGGAAGCTACCAACTTGAAATATAGTGGATGGAACTGGTTGAAACCGGCGGATGGCGATGAATCACTGGAGCCTACTGGTGAAAGAAAGAACAATTATGTAAACTTCTTGCCAAGTGTGTTGTATAAGTTTGATGTAAACGATGACTTGAAGTTGCGTGCTTCGTTCACCGAAACATTGGCAAGACCGAAATATTCTGCATTGGTTCCGAATGTAGCATTGGATTTGGATGATGAAGAAATTGTTATTGGTAACCCTGATTTGACTCCGACCATTTCGTATAACTTCGACTTGAGTGCAGATTATTACTTCAAGAGTATTGGTCTTGTATCGGCTGGTTTGTTCTACAAACGTATCGATGACTTTATCGTAGATCAGCGTACTCGTGGCGGTTATCCTGGATACGAAGATGTGAACTTTAAAATTACTCAGGCTGTAAACGGTGGTGATGCTGACTTGTTTGGTGTAGAATTGGCTTATCAGCGTGACTTCGGATTCATTGCTCCGGCATTGAAATGTGTAGGTTTCTATGGTAACTATACTTATACTTATACCAATGTGAAGAACTTCAATTTCGAAGGTCGTGAAAACGAAACCGGACTTAGCTTGCCGGGTTCACCGGAACATACAGCAAACCTTTCACTGTATTTCGAGAAAAAAGGATTTAACTTACGTCTGTCTTATAATTATGCTTCTGCCTTTATTGATGAAATGGGCGAACATGCAGAATTGGATCGTTACTACGATGCTGTAAATTATATGGATTTGAATGCAGGCTATACTTTTGGAAAGAAAGTGAAATGTACAGTGTATGCAGAAGCTACCAACCTTTTGAATCAGCCTTTACGTTACTATCAGGGAACAGAAGAACGTACCATGCAGGCAGAATATTATGGTGTAAAAGCTAATGCAGGTATTAAAGTAAGTTTCTAATTTCGAATTGAGACATTTGTAAAACATAGTAATCTCTCTGCAAAACTTATTTTCGTATGAGTTTTGTGGAGAGATCATACAATTTATAATAAATAAACAATAGATTTTTATGAAGAAGATAATTGCTTTATGTTGGGTTGCTTTGATTTCGTTGGCATCATTTGCACAAAACCCACAGGCTTGGAAAGCTTTGGAAAAACCTCTGAACTTTTTCATGGCAAATGATTTGGGACGAAATGGTTATTACGATCAGAAGCCTATTGCCGAACTGATGGGGACAATGGCCGAAAATGTGGATATAGAGTGTGTGGTAGCTGCAGGAGACGTACATCACTTTGAAGGAGTACGTAGTGTAAACGATCCTTTGTGGATGACTAATTATGAGTTGATTTACAGTCACCCGGAACTGATGTTGCCCTGGTATCCGATTTTAGGAAATCATGAATATAGAAGCAACTCACAGGCGGTAATCGATTATACCAACGTAAGTGCCCGCTGGCGTATGCCCGATCGTTATTATACTAAGGTCTTGGAAAATGATGACATAACAGTCCGTTTGGTAATGATTGATACAGCTCCTCTGATTGATAAATACCGTAAAGATACAGAAGATTATCCTGATGCAGCATTGCAGGATATGAACAAACAGTTGGCTTGGATTGATTCTGTATTGACATCTGCCAAAGAAGACTGGGTATTGGTTGTGGGTCATCATCCTATCTATGCTGAAACTTCTAAAAGTGATTCAGAACGTGGTGACTTGCAAAAACGTCTTGATACAATTCTCCGTAAGCACAATAATGTATCCATGTATTTATGCGGACATATCCATAATTTCCAGCATATCCGCATGAAGGGCAGTAATATCGATTATGTAGTAAATTCATCGGGCTCGTTAAGCCGTAAAGTGAATCCTACAGTAGGTACTGTTTTTTGCAGTGATCAGACTGGGTTCTCTCTCATTACTGCCGACAAGAAAGAGTTGACTTTACATATGATCAATAAGAAAGGCGAAGTGCTTCATTCTGTTAAAAAGAAAAAATAGTTATTCTTGGCTATAAAATCTCTTCAAGGAGGAAATGCCCATGAAAGTCTTGCAGGAAAGGCTTTCATGGGCATTTCTTTTTGGAAAATAATCTGTTTATCTTCTTCTTTAGCCTTTGGATTCGATGTATTATTATTTATAAAAAATAGGTACTTTCGTAAAAAAGTATCATCTTTGCATTATGAATTGGATAGAGCAGGTTACCATACTGGATATTTTAATAAAAGGGATTATTGTGGGAGTGGTTGTGTCTGCCCCGCTGGGTCCTGTCGGCGTACTTTGCATTCAACGAACATTGAACAAGGGACGCTGGTTTGGTTTTGTAACAGGTTTGGGAGCTGCCTTAAGTGATATCTGCTATGCCTTGATAACTGGCTATGGCATGAGTTTTATGGACGAGCTGATTCTGAAACATCAGATTTTTCTGCAGGTAGTAGGTAGCATTATGCTGTTGGCTTTTGGTATTTATACTTTTCGCAGCAATCCGGTGAAATCGCTCCGACCTACTTCTGCCAGTCGCGGTACTTATTTGCACAATTTTGTTACGGCTTTCTTCGTTACATTCTCCAATCCTTTGATTATATTCTTATTTATCGGTCTTTTTGCCCGTTTTTCTTTTGTCATGCCGGGAAGTCCTCTGGAATTGCAGCTGGTAGGATATCTGGCTATTGTGATAGGGGCATTGGCCTGGTGGTTTGGTATTACGTATTTTGTAAACAAAGTCCGTACCCGTTTTAATGTACGGGGTATTTGGATACTGAACCGCATTATCGGAGTAGTCGTTATGATTGCATCTGTAGTAGGTATTGTGATGGCAATTACTGGAAAATCTTTCTCGTAACAAGATATGTATATTTCTCAACAGTTAAAACAACAGAATATTGCAGAGTATCTGCTGTATATGTGGCAGATTGAGGACTTGATTCGTGCCAATGGTTTCGATATGGAAAAAATACGGAAGAATATTATCGATCCGTATCCCATAACCGAAGAACAGAAAAAAGCCCTGGAGCAATGGTATCAGGATTTGATAAATATGATGCATGACGAGGGAGTCATGGAAAAAGGGCATATTCAAATCAATAAGAATGTAATTGTGTGGCTTACAGACCTGCATTTGCGTTTGCTTCATTCGCCTAAATTTCCTTATTACAGTGCTGCCTATTATAAGGCTCTGCCTTTTATTGTGGAACTTCGTGCTAAGGGAGCGGATAAGGATGCTCCTGAACTGGAAACCTGCTTTGATGCCATGTATGGGGTCTTGATGCTGAAGCTGCAGAAAAAGACCATCAGTGAAGAAACACAGAAGGCGCTCAAAGTAGTGGGAGATTTGCTGGCTATTCTTGCAGGATATTACATAAAGGATAAACAGGGAGAACTGGATTTCGAGTAAGAGAGATCTCTTTGTACGAGCACACTGTAGTGTGCTTTTTATAGTTAAATGTATATAGATAGACTTGAAAAATAATTAGATAGATCAATATAATGAACGCGGAAATAGAAAGAAGACGAACCTTTGCGATTATTGCGCATCCGGATGCCGGTAAGACATCGTTGACCGAAAAACTGTTGCTGTTCGGAGGACAGATTCAGGTGGCGGGAGCCGTAAAATCGAACAAAATCAAGAAAACGGCTACATCCGACTGGATGGATATTGAAAAGCAGCGTGGTATCTCTGTCACCACTTCGGTAATGGAGTTCGATTATCACGACTACAAGATTAATATTTTGGATACTCCGGGTCACCAGGACTTTGCAGAAGATACTTACCGTACACTGACTGCAGTAGACAGTGTTATCATCGTGGTGGATGGTGCGAAGGGTGTGGAAAGTCAGACTCGTAAGCTGATGGAGGTATGCCGTATGCGAAATACGCCGGTTATTATCTTCGTCAACAAGATGGACCGTGAAGCAAAAGATCCGTTCGATTTGCTCGACGAACTGGAAGAGGAATTGTCTATTCATGTACGTCCGCTTACCTGGCCTATCGAAAGTGGTCCCCGTTTCAAAGGCGTATACAATATTTATGAACAGAAACTGAATTTGTTCCAACCGTCCAAGCAGGTGGTAACAGAGAAAGTGGAAGTTGATATTCATACCGAAGATCTGGACAATCATATCGGAACTCCTTTGGCAGAGAAACTCCGTAGCGAACTGGAGTTGATTGATGGTGTTTATCCGGAATTCCGGATTGAAGATTATCTGAAAGGCGAACTGGCGCCGGTTTTCTTTGGTTCGGCATTGAATAACTTCGGTGTACAGGAATTGCTCGACTGTTTTGTGGAGATTGCACCGAGTCCGCGTCCGGTGATGGCCGAAGAGCGTACCGTAAATCCCGATGAGCCTAAGTTTACCGGATTTGTATTCAAGATTACAGCCAATATCGACCCGAATCACCGTTCGTGTGTAGCATTCTGTAAGGTATGTTCCGGTAAGTTTACCCGTAACACTCCTTATCTGCATGTACGTCATAACAAGACAATGCGTTTTTCATCGCCGACTCAGTTCATGGCACAGCGTAAGACTACTGTAGATGAGGCTTGGGCTGGCGATATCATCGGTTTGCCGGATAATGGTACCTTTAAAATCGGAGATACGCTGACCGAGGGCGAGAACTTGCACTTCAAGGGATTGCCAAGTTTCTCTCCCGAAATGTTCAAGTATATTGAGAATGCAGACCCGATGAAAACCAAACAGTTGAACAAGGGTATCGATCAGTTGATGGACGAAGGTGTGGCTCAGTTGTTTGTCAATCAGTTCAACGGCCGCAAGATTATCGGTACTGTAGGACAGTTGCAGTTTGAGGTAATCCAGTATCGTCTTGAAAACGAATATAACGCAAAATGCCGCTGGGAACCGATTAGCCTGTATAAAGCCTGCTGGATAGAAAGTGATGATCCTGCAGAGTTGGAAGCGTTCAAAAAACGTAAGTACCAGTATATGGCCAAAGACCGCGAAGGACGCGATGTATTCCTGGCCGACAGCGGTTATGTACTCCAGATGGCTCAGATGGATTTCAAGCATATTAAGTTCCACTTTACAAGTGAATTTTAATACACAAAAAGGTCTGAAGAGAAAAACTCTTCAGACCTTTTCTGCTGTGAAAACAGACTTGGATGGACGCTATGAAGCACACTCTTTTATTTTCACCTTTGTAACTTGTCGAGGTACGATACCCATTCTTTTTAATATTTTCCCGACTGTCTTTATATCGTCTGCAAGCTACTGAAAAATATGGTTCATCCGACATTTCGAGTGATACGGCAATCATGTAGGGCATATAATCTT
>OHAY01001351.1_pt1 | contig 22943 bp, 14 predicted proteins | sample 1577191 | NCBI WGS metagenome assembly OHAY01 (sample SAMEA3541504, study PRJEB24748) | human gut metagenome | biome: human gut; feature: human-associated habitat; material: faeces | place: China | collected 2012 | reverse complement strand
CGATTGGATGGGTCACCAGAAAAGAAATCAATGCTTTGTATAAACGGTGCAAAAGGGGCGTGTTTATCGGCACATCCCCGGATGAAAAACTTTTTGATGCCGTGAAGCCCAATATGGATTCGTTTGTGACACAGATGGTTGATTACTTTGTGGAAAAAGGACATAAACGGATTGGATTTATCGGGGGCAGTGATAGAAATATTGACACCGGAAAACCTTCCATGGATATCCGGGAGTGGTCATTTCGACAGAGCGCTGCATACTATGGGTATCTCAATGAGGAGTACATTTTCATTTCCGAGAGATTTACGGTGGATGATGGCTACCGCATGGGAAAAGAACTGCTTAAAAAAGAGATACTGCCAACAGCACTTTGTGTGGCAAGTGACACACTGGCGGTGGGTGTGCTACAGGCTTTAAATGAAGGCAATATACAGATTCCGGAGCAGGTGGCGGTTTTTAGCATCAATGATGTGAATATTGCAAAGTATTTATCACCACCCCTTACTACTATTCATATTGATATTCCATGTATCTGTGAAACCGCGCTTGATCTGTTGCGAAACAGGGTACTATATGGCGGACGCGTAACCAAGCTGGTGTTTGTAAATGGAATTCCAGTTTTCCGGAAGAGTTGTTGAAAAAAGATGTTCGATTGCGAACATCTTTTTTTGTGTCTTTTTTGTATATATTGCATAAAATACAAAAATAAAAATTGGCAATATAGTGAAAAGTGTATTTGTGAGTATTGACATTATTAGGCTTAGATGATACATTCTTAATAAGTAAATAATTTACTTGAATATTAGTAAAGATTTAATTTTAGAAAAGGGGGAACATTTATGAAAAGGAAGTTATTACATGCAGTCCTTGTAGCGAGCATGGCAGTAGCATTGTCAGGATGTGGAAACACATCTGGTATTAATGCTGATGCGGAGAAAACACAAAAAGCTACAGAAACAGAGAACATTGAAGAGGAGAGAGGAACAGAAGTTGCTGCCGCAGAACAGAAGGAAAATACAACAGGTACGCCAGATGAAAACGGAAATTATCTGATCAACGGAAGTTTTGAAGAACCAGATTTTTCCGGATGGACGGTGACAAACAACAATGATGTTACAGAGGAGTTAGATGTTTATGATCGTGAGACAGACTGTTTTGCAGGTGCACAGTCACTGCATTTTTATTCAGGAAACAATCCGGTGGATTTTTCCATGAAACAGACAGTGAGTGGACTTGAGGATGGCACCTACAAACTAACCGCTCATATTCAGGGTGATGCAGCCGGGGATGAAAATCCGACCGTATATTTTTATGCGCTCGTGGATGGCGAAGAGGTAAAAGCAGATGGCAAATTGCAGGGGTATGTTAACTGGTATACGGTGGAAATCCCGGGCATTACACCAACGGACGGAGCAATCACAGTAGGAGCACACGTGGCAACAGCACCGGGCGGCTGGGGAACCATTGATGATATTACACTTGTGAAGGAGTAGTTATGAAATTTATTAAGGGTATGGATATTTCCATGGTGAAAGAACTGGAACAATATGGTGCGTCCTATCGGCTGAACGGGAAAAAAGAAGATCTGTTTGCAATTTTAAAGACATGCGGAACCAATAACGTAAGGATTCGGATTTGGCCGGATCCCTACGATGAAAACGGAAATTCTTACGGGGGAGGTGGAAATGATCTGGAGACCACCATTGAGATCGCAGAAAGAACTGTACAAAGCGGTATGGATTTTATGCTTGATTTCCATTATAGTGATTTCTGGGCAGACCCGGCCAAACAGGTAAAACCGAAAGCCTGGAAAGAATTAAGCGGAGAGGCACTGGAAACGGCGGTGTATCTGCATACTGTAGATACGTTAAAGGCATTGAAAAACCACAAGCTTGTGCCGACTATGGTGCAGGTTGGAAATGAGATTACAAAAGGGCTGTTGTGGCCGGATGGTTACATCGAACAGACTGAAAATATGGCACATCTTCTGAAGGCAGGGATTAAGGGGGTGCGCGAGGAGTGTCCGGATGCAAGGATCGTATTGCATCTGGATTTCGGAACGGATAATAAAATGTATCGACAGTGGTTTGATCAGGTTTCATCGTATGCGCTGGATTTTGATATTATTGGAATGTCGTATTATCCGCACTGGAACGGAAGTCTTTCACTTCTTCTGGATAATATGAATGATATCAGCAGCCGGTATGACAAAGATGTGCTTGTTGCAGAGACTTCAATTGGTTATACCACGGAAACATTTGGCTGTAACGGAATCGTTTATTCGAAGGAGCATGAAAAAATCACTGGATACCCGGCAACACAGCAGGGACAGGAAGCATTCTTGCGGGATTTGTTTGCAACGGTAAGAAGTGTAAACAATAAAAGAGGCATCGGTGTGTTTTACTGGGAACCGGCATGGCTGCCAATACCGGACTGTACGTGGGCAAGTAAGAGTGGCAGCAAGTACATGAAAGACAAGATGACAGCAGGAAATGCCATGGCAAATATGGCATTGTTTGACGAAAATGGAAACGCAAACAGCGCGCTGATAAACATGAAAACAATGTAAAGGGAGGATAATCATATGAAAAAAATAATAACAGCTGTGCTGGCTGTAACAATGGCAGTGGGAATGTTGACTGGCTGTGGAAGTGGAAGTGGAACCGGAAAAAAGGAAGCTTCCGGGGAAAAACTCGTGATTTGGACGAACATGAACGTGGAAGTGGATACCATTCAGAAATATGCAGATGAATGGGGAGAAAAGAACGGACGAAAGGTAGAAGTCATTCACCAGTCTCCATCTGTCCAGCAGTTTGCACAGGCAGTAAAAAGTGCTTCCGGACCGGATGCTGTGGTGGGTATTCCCAATGACCAGCTTGCAGATTATGTAAACGCAGATCTTACTGCAGAAGTGCCACAGGATCTGTATGCGGATCAGGATTTTTCCGATGCAGCCATCCAGGCATGTTATGTAGATGGAAAACGATATGCAGCACCACTTTCCGTAGAGACTACTGCACTGTTTTACAACACAGATCTTGTATCGGAAGTCCCAAAAACATGGGAAGAACTGGTCGATCAGGCAGCCGCAGACGGAGGTGTACAGTTTGATGCAACAAGCATATACTACGATCTTGGTTTTGTGAGAGCCTGCGGAGGTTATATTTTTAAATATCAGGATGGGGCATATGACACGGCAGACATCGGTCTTGATAATGAGGGCAGTGTGGATGCCTATGCCTTTATCAATGACCTGTGCAATAAATATAAACTGATCACGGCAGATGTGACAGCCGATATCGCAAGAAGTAATTTCCAAAACGGAAAATGTGCTTATTATATTGGTGGACCATGGGACATTGACGGTTTTACCTCTGCAGGAACTAAATTTGCTGTAGCAAAAATGCCAACTTTCCACGGACAGCCGTTTGTGACCCCGGTGGGTACACAGGTAAGTTTTGTGAGCAACAGCAGTAAAAATCAGGATGCAGCATGGGATTTTATTTCCTATCTGCTGGAAAACGGTGCACTTGGCATGTATGAGGCGGGTGACCGTATACCGGCAAAATTGGCAGATCAGGAACTTGATGAGATCCAGAGTAATGCATACACACAGGCATTTGTCGAGCAGATCAATGATGGAGAGCCGATGCCGACCGTATCAGAAATGGGACAGCTCTGGAGTATCCACACAAACAATATCCGTTCGATGTGGTCTGGGGAGCAAACACCAGAGGAAGCTGCCAAAAATATGGTTACGCAGTTGAAAGAAGCGATTGAATTGATGAATTCAGGAAAGTAGTGATGGCATGAGAAAGAAAAAGAATGCGCTTGGGTATACTTATCTGGCACCGGCACTGATCTCGATTCTGTTGGTGACATGTCTGCCAATTATTTATACGGTGATTTTATCTTTTACTAATTACAACATGTATCATCTGACAGATTACACGTTTGTGGGTCTGGAAAATTATCTGACCGTATTTTCCGGAAGCATTAAAAATGTGTTTTTCCCGGTACTTGGGTGGACGATTTGTTTTGCGCTGTTAAGTACGGCAGGTTCCTATGCAATGGGACTGATTCTTGCCATTTTGTTAAACAACCCGCATATGAAAGAATCAAAAATTTACCGTGCAGTGCTAATTGTTCCGTGGGCATTGCCATCTACGATTGCAATCCTCGCATGGCAGGGACTGCTAAATGAGCAGTATGGTGGAATCAATAATTTACTGCATACAATCGGTATTGCCTGGAATGTACCGTGGCTGACCAATCCATTCTGGGCAAGGGTTGGGTTGATTATCGTGAATGTGTGGCTGGGATTTCCCTATATGATGAATGTCTGTCTTGGTGGACTACAGGCGATTTCTGGTGAATACTATGAGGCGGCTAAAATGGATGGGGCATCAAAATTTCAGTGCTTTAAGAGCATTACATTGCCGATGGTGACAAAACTTTCCATTCCTCTTGTAATTTCCTCGTTTGCGGCTAATTTTAACAATTTTGGAAATATATATATGATTACACAAGGTGGACCAGCGAGAGTGGATAACCAGTTTGCGGGTTATACGGATATCCTTGCCAGTACCACCTATAAGATGACCACATGGTCGAACCGGTATGAACTGTCTGCAACGTTCAGTGTGCTGATCTTTATCATTGTCGGAACATTTACGCTGATTAATATGCGGCTGTCCGGCTCATTTAAGGAGGTTGATTAAATGAAAAATAAAAAGAAAATATCCGCCTCAGAACAACGGACACTGTGGGGAAGCAGAGTGGTCATATGGATCACAATGATCGTGGTGCTGTTTCCGGTCATATGGATTGTTATGTCCTCTTTTTCCGCGGGTGACAGCTTTTTCCTGTCCTCATTGTTCCCTGAAAAATTCAGTATTGAACATTATGTGGAACTGTTTCGGGAAACGGATTTTGGAATCTGGGTTTTTAATTCCCTAAAGTTTTGCTTTATTGTAGCAATCATACAACTTGTGCTTACTTCACTTGCAGCGTATGCGTTTGCAAGACTGCGGTTTGTGGGAAGAAAATATGGACTGATGGCACTTTTGATATTACAGGTGTTTCCAAACAGCATGGCAGTTGCCGGATACTATATTTTAATTTATAAGTTCGGGTTGGTGGACAACAGCTTTGCGCTCATTCTTGTGCTTGCAGGTGGAAGTGCTTACAATATCTGGTTACTTAAATCTTATATCGATGGACTTCCGGTGGAATTGGATGAAGCTGCAATGGTGGATGGAGCAAATGAATTCCAGGTTTTTTATAAGATCATCATCCCGCTTGCAATGCCACAGCTTGCCGTGATCTTCCTGTTTTCGTTTATTGCAACATACAGTGAATATGTGATTACCTCAATCTTTTTGCAGACACCGGGAAAAATGACGCTTGCACTCGGACTGCAGTCTTTTATCAGCGATCAGTTTGCTGCGCACTGGACTTTGTTTGCTGCAGCAGCAGTGATTTCATCCCTGCCGATCATGATCATCTTTATGTGCTTACAGCGATTTATTCAGAATGGATTGGTTGCCGGAGGGGTAAAAGGATAAAATGTAGCTAATTATTTATATAAAAAGGAGAATGTATTATGGTAAAAAAGAAAATTCTATCAGCAATGGCTGCAGCATTTGTAGCGGTACAGCTTTTGGGGACGACTGTAATCACAGCACAGGCATCCACCATCACAGGTGCGGTCAGTACAGATAATTTTATCAGGGGTGTTGACGTGTCGACATTGGATATGCTGGAAGATTTGGGAGCACATTATTATGAGAAAAATCAGGAGAGTGATGCAATGACTATTTTACATAATAATGGTGCAAATTATGTGAGATTAAAGTTATGGGTTGATCCATATGACGAAAACGGAAACCCATATGGTGGTGGAAACAACGATTATGATACGACATTAAAACTTGCTAAAAGAGCCAAAAAACTTGGCATGAAAATTTTGATTGATTTTCATTTGAGTGATTTTTGGGCTGATCCGGCAAATCAGATTAAACCCAAAGCATGGAAAAATTTATCTTATTCAGAATTAAAGCAAACACTGTATTCATATATGAAAACATCTTTAAATGATTTTGCAGCCGAAGGTATTGTTCCAGATATGGTTCAGGTTGGAAATGAAATATCATCGGGGATTCTTCATGAAGATGGCAAAATAGGGACGAATGAGGATTTTTCCGGATTAGCGGGCCTTTTAGAATCTGCAATTTCTGGAGTACGTGCTTCTGCTGCATCAAGTACCAAAATTATGCTTCATCTGGATCAGGGTGGAAAAAATCAGTTGTATACCTGGTATTTTGGTGGATTATTGAAAGAGTCACCAAACTTGGATTTTGATGTATTTGGATTATCTTATTATCCAATGTGGCATGGAACCATGGAGGGGCTTCAGTATAATTTGAATTACTTGGCGACCACCTATAATAAAGAAGTGTGTGTTGTAGAAACTGCGTATGCATGGACAACGGAAGATGGTGATGGTGAAGGAAATGTATTCATTAGTGGAGATGAAGAAGTTGGAGGATATCCTGCAACAGTAGAAGGACAATTTGAATTTATGAATGATCTGGAATCAATCATTTTAAATGTACCAGATGACAAAGGTATTGGATATTTTTATTGGGAACCAGAATGGATACCTGTAGAAGGCGGAACATATGCTACATCTGCAGGGGTTGCGTATAAAAATGATACCGTAACGCCAAGTAATACATGGGATAACATGACGTTGTTTAATTTTCAGGGAAATGCATTAGATTCTATTAAGGTGCTTAATAAACCGTGTGAAAATTTATTGACAAATATCAGTTTTGAACAGAATGGGATAACTACTTCACCGAGTGGATGGAATGTATGGACAAGTGATTCGTCAGATGAAAATACTGTAAGAACAGAATATGGTGATGCATATGATGGAGATTACAAATTAACATTTTGGGATGATAAAGAGTATTCGTGTTCTGTATATAAAACGTATACAAATATTCCGAATGGAACATATAAATTCTCAATTTGGGCAAAGACAAATGGGAAACAGGATGTTTTACAACTTTATGCAAAAAATTATGGAGGAAGTGAGCTTGATACCACGATTGAAACAAGTGACATTAATTGGAATATTTTTAGTATAGACAAGATTGTTGTTACAAATCATACGTTGGAGATCGGGGTTTATTCTGTAGCAGGAGCAAATGACTGGTGTAACCTTGACTTGGCAATGTTAAGAAAAATTGATTAATTATATTTAAAATTTTTAAGGGGATGGTTTTGATCGTCCCCTTAATTTTTGAATTGTTCTTTGACTGGTGGAATCTTATGAAAAAGAAAATATGGAATAGGTGCAGAAAAAATGGTAGACTATAAAAAAGAGTTTTTGTAGGGGTGTAATAAATGTTAACGGATATGATGAAAGACGAATTGGTAAAAGGGTTACTTAATCTGTTTCATGAAAATTTATCAATGATTATTTTGTATGGATCTGTTGCAAGAAATGAAGCTACATCAGAAAGTGATATAGATATAGCAATCATCACTAAAAATGATATGAATGAAGAAATAAGAAATAAATTTATTTGCTGGTCAGCAGAGATGGATATACGTTATGATAAGATTTTTTCTATCATTGATATTAAAGAAGAAAATATGAAAAAGTGGGGGGAAGTGCTTCCATTTTATAAGAATGTACAAAAAGAGGGGGTTATTCTTTGGAAGGCAGCTTAAAAGAACTAGCACGATATTAGCACCTGTAGAGCAGAACATAATCTGTTTTACAGGTGCTTTTTTCAATTAATAAGGAACTGGTACTTTCGCCTCTTGTGAAAATGTCTAATTAAAAGACTAAAAAAAGACTAAAAAACTTTAAATTAAGTAATACTTTACAAATGTTTAATTTTCTATTAACTAAATATTGACTTAAAATTACTTTATGATATACTGAATTTATCAAATAAATAAAGCAATTGCACACTGGTTCCCATATTTTTACTGCACTCCCCAAGTATGCAGTACCCTCTCCCTGAAATATGGGAAGCAGCGTGCAATTGCTTTTTTATTAAGTGAAACCGGATAGATGGAGGGCACTGGAAGGTTTTTACAAGAAATGGAGAAGAAAGGAAAGGTAGAGCAAAAACATGAGAAGGGTAGGAAAACAGATTGTTGCCATCACGCTGGCAGCGGCAATGATGGGGTCACTGACACCGGAGGCATGCACATTTTTAAAAAATGAGGTGGTGTATGCGGCGGAAACAAATGAAGCGTCAGCACCAACAGTAACACGTACAGAACTGTACAAAAATGAGGGCGCAAAAACAACAAAAACCATTGATTTTTCAGAATTGAAAGAAGATGACTGGAATGGTGAAGGAAAAATTACTTTTGTATATGATGAATCCATCAATGGCTCGTCGGGAAATGTGAATGAAGAGTATGAATTAACTGCAAAGGTAACACTGGATGAAACATCCTATCAGTCGCTGGATGCAGATAAAGCGCATCTGAATATCCAGGGTGTAACAAAACTGGGATCAAAATGGGGATGGAACAACAGTACGGATTGCCAGTGGCTGCAGAAGGATTCTTTTATGAAAGTTGGGGAGAATTATTCAGCTGATCTGAAAGTAAAGTTTTCAGGAATAACACCGGATACATTGATGGATGTTGAATTCGTTCTTGTGGGAACCGGATTTAAGGGAACTGTGACATTTTCAAATGTAGTTCTCACAAATTTATCAAGAGATAAACAGGAACTGACCAAACAGGAGCCAACCGTTCTTTCTGATTTAAATGATGAATCCCAGGTAAATCTGTGGGCAGGCGAAACCGGATATCAGTATTTCCACGGTGGAACAAAAAATGCTGCTCCGGAACTTTCCTATGACGCAAATGGCGGAGACGGAAGATTAAAAGTAAGCCTGAATTATACAGCCAACTCCAGCGAATCATGGAGTGAGGCAAAAGTGAAATTCATACCGAAGACACCGGCTGATATCAGCAATTATAATCAGGTGAGTGTGGATTGGATTTATCCGGAAAGCAGTAATATTTCCAAGATAAAATTTTTCTCCAACAGCGGAATCGATAAAGATACCAGCATAGATTTGTCCGAGGCAACAGATGCAGGAAACGGATATAAGAAAGTTACAGTTACTTTAGGATTTTCTCCATCTGCCACACCAATGGCTGATCTGACAATCGGACTTATCGGAGCCAACAGTTCCTTTGCTGGGGATGTTTATCTGGATAATCTGATACTTTCCCAGAAGGATGCCAGTGGTGATTTTGTGACAATTACCGCGACACCGAATACAGACGGAACACAGGCAAAACCAGAAGCAACAGATAAAACCCTGACCATGACAGATCCGGATGCTAGCAATAGCGCAAAGGCATTGTATGCATATCTGCAGGGACTGACCGAAAGTGATCAGGTACTGTTCGGACATCAGAATGATGTGAGCCATTCCGTAGGAAACAACGATCTGGGAGATGTAAAAGATGTGACCGGTTCCGTCAGCGGTATTTTCGGCATTGACTCCCTGGCATTGTTTGGAAGCGAGGCTGGTGGTACGGATGCGGCATCGGCACTGCAGAATTCCATTGACTACAGCAAAAAGGCGGCCCAAAACGGTGCAATCGTTACCTTATCCACCCATATGCCGAATTTCACCAACGCAAAGATTAAAAAGAATGCAGATGGAACCTACGATTTCTATAACTGTGATTTTAATGAAGCAAAAGATTTATCCGGTGATTCGTTAAAGAAGATTTTGCCAGGTGGAGAGAAGAATGAGGTATTTAAGGCATATCTTGATACGATTGCATCCTATGCCAATGCATTGGAAAAGGAGAATATCCCGGTGATTTTCCGGCCATTCCATGAGGATACCGGCGGCTGGTTCTGGTGGGGCAGTGCAAACACCGCAGAAAGTTACAGGAGTCTGTATGCATATACCAGAGATTATCTGGAATCCAAAGGCGTGCACAATATGCTTTATGTGTATTCGCCAAACGGACCGCTGGAGACCGAGGCAGAGTATATGTCGCGGTATCCGGGAGATGCCTGTGTAGACATTCTGGCATTTGATTATTACAACGACTTTAATACTTATCCGGCAGAGAGTGATACTTCATTCTTTGATCATCTGGATCAGACCTGTCAGGTTGTATCATCACTTGCAAAACAGCATAATAAGCTGGCTGCGATTTCGGAGACCGGTGTACGTGTGATGAAAAAGGATGGAAGTGATAACGAAGGGCTTCTTGTAAAAAATAATCCGGTCAGTGAGGCAAAGTCGGGTGTGAACTGGTATCAGAAAGTGAATGATATCGCAAAGAAAAATGACATGCCATATTATATGGTATGGGCAAATTTCAGCGATACCAATTTCTATGTGCCGTATAAATACAGTGATACCATGGGACAGGAAATGATCAATGATTTCATTTCTTACTACAACAATGAGGATTCAGTATTTGGAAACGGTACGAATTTCTATGGAAATATCGATAAGTACGCAGGAGTAAAGACGGATAATTACAAAGATGTCAGCGGATACATGGTAGCACCGTTTGATATGGATACGATTTTAAAGCCAACTGCATTAAAGGCAAGTGTTTCCAATGCCGGTGAGGTATCGTTTGTTGTAAAGGATACGGCAAAGGGCAAACAGTTGACATTGCCGGCTGCGAAAGGCTCCGATGGATTCTATACGGCGCAGCTGACACAGGAGGAAATGGATCAGATCGGAAAAACAGATGTAGCGGAAATCGCGCTGGTTGCAGATGGAAAGACATTGTCTGCGATCACAAATCTGAGTATCGGGAAAGAAAAGGACAAAGCTCCGGCAGGTGTGCTGGAAAATTTTGACTACTATGTCGGGAGTAATGGACTTCTGGACGCAGCTTATGGTGGAAATTCTGCCGCTGGATGCAGTTCGTCCTTTACGCTGGATCAGGAGCATAAGGCAGACGGTACATATGGTGCTGCATTTAATTACAAATTAAAAACAACCGGTTCGGAAGTCTGGACGGGTTTGGTAAATGCAAGTCTGGGCAATACAGATTTTTCAGCCTATAATGCATTGAAATTCTGGACAAAACTTGATGGAAAAGGTCAGAAGGTTGTTGTACAGATCAAGGCAGGAGGAGAAGAGTATGAAGTATATCTGACCAATCTTGCGAAGACAGAAGATGCCTATGAAGTAACCGTTCCATTCTCAGCTTTTAAAGGGAAGACGGGTGGAAAACTTAGTGGGGATGCTTTAAAAGATGTGCAGGCATTCGGACTCTGGTGTAATTCCAACCCGGCAGGTTCCGCGGTAGATGTGGAATCGGTACTTTACTTTGATGCATTCAAAGGAACAACGATCAGTGATGCAGAAGCTGCAAAAGCAGATGCCGATGGCCTGATTGCGGTAAAACAGACCAGCCAGAGTGGAAATAATGGCGGAAATTCTTCCTCCGGCAGCAGCACCTCTGGTGGAAATTCCGGCAGCACAACAACACCGGATACAAAACCATCGGAAACCCGGAAAACGGACAAAACATTTGAGAATATTGCAAAAGATACAAATGCGACACTTACCGTTGAAAAGAACGATAAGGGAGAAGTGACAGGTGCCCGGGCACAGCTGGAAAAAACAGTAAAGAATGCTTCCGAGACAAAGAAGACTACAATTTCAGCAGATGTGGTTGCAAAATTAGTCCAAGAGGCAGGAACCAGCGACATCTCGATTACCCAGACAACGAAGAACGCTTCCGGCAAAGTAATGAACAGCGTATCTGTCAATGCGAAGGATCTGCAGGCAGGCAAAAAGCTGACACTTGTAAAAGTTGATAAAAAGACAGGAGAAAAAGTCCTGATCAGCAGCAGGACTTATAAGGTTTCCAAAGACGGAACGGTTACAGCGGATACCAAAGATGCCGGTGATTATGTACTGCTGAATGAGAAGGATGCAAAAGCCCTGAGCAGTAAAATCTTAAAGAGTGTTGCATTAAAGGATACCAAGAAAACGGTTGCAAATGGAAAGAAGGCAAAAGTTACTTTTGATAAGAACCTGAACATGGAAAATGTAAAGAACATTACTTATACATCTTCCAAAAAGTCGGTTGTAACCGTGAATAAAAATGGTACAATTGTCGCAAAGAAAGCTGGCAAAGCAGTTGTGAAAGTAAAAGTCACTTTAAAGAACGGAAAGACAAAGACGGTAAAAATGACGATCAAAGTGACAAAGTAAATTTACAGGAGTTTCGTCAAAATTTTAATAAGAAAAAGACGGTTTCGCAGGAAATCGTCTTTTTTCTTACCCATAATTGTAAAGAGAAGCGTGTGCGTTTTTTCGGGGGAATTGATTGTAATTTCAGGAACCTTTGTTTATACTAAAATCAATAGAAAAGAGAATGAGAAGGAGAACATTTATTATGGCAGGAAAACACATTTCCATTCCGGCACTTTTAAAGATCGGTGCGGGTGCATTGGACAATCTGGGGATTTACTTAAAAGAGTTACAGTTACAGAAAGTAGTTGTATTATTTGGAAACGGTCTTGTAGAAATGTTTGGTTCTACCGTTATGGAAGCATTGCAGCAGGAGGACATTGATATTTTAGAATATCAGGAACTGGATACCGTGCGGTTGGAAGATCTGACCAGTCTTGCATTTTCCATGCCGGCGAAGACGCAGGCAGTCATCGGCATCGGTGGCGGAAAAGTGATTGATGGTGCGAAATATTGTGGATTTCTGCGAAATCTGCCGTTTATCAGCATCCCGACATCGGCATCGAGCGATGGCTTTTCAAGTGCCAGTGCTTCCCTTCTGGTGGAAGGACGGCGCAAGTCCGTTCCGGCAAAACTTGCATATGGGATTGTGGTGGATACAAAGATTATCCGCAGTGCACCGGAGAAATTTTTATATTCCGGAATCGGCGATATGGTATCAAAAATTACGGCACTGTATGACTGGATTTTTGAGGAAGAACATGGGTACGGAAAAGTCAACGATTTTGCTGTCATGATTGCAAAGAAAGCAGTCAACAGTTTTGTGCGCACACCGTTTACTTCGATACAGGATGATCTGTTTTTAAAGGAACTTCTGGATTCTCTTGCGATGAGCGGAATTGCAAATGAGATTGCGGGCAGCAGTGCGCCAACGAGCGGCAGCGAACATCTGATTTCCCATGCACTGGACAAGATGCTTGAGCATCCGCAGCTTCATGGGATTCAGGTCGGCATTGCAACCTATCTGATGAGTGTTGTGCAGGATCATCGTTACCGGAGGGTAGACACGATCTTTACGCAGACGGGGTTCTGGGATTATGTAAAAGCACTGGATCTTCGGCGGGAGGATTTTGAGAAAGCAGTTGATCTGGCACCGTCCATCAAGCCGTTCCGCTACACATATCTGCATGAGCAACAGTACCGGGATCGCGCGAAGGAACTCCTGCATACAGATGCGCGGCTGCAGGAAATCCTGAAATAGAGAGGAAAATAAATTACAGGATATACAATGATAAAAGTAGCAATATGTGATGATGATATACAATTTATTTATAAATTGGAACAAAGTATTTTTCGGTTTGCAGAAATGAAAAGAATAAAAGTGGATGTTGACGGTTATACAAGTGGAGCAGAATTTATTCAAAAACTGCAGCAAAGCGAAAGGTATGATTTGTTATTTTTGGATATTGAATTAGGGGACAGCTCGGGGATTATCGTTGGAAACTGGATTCGATCTCAGATCCAATATGAATCCATGCAGATTGTTTTTGTATCGGCAAAAGAAATGTATGCCATGCAGCTTTTTGATCTGCGTCCAATGAATTTCCTCGTGAAACCCATACAACAGGAACGAGTAGATTATATATTAGATGAATATGAAAGGCTGTATCAGTTTCAGCCACATATTATAGAAATTGGGAAAGGAAGAAATGCGATACGGATAGAAGAACATTCTGTTTTTTATTTGCAGAGCCTTGCCAGAAAAATTCAAGTGGTAACAGCAAATGATACATTATGTGTTTATGGAAAACTTTCGGAGGTTATTCCTGCGTTGAATCCGCATTTATTCTGCGTGGTACATAAATCTTATGTCATTAATCTGCGGTATGCAGAATCTTTTCAGAAAGACAGCGTACACATGATCAATGGGGATGACATTCCGGTCAGTCGGTCTATGAAAAATAACCTTGATCATGCAATTATGGAAAAGATGAGGTGTGGCGGGTGAATAACATAGAAAGAATATTTGAAGCGGTATGTAACATATTAAGTGTGTATGTAAGTTTTAAAGTGACGGATGTTTTTCTGGAAAAGAAAAGAAAACTGCCACGGATGGCAAATATTGTTTATGTGCTCGTATGGCTTATTAATACAGTTGTTGCATTTGGTTTTCGAAATGCCATGGGGACTACGGTGAGTATGGTACTGCTTCTCTGGGCGGCAGAAGGTATATTGTATGAAGGAAGTATACTGCAGAAAATAATGGCAGGTTGTTTTACAGTATTGCTGGGGCTTACCATAGAATTTATCATGTATTATTATCTGGGAGATTTTTCTTTGTTTTCCGAAGGGCGGGCAATGGGAACCATCACGGGGGCAATGGTCAATCTGCTCATAGCAATGGGAATAAGACAGGTGATATGTCGGCGAAGGGTTATGGAAACACAGAACTATTACTTTATGATTCTTGTATTAGCCGGAAATATTGTCTGGATATATGCTCTTGAGAGTGTATCCGGCGAAAATTCGCCAAAAACAGTATTATCACTGGCTATTATGATCGTTGTAGATCTTGGAATGTTCTATTTGTATGACCGTTTGGGAGAAGCTTATCAGGATAAAATGCAGCAACGGCTTTTAAAGGAACATATGATGGTCTATCAGGAGCAGATGCATATCATGCAGCAGGATCAGAAAAAGCTGGATTCTTTGCGGCATGACATGAAAAACCATATGTATCTTCTGCAGGCATATCTTAATGAAGGAAGGTATGATAAGGCACAGGAATATGTAAATAAAATGAGTGAGCATTTGCAGACGGAGCATAAGTATGTGAATACGGGGAATCTGGAACTGGATATGATTTTGAATCATAAACTGGCAAAAGCGGAGGCAATGTCCTGTCAGATTCAGTCGCAGATCGTGATTCCGTGCCAGTTGCCAGTGGATGGATATGACTGGAATGTTTTGTTTGGAAATCTGTTGGACAATGCAATTGAGGCAATGGAGCAGATAAAAGATCGTTTTTTGGAGATTCGGATACAATACGACAGGGGAATTCTGGGTATACAGGTGAAAAATACGTTTGATGGAAAAGTCAATAAACAGGGAGAACGTTTATTGACAAGGAAGAAACAACAGGCATTGCATGGAATCGGTATGCAGAATATTTCAGATGTTGTAGACAAATACGGGGGATGGAAATCTATAAATATCGATGAAAATATATTTGAGGTTCAGATTGTGTTATATCTTTGAAAAAATCCCATGGTGTATGCTATGGGATTTTTAATGCAGATTTTGACGAAAATCAAACCAATTTTAACATGCAGAAAGAATAATGGGAAAAATGAAGTATAGTATACACAAGAGAGGGGGGATGGCTATGAAAAATATTTTAAAAATAATGCTTATGATGATTACAATTTTTACGATAGCAGGTTCTGCTGTCTATGCCGCGGAAATACCGGTTTCAGATCAGGATCAGTTAATAACGAGCAGCGATTGGACAGAAATCAGTAATTTACAGGATGAAATGAAAAAAGAAGAGCCGGATGCAACCATCGATTATGACAAGGCATTAAAAGTATATGTGGATTGTAATCTTATAAAATTGCAGACGGCAGATACGAAAAAACTCACAAGTGCTCTGGAAAGTGCAAATTATGTATGGGTCATTCCTTTTAAAATGGAAAAGACATATGGAATGTTTACCGTAGCCAAAGGACTTCCATTGCGTGAAGAAGCAAAGTCTGTATTGACAAAAGCAGAACAGGAAGAAGTAAAAAATCATGCTGGAAAATGGATGATTACAGAGACAGCAGAACATACAGTGGAACCTTACTATGATATACTTCTGGAAAAACGAGAGGCATTATCGGACTGTACGAGAGTAGTACTGGTGGGAAGTCAACCGGGAATGAGACAGCCGGTTGCACTTGGGATGGATGATGAAACAGCACGTATCTGGATTTCGTTAGGGTATCAGTATCCGGTTATGGAGAAAATTCCGGAAACTCAAAATGTGGAAAGCGGTGTCTATTCATTTGATTCTGTAGCGGAGATTTCAGATACTTATATTGAAGATTCTGAGGTAAGTACAGGAGCTGGAGTACAGAGCAGAAGTTCGATGAAATATGTGGCTGGCATTGGAATTATAGTGATAGGAAGCATATTAATCCTTAGTGTTTTAAAGAAAAAGAAATTGGAGGATTATGAATGAAGAAAATCAGTCTGTACTTATTAATTTTTACAATGCTATATTGTCTGTGTGCGTGTGGAAAAAATTCTGATGCAAAATCAAACAGTAGAGAAGATGATGGCAGAAAAGAACAAAAGATAATCATATCATCAATTCAGGTTGCTTCAAATACGAAGGTTATGCGTGCAAAGGTGTTCCTTCCGAACGTAAAATCTTTGGAAGGAACAAATTATTGGTTAGGTGGGTTAGATACTACCAGTAAGGTGGATGTAATAGATACAGGTGATGGTATTCAGATCAATGTGTGCGGCTTTTATTCCGATGATACTGCGTGGAAAAATCCGAAAGTATATAAGGGATTTCAATCACCGGATAATTCAAATACGCCATTAAAAAATGTTTTGGTTAAGGGAAAAGTTGTTCCAATGAAGGAGAAGATGTTAAAAGCGGATGTTAAGAAAACAAAAAAAACAATCCCTGTTGAAATTACACCTTATACGGTTAGTATTTGTCCCGTCAATGACTGGAGAGAAAAAGGGTGTTTTTATCATGTAGTTGCAACAACAAAAGACGGAAAGCAATATTCCATAGGAGAGTTACCTCTTACCGATGATAGAAAAGGAGCTGAAAAAAAGAAACATCCTTTCATGGATGGTACAGATCTTGAAGAGCTTGGAGATGGCTATGCATCTGCAAGTGAAATGAAATATTGTGGGGCTCGTTATATTTTTAATCAGAAGATTGATATCACACAGATAGAACAGATAGAAATAATAAAATATAAAATCAGCAGATGATATAGGTATAAAAACAGGTCATAAATTTGTTGACGATGATAGGAAACCATGTTAGGATGATGGCAGAGACTATCAATGAAGTGACAGGGGAATGAGTTTTTGACTCATCCCCCTGTTCTTATTATCAGGAGAAATGGATGAAAAAGAACAATCAGATGAAACCAGACAATGTAGCAAAACGTCTATGGGCATTTTTTATCGTGCTCACCATGTGTATTACCGTGCAGCCTGTCGTGCCGGTAAAGGCGCAGGAGGCTGTGCAGACAGCGGCAAGAACGATCTATACGGAATTTAAAGATGGAAATTCTACCCATTCTGGAGATGGAAGCTATGGAAATCCCTACAATTTATTTGAGGATGCCTATGCGGCTGCCGGCAATGGGGATGAAATCTCAATTTTGGGAAGTGGTGCTTTTTTAAATGCCGAGGCTGCGGAACCGTTTATTTTTGATAAAAGCGTGACCGTCAACGGAAATGGAAATACTTTTTCCAACCGTAAGGGGGGATTTATCCTGAATACGGATGTGACATTTAAAAACATTACGCTGCGGTTTTCCAATCGTCTGCACGATGCAATTTTTGCAAATGGGCATAAACTTGTTCTTGAGAATGTTACGTGCGACAGCGGATTCCGCTATGTAGATATCTTTGGCGGATCCCTTTATGAGAATGGAAAGAATATGGGGAATCATCCGGGATCAGAGGCACAGATTCTGATTACGGGTGGTGGTACCAATCTGGGGAATATTTATGCCGGTTCCATGAACGGAACATATGACGGTAAGACACAGATCGTGCTTGCGCACGTTTCCGGTACGCAAAATGGGGAAATCTATGCATCCGGTGCCATTGAACCATATGTAAATCAGGATGACTGGTTTTCCACGCAGGAGCCGGATCCACCGGCAGCGGATGGACAATATACGGTTTCCGGCGATGTGGAAATTTCACTTACCGGTTCCGATACGAAACAGGTGTACGGAGTATCTGAAAATCACGCAGGGAAGACATTTCTGACCATAGATACCGACCAGTCCTATACCGGAATTCCAGGTATAAGCAAAGTAGGAAACCTCACAGTAAAGGGCGGTGGAACATTTGCACCGACAGCGTTGGACAGCTGTACGGTCAGGCTGGAAGGGGCAAGTGCGATTGATCTTTCCCAGATGGAAACTCCACAGGTACATTCGATTGTGAGTGCGGATTCAGTAGGAAACCGACTGATCTTAGGAAAAGAACAGAAGCTGAATGTTACAGATACCATTACGGGTGCACTTACATTTGAAACCCTGAATGGAAGAAATGGAAAATCCGGAATTGCGGAGTATGGTCACACCTATCTGGAACTTGGAAGGGCTGCGGATACGGCGGTTTCTTTTACACCGACAGACGGACAGGCGGGAATGACACTGGAACGGACATCGTCTGGAAACGGAGAAATCTGGAAAACCAGTGAGTTGTCAGGGGATAAACCGGTTGCGGTAAAAAATATGACCATAAAAAATCCGGTAATTACTACAACGGTTTCGGAGATTTCAAAAGTCGGTGAGTATAAAAATAAGGATCCAAAACCATATCTGGCAGAGGTAGCCTGGCTGGAGCAAACGGATGAGTATGATCGGGATCTAGGGGTTGTTCCGATGGAATATGAAGTAACATTTAACGGGAAAACACTTTCTTCAGAGACGGTTACGAATGATGAAGGTAGTTTTATTTGTATTCCGAATTTTAATTTGATGTTCGAAACGGGAATAGAGAAGAATGCGATCACACCCATGTGCTATCGCACGGCTGAGAGTTCTACGGTAAAAGAAGGAACCTACTATATCACAATCCGTCCATTTTCAGCAGATGAACAGATCGAACAGAACGTAATTCTGATTGTAAACAAAGATCCGGATACATCCGGTTCGACGGTTACTTCAAAGGAAACAACCACTACGATAAATGGATTACCATCGGCTGTGTCCATGCAGGATGAACTGAATCTTACCGTGCAGACGGTCTATACAGATAGCAGCTTACAGGGACACGTGCCATCTGCTGGTTTTTCGGTATACATTAACCAGACCCCTTATGAAGTATCCGGCATCACGCTTCAAAACGGAGAGGCAGCCATAAAGATTCCGGTTTCAGAGACAAATGGATTTCATATGGGAGAAAATGCAATTACAGTTTCTTATGCAGGAGCAGCCAATGAAAAATATAGGGCACTTCCTTCCCAGGCAAACAAAACCGTGACAGTAAATCCAATTGCCGTAAAGATGCAGTATGATACCATCCAGCAGACAGCTGCATACACAGGGCTGAAACAGAGCTGCTTTGTTTCCACGGTAAATGTAGTCCGAAAGGACAACGGAAAGACGGTAGATTCGCAGGTAAAGCCTGAAGTTTTCTATCGGCAGGATGGGAAAAATGTTGTTCCGGTGCAGCCGGGCAGTTATGATGTCTGGTTTAAAGTGGATGGAAACCAGTACGATGTGATAGAGGAAAAAGTCGGAACCTTTACCATTACAGCGGCGAAACCATCGATTCGTCTTACGGCAGAGACAGAAAACGGTAATTCCGTACATCTGTATGCAAAGGTAGATGGAGTCCGAAATGGCAGTATTCCGCTTGGTTCGATTTCTTTTTATCAGGACGGAACCATAATAAAGGCACAGGAAAAACTTGTATATGGGGAAGCCGATACGGTTGTATCAGGCTTAAAACGTGGCGGTTCTTATCAGTTTAAGGCAGTATATGAGCCGGATGATAAGGATGGACAGACTTATTACGAAACAGTGACAAGTGAAGCCGCGACCGTTACAATCAAAGAGGACAGTTCCACCGGAGGCGGTGGAACAACCGGAGGCGGCTCATCTTCCGGAGGAAGTGGAACAACCGGAGGCGGCTCATCTTCCGGAGGCGGTGGAACAACCGGAGGCGGTTCATCTTCCGGAGGCGGTGGAACGACTGGAGGCGGCTCATCTTCCGGAGAAAATTCCGGTGGCGGAAATACTTCGGGTGGTAACACAGCCGGAGGGGGAACACCATCCAACGGAAACAAAACCGATGCAGAAACTCCGTCTGACGGAAATACAGCTGGTACACAAACACCATCCGATGGAAACGCGGCCGGACAAAATACACCAACCGTGAGCGTTATCGGAACCCAGAAAAATAAAGCCATCAAAACAACGGTGACCGCTGATCTGATAAATCAGATACTGGAAGAAAACGATGGAAAACACACAGATGTGACGATCCAGGTCACCGATCCGGCTGGCAACGTAAGCTATACACTGACCGTAAATACAGTAGACATACAGACCGGAAATAAGCTGTATGTGTGTGCAAAAGATCAAAAGACAGGTGCCTATGTCCTTGTAAACGACAAGAGTTATACGGTTACAAAAGCCGGAAATGTGAATTTTTCAGCAGATTCCAATAAGGATTATGTCCTTATGGATCAGAAAGATATGGATCAGGTCACAACGAAAATATTAAAAACGGTTACATTGAAGAATAAAACCGTTCAGGTGAAGAAGGGAAAACAAAAGAAGGTTTCTCTGGCAGCCACCTTAAATATGGACAATGTAAAAAGCATTTCTTATCAGAGCAATAACAAAAAAATTGCATCTGTAAACAAGAAGGGTACCATAAAATCGAACAAAAAAGGAACTGCGTCCATTCGCGTGACAGTAACCTTAAACAATGGAAAGACCAAAGTTTTAAAATTAAAAGTCAAAGTCAAGTAGCAGATGCAGGAAAAGACAAAACCCCGGAAATAAATATCCGGGGTTTTTGTTTTACCTAGAGAGAAAGTGCACACTGATCAATTTTTTTCAGTTCCTCCTCCGTAAACGGAGCAGAGTTTAACACTTTCAGATTTTCAAGAATCTGTGCCGGGCGGGAAGCTCCGATCAGAACGGAAGTAACCACACCGTCCCGGATCACCCATTTGAGTGCCATCTGTGCGAGGCTTTCACCACGGGCAGCCGCAATCTCATTCAGGCTCCGGATACTGTTCAGCCGCTTTTCATCGAACTGGTCGGCATGCAGGAAACGTCCGTCGGTATTGACACGGCTGTCCTTTGGAATACCGTGCAGATAACGGTCGGTCAGCATACCCTGTGCGAGCGGGCTGAAAGAAATAATTCCTTTCTTCCCATCTGCTGCGGCCTGTTTTAAACCGTTTTCTTCAATGGTACGGTTAAAGATATTGTAGGAATTCTGGTTGATAATAAACGGGCAGTGCAGATCTTCTAAGATGGCAGCTGCGCGTTTCATGGTTTCCCCGTCGTAGTTGGACAGACCGACATATAGTGCTTTTCCGCTTCGCACGATCTGGTCGAGTGCACCCATGGTTTCCTCCAGCGGTGTATCCGGGTCCATGCGGTGGTGATAGAAAATATCCACATAGTCCAGACCGAGCCGTTTTAAGCTCTGGTCAAGGCTGGCAATCAGGTACTTGCGGCTGCCCCAGTTTCCATAAGGCCCCGGCCACATGTCAAAACCGGCTTTGGAACTGATGATCAGTTCATCGCGGTAGGAAGAAAGTTCTTCCCGAAGGATCTTCCCGAGATTTTCCTCCGCACTGCCCGGCTGCGGTCCATAGTTGTTTGCCAGATCAAAATGTGTGATCCCGTGGTCAAATGCCGTAAAGCACATCTGTCTCATATTTTCATAAACACCGGTATCTCCGAAATTGTGCCAGAAGCCCAAAGATACTTCCGGCAGCATCAGTCCGCTGTCGCCGCAGCGGTGGTATTTCATGGTTTCGTAACGTGATTCATTTGCGTGATACATAAGAAATCCTCCTTAGTTTGTAAAAAATTTATCATAAATGCCAAATCCAAAGATAAAAAGCACAATCAGCGGCAGAATATAGGTAATGTAGCCGCGCATCCAGTTTTTAATTTTTAATCCTTTTCCGGTATTGGCTTCGGTTGTGTAGTTTTTCCAGCCCCAGCCGTAGCGGCTTGTGCAAAACAGCAGATATACCAGGGAACCGAGAGGCAGGAACAGGTTGCTTACCAGAAAATCTTCCAGGTCAAGCACAGACCCGCCAAAGATTGAAAAACCTTTCCAGTTCCATACATTGTATCCGAGTACACATGGCAGGGAGAGTACAATGATCAGTACCAGATTAACGGCACAGGATTTCTGGCGGCTGCATCCGGTCAGTTCCATACCGCAGGAGATGATGTTCTCAAATACTGCCAGGATTGTGGAAAACGCTGCAAAAAACATAAACAAAAAGAACAGGCTTCCCCAGAGTCTGCCAAGCGGAATATGGTTAAAAATATTCGGCAGGGTGATAAAAATCAGGCTTGGTCCGGAAGTCTGGTCAACATGGAACGTAAAGCATGCCGGAAAAATGATAAGTCCGGAGGTGATAGCAACAAACGTATCCAGAATGGCAATATTTACCGATTCACCAAGCAGAGAGCGTTCCTTTCCGATATAACTTCCTAAAATTGCCATCGCGCCGATTCCAAGGCTTAACGTGAAAAATGCCTGGTTCATGGCACCCGTAATGGTTTTTGCAATACCGATCTGTTTCATCCGTTCAAAGTCCGGGATCAGATAAAAGGCAAGGCCTTCTTTTGCACCATCCATAAAAAAGCTGTTGACCGCCAGAATGATCATGATGATAAGCAAAGAAGTCATCATGACCTTTGTTACTTTTTCCAGACCGTTCTGCAGTCCACGGGAGCA
>OHAY01001346.1_pt1 | contig 23038 bp, 20 predicted proteins | sample 1577191 | NCBI WGS metagenome assembly OHAY01 (sample SAMEA3541504, study PRJEB24748) | human gut metagenome | biome: human gut; feature: human-associated habitat; material: faeces | place: China | collected 2012 | reverse complement strand
ACCTGATGCTCAGTTACTTTGTTAAGGGTTTCGTCATAGGCCTTCTCGAGGTCCTGCTTGCTGACGTTTGCATTGCTACCGTTTTCAAACTCGTCCCAATTGAAGTCTGCCAACGGCTGCACGTTCTTTAAATCTGACATAAATTATAAAATGTTAAAATAAAAATTAATAAAGTTAGACTTTATGTTAATGTATAAAACTTTTGAGCTGCAAAGTTACTCATTTCTCTCTAAAGCACCATAAGTTAAGGGCTTGCGAGTGATATAAAACATGAATATTTAATTATTATTAACTTTTATAGCCTGCAATTTTCAGAAAACCAAAGCGTGAAGCAAACATTATGCCCTTTAGGGTTTCAATGCTCAGCTTGCTGTCTTTATGCATACTTTTCTCTTCAAATATGCCTTTCTTTATTAGAGTTGGATAAAATGTGCGGATGTGCGAATAAAGGTTGGTTCCAAGTTGCTCCGACTTTTGTTCCAGCGCTTCAAGAAAGAAGCGCGGTCTTGGTATGGCGTAAGTAAGTGTAAGTAATTCGAAAGCGTTTAGTTCACTGCACTCCTTGCCGAAATAAAAAACTGCGCCGTCCTCCATGCCATATACATTGGGAGCAAGCTCTATCATATTGATATAAATTTCCAAAATGTCGTCCTTTGGGACATGATAAAGGTTTTCCGCCAATACAGCCAAAACGAGTTCTTCTGCCTTCCTGTACAGGGTACGCTCCGAGGTAAGCATTGCGTTTTTTATCAATTGCTGGGTAATGGTGCTACCGCCTACAGAAAAATGTCGTGAGTTTATGGCATTTCTCAGGGCCATGGCCAGCGTTACATCGCAAAAGCCGTTGTGTAACGAAAACATTGGGTCTTCAGTGCATATTACGGTCTGCCATACTTTAGCAGGTATTTCTTCCATGGTGTGGTAAATGTGTCCAAGATGGTTGCGTTTCTTCAGCAGTTCAATAATGTAGTTTTTGTCTATATGTATAGAAGAATTTGCCACTGTAAAACCCAATGGGGCATTTGTGGTATACTGTATACGCGGAAAGCGTTTCGTGTTGTCATGCTCGTATCTTGCCATAATGTCTATGTGGCTGCTGCTTTCGACCATATTCATAAATGTAGATATAATGTTGTTTCCGAAAATAGTTTTAAAGGAATCGAGAGAGAAATTCCTAAGTTCAAGGATAAAATCTTTAAGTGCACCTTTTTTCTTTATCTTCAGCTTAATTTCTACATTATACGGCAGCACTATGCAAACAATATATACCTTTGGCTGGAAGTTAACATGCAATGTACAATAATCAAGCAGTATCTCGCTGCTGGCCATTCTTGCACAAAACAAGCTTACGCTTTCAAAATTCACAACAATACTCACATACCGTTTAAGCACATTAATTCTTTTTATATTAGTATTAACATTGTCGTACATGACTATAATGTTCTTTCTTTTCAAGAATTGGCAAATGGATGTTATAATCCATTTTAAAATAATGTTGCTCATAATGCTCTTTTTGTCTTGGACAATATTGCTTTAGAGTATAGTTCCTTTAAAATAGAAGAAAAGCTACTGTTCTGGCCGCGTATGTGGGAGAGGTGAAACAGCACCTTGCTGCTTCGGAATATTCCATAACCGCTATTAAGAAACCTTATATAGCGGTCGAAGTCATCATCGCCCCAACCATAATAGTTCTCATTTTCGTTACCCAACAGGGAAAAGGTCGTGCGCTCCATAAGCACGGCACCGCCAGTAAGCACATGGTTTTGCAACCTCCTCATCTTCTGCATCTGCCTTGTAAGCACTCCCATTTCGTTGGTCTTCATATAAATGTTTCTTATTATAACCGATGTATCAAGGCACACACCATTATAAGGAATTGCAAGTTTGGCTGTTCCTGCCCGCAACTGTTCAATGCACTCGATTATGGCATCGTTATAGGCAATTACATCAGCATCCCATATCCCTACAAACCTTGTGTTTACATTATGCAGCATATCGTTGAAATGCCACGTTTTGTATAGGGTGGGGTCATCGTCTTCAACATACTCGTACATTACGCTGTCGGTAGTCATCTTTGAAAGGATGTTGTTGCACACGGCAGCAGCTTCACGCACATATATGTTTATGTCAAAAAATGAATGGAGATTATTTATCACAGCGATGACATTTTCAAGTCGCTGCAAGGAGTCGCCCCTATATAATATTAGTATTGTGGTGTCTTTAGCATTGTATTTCATAACTCTTCTCCTTTCATAGTTTTTTCCGTCAGCATGACGCCTGTCAGACCATTGAACAGCCCGATATTATGTTGCCTGTACTTCCTGTTTTCATATAAAATTTTAAGTTCGTTCGAGTTGTCTATAAGTGCCAGCATCTTCTTTCTCAGTGCTGCGGATAGTTGTTGGCTGACATTCATTTCTCTTAACAGCCAAAAAATGCCGCTCACTCCATCGGCAATATATATAGCTCCTTTTACTTCATTAAGAACATTGTCTATGGACAAGTTGCTTTCAAGTATGGATATATAATCTTTCCAACAGTTGCCGAGTGAGCATGCAGAATACAGTTTATTTAAAGCGAACAACATAAATAGCCTGTTGGCATGTAGCTGTGGCAGTTGTCCAACAAAAAGTCGCGACATCTCTGCCAAGGTCCTTTCTATGCGCATTTTGTATATGTTGCATTTACAGGCTGCGGCCAAGGCAAGCAGAATATTTGGCATGACATATTTGAGAGAGAATGTGGATGGTTCGTAAATTTCGTTGGTCGACACATTTTCAAGTATATTGTCAATAATATGCTTAAGCAGGGCGCACCTAATGGTACGCTCCTCTTCTTTGCGGTCTTTGTTTTCCGCAATCATCCATGCCTCAAAATACGCGAGATGTGCCAATGTGAGCAGCGAAGGGGTTCTCTCACAATGGCGGTAGCCCATTTCTCTGAACACAAGTGCGTCCACTTCTTTTGTAAGACTGTCCAAATCCACCACCTCCATACCTTTTTTCTCCAATTGGTATGCGGTAAAGACAATGCCTGTAAGTCCATGACTGAAATCTATGTTACCGCAAAGTTGTGGCAAACTTTGCATAATGTCTTGCCATAACTGCTGGGCTGCATCTTTATTGACCTCGGCAAGATACAGGCATACACCAGCCTTGCCTTCCCAAAGGCCTAATGGTAGTTGGCTGGCCATATCCAATATTTCTGGGGAATTAAGTGTCATAGTAAAAAGTTTTGGAAATTTAACGTTTAAAGAAAATTCTTGTAAAAGGAAGTACCTTGCACAGCACAGGTTCTTCGCTTGTTACAATTTCTGCCGTTCCCGTCATTTCTGACAATAGACGTGCCGTGTGTCCATAACTAAACTGTAACGAGTCTATGTCAATCTTTATGCAATATCGGCCATTGTACATACGGTCGGTCAACTGTACTATGTGGCCGGACAATGTGCCGAACTCGTTCCTCGGATAAATGTCTAGAGTTACTTTGGCTTTCTGCCCTTTTTCTATTTTCCCGTAACAGGAACTTTCAACAAAGGCCTCGCACTTACGGGTCCCGTTGTTTATGCCTAAATGTATGGGTGCCGAAACCGTATCCTTGTATGGTACAAAAACACTAAGGCATAGTATGATGGCAAGCACAGCTATTATTGTAATATTGCTGCGTATGAGCAATTCCGATGGTATGTTGCCTATTATCTCGTTGTTGTCGTCTCTAAACGCACTGTTTGGTTTCTTGCTTTCTTCCATATACGTCATTGTTTTCGCATTTTACAGTTTTCACGTTTCATCAGCCAAGCTGTAGCTGGTTTCTTACCAGTTCATAATATGCGCCTCTTGCAGCAACAAGATCGTTGTGCGTTCCTTGCTCCACAATTTTGCCTTTCGACAGCACAATGATATTGTCGGCATTGCGCACCGTGCTCAGCCTGTGTGCTATCACTACCACGGTGCGGTTCTTGAAAAATGTTTCAAGGTTTTGCATTATACACCTCTCATTGTTGGCATCAAGCGAGTTGGTGGCCTCGTCAAGGAAAATATACTTTGCGTTCTTGTATATAGCACGGGCTATAAGCATTCGTTGCTTTTGTCCGCTACTCAATCCGTGCCCGTCGGCTCCAATATGTGTGTTGTAACCCATGGGGAGCGAGTTTATGAAACTGTCTATACAGGCTTGGTGCGCTGCGCTCACCACACGTTCGTAGTCTACGTCACTGTCGCTTACACCTATGTTGTTAAGTATGGTGTCTGAAAATATAAAGCCTTCCTGCATGACAACGCCGCAGCAACGGCGCCATTCCTTCACGCTGTAAGAAGATATGTTTCTTCCACCAAGCAATATGTCGCCTTCTGCTGGCTCAAAGAAGCGGAGGAGCAACTTAAGGATTGTGGTCTTGCCACTGCCGCTCACGCCAACAATAGCCGTTACCTTGTTGGCGGGTATAGTCATGGATAAATTTTCTATAACTTTATGCGAGCGTGGGCCGTCGTACTGAAAGCTGACGTTGTGTAGTTCTATATCACTACTTTCGGGTATATCTGAACATAACACGCTGTCTTCATGCTCCTCGTTCTCCATGTTTTGTATTTCTTCCATACGCTCCATGCTTATTTTGGCATCCTGCGATGTCTGTAGGAACGTAACAAACTGGTACAGGGGCGCATTTATTTGGCCTATAATATACTGCAGGGCTACAAGCTCGCCCAATGTCATATGTCCGTCAATAACGGCTTTTGCCGAGATAAATGTTATAATAATGTTCTTTATCTGGTCTATAAGGCTACCGCCTATGTTTTGCATATTTCCAAGAGTCAGGCTCTTGGTGTTTATATTGAACAGTTTGGCCTGTATATGCTCCCATTCCCAACGTTTTGTCTGCTCGCAGTTGTTAAGCTTTATTTCCTGCATGCCATTTATAATTTGTATCACAGTGCTTTGGTTCCGTGACATCTGTTGGAAATGCATATAGTCGAGCTTTCTACGGCGGCGCATAAAGGCTGAAATCCATGTTATGTATACGGTGCTGCCTACAAAGAAAGCCGCAAGTATGGCTATGCTGTATGAGGACATTACAAACACATACACTACAAATGTGACGGCAGAGAGCGCTGTGCTTATAAGTGTTCCTGTAAGGAATGTGTCTATTCTGTCGTTGTCCTTTATTCGCTGCATTATGTCGCCTATGTTCTTGGAGTCGAAAAAGGATATGGGCAACTGCATAAGCTTGCTCAGAAAATCTGACACAAGCGATATGCTTATGCGTGTGGTGACATGAAGCATAAGCCAGCTGCGGCATACATTGTTTACCATCTGTCCAGCAACAAGACACAACTGCGCTATAAGTATAAGCATAATAAACCCAATGTCGCCTGTGCCTATGCCTACATCAACAATAGCCTGTGTTAGGAACGGAAACAACAAACTTATAACACTGGCCGCTACCATTGCCAATACGATGTGGGCTACAGCACGTCTGTATGGCAACAGGTATTTCATAGCCTTAAGCAGCAGGCTGTTGTTGTTTTCTTCATCTTCATCTTCCTCTTCGTAAAATTGCGGCTTAGGGCTCAGCAGCAGGGCGATGCCTCTTTTCTCTCCATCTTTGTCTTCTATCTGCAGCCACGACTTTAGAAATGTTTCTTCATCATACTTCAGTATGCCTTCGGCTGGATCTGACACTATAATAAGATGCCTTCCACGTCTTTTCTTTATGGCATACACTACAACAAAATGACTCTGGTTCCAGTGTATAATGCATGGCAGATGGGCGTTGTTCTTTAGCTGTTCCCAAGTAAGCTTGGCACCAAGGGTGCGCATGCCTATGGCTTCGGCAGCATCGCTAACCCCGAGCATTGACACACCGCTCTTTGTTATATGACACAGATGGCGAAGCCGCTGCTGAGAGAAATATTTCCCGTAATATTTGGAAATGCTCTGCAGACAGGCGGCTCCACAATCCATCATGTCAAGCTGCTGATATGACGGTTTGTTCATCATTTCTTTGTTTTTTATCGTCCGCTTGCTCTTTGACTTATAGTTCCGTCTGAGTATGCTCTATGATATTTTGACTTTAAATTGTTAAAATTATAACTTATCGACAATTGCACTCCACGAGAATCGAAACGATTCCTTAGCTTTTCATATACATTAATATAGGTAAATTCTGTTTCAGTAGGTGCTGTGCTTCTATTAAAGAGATCTTTCCCTTGTAGTGATATACGCAATTTCTTTTTGAGGAGCATTGTGGATATTCCGATATTTGCCACAAGTTGATAGCCGTAGTTATAGCCTGCATTCATTCGCTTTGATTGGTAGAATATATTGCTGTATAATCGCCAATTCTTTATAAACGACCAACTGAAATTAGCTGAACTAAAGAAAGAACCATGTCGGTTATTTGTTTTCTTATTATTCGCAGTAAACGATGATGTTACATAGTCGGTTCCTACAAAGAATGATGATGAATATTTACCATCTCCACTGTTGATTGAATAACTTATATTCAAGTTGAACGTAGAATGACTGTCTGAATTAATAGGCATGTATTTTATAATGTTTGTTTTTTCGTCCAATATACTTGCTTTAATTGGCGCCTTATTTCCCCAAGAATAACTTGTGCTTAAAGCAAAACTTTTAATACTGGTGCTAAAGGATAGGAAATTCCCATAATATGACTTTAATGATGGATTGCCAGAAACGCAATGCAGCGAGTCTATATATTCTACAACAGGGCTCAGTTCGTATATTGCAGGGTTAGCTGCAAATCGTTGATATCCTAATTGAAAGAATTTGTCTTTTTTGCGATAATTCAGCCTAATTTCAGGTATAAAGAAAGAAGAGTGGGTCTTCATCACATCATTGTCACTTGCATCCAATTTGCTATTGTTGTATTCGTATCTTAGTCCAAGTTGCAGAATAAGTCCGCAGCTGAACTTCTTTTGCCCTTTGATGTATGCTGCTGCCCATGTGTCTTTGCGTGTAGAGAACTGCTCCACATTGTTATTGATATATGGGTTTCTGTTATCTATGTGTCCGAAATGAAATCCGATAGCTTCCTGTTCTAGACCTTTGATCTTAAATGTATAGTCACCATCAAAAGTGTAGTATTTGTATAAATCACGCGAATATAGACTTTTGTTCGACACTTTATTCTTACTAAGTATTTTTTCAGCTAAAGTCATGTCATAGCCAATGACCTTATGTGTATAACTTGCCGTTAAATTAAGCGAAGAAAATGAATTGGGTATATATGTATATCCTGCAGTGTAGCTATTGTCACGTGAATCCGAATAACGATACTTGCTTTCATCTTCTTTTTCATAGTTCATGCCACCGTCTGTAATATCATGCAAGGTCGTTATATATGGATGTCGGCGATTATGACCTCCGGAATATTGTATTGCAAGCACACTTTTTGCTGACAGGTCAAAGTTTAAGCCCGCAAATATATTGTAGTAATTGCTGCGTGATTTGGTGGTTTGGAAAGACATATCTGTGTATATGTCATTTGTCGAATGGGTGATTACATTCTCTTTATCTACATATGAAAGCGATTTTGAATGGTCAAATCCAATAGATACACTTCCTGACACAATGCCATGTTTCCCGTCTATCCCAATAGTAGAACTGTTTTTCACTTTTCTGTAGAAAGATGTATTATTATATACCATAGCCCCAAGATAGTCCTTAAGTGGACGGCGTGTTGTTATGCGTATTACTGCTTTGGTACTGCCACTATATTGAACATCTGGATTCCTAATAACTTCAATTTTAGTAACAAGATTCGACTTCTGTCCACGTAGTTCTGCCGATGTTTTTACTTTTTTCCCATTAACATAAATATCAGCAGTCCCCTTGCCAATAACATCGAATGTCTCTTCCTGGCCATTTCTGTTCACAGATATGCCTGGAGTCCATTTCAACATTTCAATAAGATTACCAGCATCTCCAAGATGTGTTCCCTGTATATTGCTGATAATATAGTCCATTCCTTCATGGCGTATGTTTATCTTTTTGGCTTTTACCTCAATCTCAGAAATATCAATTGTCTTAATGGCTTTAATATCACCAAGGTCTATATTGTTACGGCCAACACTCAAACTGTCACTGAATACAGTTTCTCCATGTTGTATAATTTTTATAGTGTAACATCCTTCCTTTTTTACGTTAACAACAAATGAAGGATCATAGAAAGTGCTTTCAATGTTCCACCTGTTTGTGGTATCACAATTTTCTATCAAAATTTGGTATGGTTTTGCTTCTGATGACACAAAGCGGCCCTTTATGTTAGTGGCATGTACATATAAAGGCATTAATAATATACCTACAATTGTAAAACTGAGTACTTTCATAAATTAACAGTTTATCCGTTATTTTCTAATATAAATTGATTTTCTATGGCATCACTGATTATTTGCTTTATCCGTTTTTTTATTATAGAGCAACTATTTTCTGTATTTATATTACAAGATTGCTCTCGGTCTAAAGGACAACCACCTCCACATAATGGAAGAACGCTACAGTTACAACATTCTTCATTGTCGAATGGACTGTATGCCATAGCATAATTCATTTGCTTTTTAATGTCAATCTCAAGGTTAAGCATATTTCCTATGGATTTTTTCTTGTTGCCCAACAGCTCCAAACATTTATATATGTTACCATCAGGGCCAATAGCAAAAGAAGATCTACTTCTCAAAGGACAAGGTGCTACAATATTCATTATATAACTGATTGCATTATGCTTGTCATAAAACTTGTCAAAATAACTTTCTTCTGACATACAAGTTTCACATCCTTTGAAATTCGTCCTGTTTCTTACATAATTTCTCGTTATCTTTAAACGTTTAGATTTGGCAAATTTATGAAATTTATTATATATAGAATCGCATAAAGTATTATACAAATCTACATTTGTCTTATCTAAATTTACTTTTAGTAAAACCTGGGTGTCAGACATTCGCAATAGTTTGTCTACATTTTCTATTATAATATTGTATGAACCTTTTCCATTTGCAAAGAACCTTTTTGAATCATGCTGAGCTTGCTTCCCGTCAAGGGTTATTTGGACAGAATTAATGTTAAAGCTATTAAGCTTTAGAATCATATAGTCTGTAAAAAGAGTGCCATTTGTTATTATTGAAGCAGTATATTTTACACAATTTTTGTTCAATGAACTGCTTATATGCTCTATAGCTTTAAAATTCATGAGTGGTTCTCCGCCAAACCATGTTATATTTATGTTGTGGTTCTTCTTTGCCACCAAATATTTTACAATCGAGTCGGCAACCTCATTGCCCATATATTCATTGGATTTATTACCTTCCTCAAAACAATAAGGGCATCGTAAGTTACAAGACATAGTAGTGGCAATGCTTATATTTATATTTTTGTTGTCAAAGAGTCTTCCAAGATAAAAATATTTGTACATATTAATATCTTCATTGTCAGCAACTAAAAAGCCCTTGTTTATTAGCTCCTCATTACCGACATTAAAGTCTTTTGTCTTTAAGCGTGCCATTGCTCTTGTTAGAGAATTGTAAACAACAATTTCATTATCTCCTTTTTCAATTACAGTATTGAATATAGAAAATTTATAACTCATTTTTTTGATAGAATTATAATGCAACCTCCATATTAGGCAACAAAGCCAACTATGGAGGTCACAAAATCAATAGTGTTGATTATTCAGCGTAATTCTCACTGCAGTATGTCTGTATACATGACTCATAAGGACTGGTAAAACCACCAGAGCAATAAACCTTTGGGCATGAAGTATACCCACCAAATACTTCGCTAAGTTCATCGTCACTTAGCAAACTGACATTGCTTTTCATACCTGTGAGCAACGTGTCAGTTTCTTTAACAATTAACTCTTTCATGTTTTTAGTTTTATAATTTTTTACTATGTATTAGCATTGGTACCAGCTAATGCTTTTGTCGCCTACAAAATTATTCCAAAAAAATGAGACATAGGAACTTTTTTCTTTCAATAGTTTGCCGAATTCTTTCAATAAGTATATTTTGTTTAATTTCTCGCTTATTTTATATCGATTTTTTCTAATTTTGCAGATAATACAAGTGATAATTGAAGAAATATGGCTGAAATAAATGAAATAGTAACCGAATGTGTGCAAGATGGAATGGCTTGGCTTTCCATTTCCAATCATAGTAAATATATGGAAAAGCTGCTTAAAGGAGTATATACAAAGTGTTTTGTGCTTGAAGACTCTTTTAAAGTTTCGCATTTGTCGTTAGGAGTTGATACGCCTCGAATTACATTTAAAAGCCATTCGCACAATTTTTATCAGATAGTGTGGATAAGAAAAGGCAACGGGCAACACTCTGTCAACTTTCAGACGCGCGAGATTGTAAACAATTCATTGTTTTTTATTGCTCCAAATGCCATTCATAGTGCTGAGCCTTTTGGTGAAAACGACATTGTTTATATATCTTTTAAAGAAGATTTCTTTGTATATTTATGTCCAATGATGGAGACATTTATCCGATACAATGTTTTTGGTAATGCCTCTTCGTTTTTCATTCTTTCTGTTACTGATGAACAGGCAAACAAGCTTAACTCTTTTGTTGATGCCATGCAGGAGGAACAGGAATGTGACAAATATCTTAGTTCTAAAATGTTGCGTATGGGTTCCCTTCTTACGCTGTTTATAATAGAGATAAAGCGTCGTCTTATGGATGCAAAACTTGATAAGAGGCCGTCTTTTGGTTATAGAAAGGTTCAAGATTTCATAATAGCGTTGGAGAAAAATCTGCACAAGACGCACCGGGCGCAGGATTATGCCAAGATGCTTGGCATTTCATATGTATCATTATATAGATATGTAACCGCCATTTTAGGTGTAAAACCTTTGGACGTGATACATAATGAACTGGTCACTCACGCTAAACGTATGCTTACGTCCTCTTCTCTTTCCATAAAGGAGATTGCCAAGAATTTAGGATTTGACGATGAAGCAAAATTTGTAAAAATGTTTGTTGACATTACAGGGGTACAACCAATACAATTTAGAAAACATAGCATGGGGGACTTTTAAAGTGTTGTTGCAAAGTCCAGCATGTCAGATGTATTTATTGATTATCCTTATTAATCAGATTTACCACCACTTTCACCATCACATCTTTCTCTTCGGTGCGGCTTTCGGCAATCATCAGCGTGAGGGCGACGAGGGTGTTGTCAGCTATTCGTTTATGCCCGTCCAGACCATAAAGTATACCATTCTTCTCCATGAACCAAAGGAAGAGCATGGCAGCAATACGTTTGTTGCCATCGCTGAAAGAATGGTTCTTCACCACGAGATACAGCAACATGGCTGCCTTTTCTTCTACCGATGGATAAAGGTCCTCACCGCCAAAAGTCTGATATATCTGTCCTATGCTGCTTTTGAAAGAATCATCTTTCTCATTTGCAAACCATCGGCTTTCGCCAAATTTCACTTTCAAGGCGTTGATGGCATCCATGGCATTCTCGTAGGTGGCGTGGAAAAGTTCCTCCTTGGTTGTCTTCTCAACGCCCAATGCCTGATAATCGTAGCGGTCGAGCGTGTCGAGGGCATAGACATAATCCGCAATTACACTGAACAGTCCAGAATATTCTCCTTCCGAAACCTTGTCTTGGAGAGTGAAAGCTCGCGACATCAACCGAACCACATCTTTCAATTCATCATAGTGGTCGAGGCGACGTTGGTCTATGGCATAGCCTCTGATGAGGTACTGCTTTAATATGCTGTTAGCCCATTTTCTGAAAGCAATACCATTCCGGCTTTTCACTCTATACCCAACAGAAATTATCATATCAAGATTATAGTAATCTATTTTCTGCATTTGGGTATATCCCTCTTTTCTGCCATATTTCTTGGGTGTCGCAAATTTTGCGACTACCGGCTCTCCTTCCAGTTCTTCCCTCAATGCATTATTGATATGCTTTGCTATTGTCTTGTAGTCTCTGCCATAAAGTTGAGCAATTTGCTCTCTATTAAGCCACACGGTATCTTTCTCCAACTTTACTTCAAGTTGGGTGTTACCATCATCAGTCGTATATAGAACGATAGACGAACCATTATTTGCAACAATTTTATTCTCAGTCATATTCATCCTTACTCCTTATATTTATTCCACATCCTCTTTATCTTACCAGCAACCAGTTTTGGATGCTGTCACTCTTCATGTCGTCCACGTTGGCGATGTAGTACCTATATGGAGCAACCTTTTCACATTCTATTGACAAGCCAAAGGTGTCAAAGATATTCCATTTCCATTTGTGGAATGTACGCTTCAACATCTCTTCACCACCGCTCAGGTCTACATTGTCCATCCAGCGGTGGTTCAGTTCCTCGAAGGAAATCTTATGTGCTCGATAGATGGTTTCAACAATCCATACAAGCTTATTTGTTTGATTTAGAGCCATGAATATATTACGTCTTTACATGCATAACGTTTTAACTGCAAAGTTATTGCTTTTGTGTGCCTTTTTTGTTCATACCCGAAGATATGCGTCTGAAAGTCGCAGATATAACAATGGACCTGTCAAACAGCATGGGGGCCATAGCGAAGTCCGCATTTCCAAAAGCCGTAATCATACGCGACTGCTTTCATGTGATCCAACGCTGTGGAGAAGGCATTGAGGAGATACGGCTGCGATTGAAGCGCGAAGCAATCAAGGAACAGAAGAAGGAAAAGGCTGAGTTCAGGAAGAAACTGGAAAGGTTGGCCAAACAACGTAAGGCACATCGGCATGCCTTACAATGATTTTTGTGCTATAACGCCTGAAGAATTCAATCACATATACAGGGCGTACAGCGAGGAGCGGACGGCGCAGTATCAAGACAGTTGGGAACGTATGCGCATGCTTGCGACTATCATCATACAGCCATATGCAAAGAAAGGGCTAACGCCCCAAAAACTTCTTTCCTTTACATGGGAGAAGAAAAAGCCGGAGCATACGAAAGTAGCCCCGGCAGTATCTAAGGAAGATGCGTTAAAGCGTTTTGAGAAAGTGTTGGGAAAAGTGGGAAACGGCTAAAGACCGAAATACCACCAAGGAGTTTCGCCATAATCCTCGATTGGCTTGAGGGAATCATATTGTCCATAAGCCATGATGGCGAACACGACACTAAGGAAAAATGCTATGCAACCAAGGAACAGCAACGAAACGACAACAGCAGCGAAAGAGGCAATAGTGATGTTTCGCCAAAGTTTTCTTTCTTTGGTTTGCCTTTTTGCCGATATGTTTCTGTTTTGTCTCATACTTCTAACCCATTGGTTTACGCCACAAAGATACAAAAATATTGATTACTTAGTTACTTATACGCTGAAAATATGGCAAAAGAAATAAAGTTTAACATTAAGTTGCTCATTGACGGCAAAGAGCAGTTGGTTTCCGCTACATCGACAGTGGAAAACTTGCGTGGTGTCGTCAACGCCGCCAAATCGGACATACAGAAAGCCAACCCAATTATTTACAATTATTTATTAAAATAGCTAAAAATAGAACAGAAAAACAAGTAAAAGTTAGTTTGCTGTTCAAAATTTAGCTTTCTTTGCATAAAATAAGCTGCGGATCGGCAATTTAAACAAGTTTCATTGCTCTCGCACTTGCATTATTTTTGCAATATGATATTGGATTTAGAACATATAGGTAACATACCAGTCAGTACTTCGGTAATAGCTTCGTTGTTTACAAATATTGAAGCAGGAAATCAGAAAGTGCGCAATCTTGAGGCGGCTCATAAGATTATCCGCCTCAAGAAGGGGCTTTATGTGGTCTCTCCAAATGTGTCTCGTGTTGCTCTATCCACAGAACTTGTTGCCAATCATCTTTATGCTCCTTCATACGTATCAATGCAGACGGCTTTGCGTTATTATGGCTTAATCCCAGAAGCTGTATATACTACCCAGTCGATGACACTAAAGCATTCTCGTTGTTTTGATACTCCAGTAGGACGCTTTGAGTATAAGAACATGTCAAGAGAAGCTTTTCCCATAGGAATCACAAGCATCAATAGGCAGAGTTACGCCTTTCTGATGGCAACCCCCGAAAAAGCACTTTGCGATTTGATTGCTAATTCTCCCAAGGTTAATTTACGCTATCTGAAAGATGTTGAGGTCTATTTGGAAGAGGACATCCGAATGGAAATGGATGATTTTAAGAATATGGACATAAGCATATTTGAGCGATACGCTCAGGTTGGCAAGAAGTCTAAATCCATAGAAACTCTAATTAAATATTTAAGAAAATGAGTACAAACGAAATATTCAATCAAATGCTTTCGGGCTATGATATAACGACTGAGCAGCAAAAGCGCAATGCTATCTTTGAGGTCAATCAGCAGGTTATTCTTGCAGGTCTTTATAATGGTGGCTTTTTCAATGAGGCTGCTTTCTATGGTGGAACATGTTTGCGCATATTCCATGGATTGCAGCGTTTCTCAGAGGATATGGATTTTTCCTTGCTTGCTCCAAATGAGAACTTTGACTTTACCCAATACTTTCAGCCTATCATTGACCAATTCGCGTTGGTGGGCAGAGAGGTTGAAATCAGAAAGAAGGACAAGAAGAATTTTGGCAAGGTGGAGTCTGCCTTTCTGAAAGACAACACAGATGTATATGATATTACATTTCAAACGGAGAAATCTGTTAAGATAAAGATAGAAGTTGACACCCAACCTCCATTGAAATTCAAAACAGAGCAGAAGTTGCTTCTGCTCCCCCAGTCATTCATGACACGCTGTTTCACCTTGCCTACTCTCTTTGCAGGAAAGATGCACGCCTTGGTATATCGTGCTTGGAAGAACAGGGTAAAGGGACGTGACTGGTATGACTTCGAATGGTATGTTCGCCATAATATCTCTCTTGACTTTACCCATTTGTGCGAAAGAGCCTTGCAATTCAATCAGGAAGAGCTTGACAAGGAAACTTTCCTGCAAAAGTTGAACGAACGGCTTGCTACAGCAGACATTAATCAAGTAAAGGCTGATGTCTTGCCTTTTGTGAGAAATCCAAAAGAGTTGGATATTTGGTCGAATGACTATTTTTTGCAATTAGCTAAGATGATTAGATTTGAATGAAAATAACTGAGCCCACTTTGCATCTTGCCAGTCTTGAGCTGCATGGCATTGTGGTTCTTTGCAAACTTTCGATTGTCTGGACTTTGATAGGCACCATCTGCATACAGGTCAATGCCAGTTCTTTCCTGATATTCGCAGATGCGGCGGCGAAACAGATAATAGGTATCTATTGATGGAGTCACATCTGTCAGAAGTTCCATGCCGAGAGCCTTCCTGGTAAGAAGGCATCATTATGAGGATGCCTTCTTCGTTTTCTCATTCTATGAGGTAGAGATTGGTCTTAGTCAGGAGAACAATGTCAACTCTGCCTTTTGGGGTATGTACCTCCACATCTACAAGATAGTCAGTGAGCAAAGTTTAAATGAAGAATAATATCTTTTACCTCTTTGTTTGGAATGTCGAGGGTATAATAATTATACTCCTGGTTGTAATCTTTGATGGTGATGTAACCACTTTGGTAGAGTAATGGCATGATGGTCGTCATGTTCTCCGTTGGTGCATCAAATTCGCTTGCATCAGCTTCTACTCTTGTGATGTCCGATGGTATAACGTCGAATTTTCGCATCATATTGATGAGGTATGTAGGAGTGCCAGAGGCAAACCAATATGAACCGAATTTCTTCTCATTGAAGCAATTCAGCAAACTGTAAGGATTGAAAATGTCTGGTGATTCGCCAGAGAAGTGATAACCATCGTAATGCTCTTTGAGTTTTTCGATGGCTTGCTCCTTGGTAATGCCTATTTTCTCAGCCAATTCTCCTATGTCCTCCGACATTTGGGTAAGCAGTTCTTCTTTTGTGATACCACAAATGCCAGCATAGTCATCATTCATGGAGAGAAGAGTGATGTTGTTTAGTTCACTGAAAATGCTGACTTGCGAGAACTTGGTGATGCCTGTGAGAAAAACAAAACGGAGAACAGGTTCTCTGTATTTCAAAGGGCTGTAGAAATTGCGCATAACATCACGAAGAGCTATCAGTCTGTCATTGTCATGAGCAACGTCTAACAATGGCGCATCATACTCATCAATGAGAACGACCACTTGTTTACCGCTTTTTTGATACGCAGTGTTGATAAGGTCTATCAAACGATTGTTGTTACCTTTTGCAGGGTTAGAAATTCCCCATTTCTTTTCCTCATCTTGGAGGCGATATCCCAGGTACTCTTCCAACTGCTCCTTGTCCATGTGCTTTCCACCGCTCATGTCAAAATGCAGTACAGGATATTCTGTCCATTCTTTCTCAAACTTTTCGATGGCAAGTCCTTCAAACAAATCTTTCTTGCCTTCAAAGTAGCTTTGGAGCGTTGAGACAAGTAGTGATTTTCCAAAACGGCGAGGGCGAGCCAGGAAGAAATATGTACCACTGGTATGAGTCATGTGGTAGATATATTCCGTCTTGTCTATATAGAGTTTGTCTTCCTTGCGGATTCTCTCAAATGTCTGTATTCCTAAAGGATATAGTTTTCTTGCCATAAGCATCTAAGTCTTTTTTCTGCCGACAAAGTTAACATTATTATTTGGAATATGCAAAATTTCCTTGATTTCTTTTGCGTAACAACTTTTTTTGTGTAATTTTGCACAAATTATCAAGAAATGATATTTGAAATATAATTTAATTAGTGATGAGAAAACGTTTCATACATATTTTGTGGGCGCTTCTTGCTGGAGGTTTTGTTTCTGCAATAGTTGGATTCTTTGCCATTTGGTTTGGCTGGATTGGCTATATGCCGGATATTGAAGATTTGCAGAATCCGATCAACCGCTTTGCGACTCAGGTATATTCTTCTGATGGTAAGGTTATCGGTACATGGAATCTGAATAAGGAAAACAGAATTGTGATACCTTATAAGAAAATGTCACCTTATCTGGTTCAGGCTTTGGTGGCTACTGAAGATGAACGATTTTATGAGCACTCTGGTATTGACTTCAGAGCGCTGGGTCGTGCTATCATTAAGCGTGGTATTTTGGGGCAGACTAATGCTGGAGGTGGTTCTACCATTACTCAGCAGTTGGCTAAGCAGTTGTATAGTAGTACTGCGCAAAGTGCTGCTCAGCGAATGTTCCAGAAGCCAATAGAGTGGGTCATTGCCATCAAGTTGGAACGTTATTATACTAAAGAGGAGATTATTGCTCTCTATCTCAACTATTTTGATTTTCTGCATAATGCTGTCGGTATCAAGACGGCAGCTAATACCTATTTTAATAAGGAACCGAAGAATCTGACGGTGTGCGAAGCTGCTACTTTGATAGGCCTTTGTAAGAACCCATCACTCTTCAATCCGGTACGTTATCCAGAACGTGCCAAGGAGCGTCGTAATGTTGTTCTCTCGCAGATGGTGAAGGCTGGTTATATGGACCGTGCTGAGTATCAGAACTATTCAAGTGAACCTTTGACACTGAACTTCCATCGTACTGATCATAAGGATGGTACGGCTACTTATTTAAGGGAATTCTTGCGCCAGTACATGATGGCAAAACGCCCTGTTCGTACAGATTATCCTTCGTGGAACAATGTGCAGTTTGTTGCCGATTCAATTGCCTGGGATACGGATCCTCTCTATGGCTGGTGCAATAAAAACTTCAAGAAAGACGGTTCGCCATATAATGTTTATTCTGATGGACTGAAGGTGTTTACTACCATCGATAGTCGTATGCAGAAGTATGCTGAAGAGGCTGTTTATCAGCATGTTGCCCGTTATCTTCAGCCAGCTTTTGATAAGGAAAATAAGCCAAAGCCAAGTTCTCCTTATTCTGATAAGTTGACTCCTCAGCAGATTCGTAATATTCTGAATCGTTCTATTACCCAGAGTGAGCGCTGGCGTACGATGAAGGCTGCGGGATGCACGCCTGAGGAAATCAAAGAGGCTTTCCGCAAGAAGATAGAAATGACGGTGTTTACTTATCATGGAGATATTGATACCTTGATGAGTCCGCTCGATTCCATCAGATATTACAAAGGCTTCCTGCGTAGTGGTTTTATGAGTATGGATCCGAAGACTGGAGCTGTCAAGGCTTATGTGGGCGGTTTGGATTATCCTCACTTCATGTATGATATGGTAAGCTTAGGTAGGAGACAGGTGGGTTCTACCATCAAACCTTTCCTTTATAGCTTAGCTATGGAGAACGGATTCACACCTTGTGATTATGCTCCTAACCGTCAGCAGACATACATGGTTGCCGGAAGGCCTTGGACTCCTCGTAACGTGAGTCATGCCCGTTATGGACAGATGGTACCATTGAAGTGGGGACTGGCGCAGAGTAACAACTGGATCAGTGCTTATCTGATGAGCAAGTTGAATCCAAACCAGTTTGTTCAGATTCTCCATGACTTCGGTATTCATAATCCTGATATTCATCCATCCTTGAGTCTCTGTCTGGGTCCTTGTGAAGTGAGTGTGAGCGAGATGGTGAGTGCCTATACGGTATTTGCCAATCATGGTATCCGTACAGCTCCTATGTTTGTGAGTCGAATAGAGGACAATGAAGGAAATACCATTGCTACATTCCAGCCTCGAATGAATGAGGTGATTGGTGCTGCCAACGCAATGAAGATGCTTACGATGCTGATGGGTGTAGTAGATAATGGTACTGCTGGACGTTTGCGCTATCGTTATAATTTCCAGGGACAGATTGGTGCCAAGACTGGTACGACCAACAATAATAGTGATGGTTGGTTTATCGGTTTCACTCCACAGTTGGTTAGCGGCTGTTGGGTGGGCGGTGAAGACCGTGACATCCATTTTGATAGAGGACAGATGGGACAAGGTGCTACGATGGCGCTTCCTATATGGGCTATCTTTATGAAGAAGGTGTATGCTGACAGGTCATTAGGTATAGATCCAATGGCAAAGTTTGATCTTCCGGAAGATTATAATCCTTGTGGTCAGAAGGCTGAAGAGGATGATTTTACTGAAAATGGAATAGATGAGGTTTTTGAATAATACCTTGTCTTCCTGATAAATATGTATCCCACGATTATGCAGAAGTAGATGAGGCATAATTGTGGGATATTTATTTTTATCCCATCAATGCTTGCTCCTGGCAGCATGGTTGTGAGTTTCAGAGCCGTATTCGTAGCTTGAGTGATACTGATGAGTCCACTTGCTGCAAAGTGTAGAAGCGGTTCTGACAGTAAACTCATCAGGGGTATATGGGTAAGAAGTGTAAGCAGGAGAATAGCGGCAGATAACCAAAGGATTACTGTGGCTGCAGGGATGGCTATGAAACTTGTGAAAAGTGCATAGCATGAGATGCGACCAAAATAATAGATGATGAGTGGCATGGTGCCGATTTGAGCGGCTATGGAAATGCAGAGCATACTCCAGGGCCATCGGGTATAAAAATGACTGGTACTGCAAAGACCTTCAAGAGGCTGGTAGAATAATAGTATCGAATAAACTGCCATAAATGACATTTGAAAACTGATGTCGAATAAGTAGAGTGGATTGTAAATGAGCATGATAACATAGGCAAATGCGAGGTTGTTGATGGACAGTGCTTTACGATGGGAAAGCATGGCAAAGCAGCAGATGCTAATCATGGTAGCAGAACGTATAGCACTGGCAGGCATTCCGATGAAGATGACATAAGCCCAAATGGCAGTGATGGAAAGTATGATGGTAGGGATACTGCGTCTTCGTCCTCCTAACAATAGAATGAATAGTTGGAAAATAATTCCTATATGTAATCCGCTGACAGCCAGTATATGACTGGCTCCTGATATCGAATAGATATCTTTGGTTTCTTTAGTCAATGAGGTCTTGTCTCCGAGGGTCATGGCAGAGACGATGGCGAAGTCCTGTTCCTGGATGTTGAGGCTTCGCAATTGTTTTTGGATTGTGTTTCTGCATTCTTGAGTGACTAACATGGTTTTGTCAAATGATGAAAGGTTTTCTTCAGTGATGATTTGCGGCTTATCCTGTTTCTTATCCAATTGGTGAGAAGTCAGGACTCCTCCCATACAGAATATGCAGAAAATCAGGGAAAGGCATTGGGCGTTTATTGTCGATGAAGAGCGTTTGAGAAGATAGAATGAAATGCCCCATGAAAGCAGTGTAGCCACCAGCCAATAGATGGTGTCAATATAGCCGTATCCCATCTTTGCGATGAGAATTCCAAAGGTTAGGAAGATGCTGATGTGCATCAGGGGTGTTATCTGTGGGGACTTTTTTTTTCGCATGTTATTTTGTTTTGAAATCTATCTTCCAAATGAAAAAGTTTCTGTTTTCGCTGGAAAAATCGCCTTAAACTTTTAATAAGTGCAAATATACGAATATTTTTTCGTCTAAGTCTGTTTTTTTTTGTATTTTTGCAAAGTTTTAGAGAAAATCATAAAAAGTCGAAGTGCGTGAGGTGCTTCGATGTGAATTTTGAGAATACAAATAAAATCATTATAATGAACGTTTCTTACAAATGGCTTAAAGAATACGTCGATTTCGACTTGACTCCTCAGGAAGTTGCGGACGCGCTGACTTCTTGCGGTCTGGAAGTTGACGCTTTGGAAGAAGTTCAGTCTATCAAAGGTGGACTGAAAGGTCTTTACGTGGGTAAAGTGTTGACATGCGAGATGCATCCTAACAGCGATCATCTTCATGTAACAACTGTTGACCTGGGCAAGGGTGAGCCTCAGCAGATTGTCTGTGGTGCGCCAAATGTTGCCGCTGGTCAGAAGGTTATCGTAGCAGACTTAGGTTGTGTACTTTACGATGGTGACCAGAGTTTTACTATCAAGAGAAGCAAGCTCCGTGGAGTGGAGAGCCTTGGTATGATTTGTGCTGAGGATGAGATTGGTGTGGGTACAGACCACGCTGGTATTATTGTTCTCCCAGAGGATGCTCCAGTAGGGCAGCCTGCTGCTGAGTATTATCATCTTGAGAGCGATTGGTTGATTGAGATTGATATCACTGCCAATCGTGCAGATGCACTGGGTCACTGGGGCGTAGCCCGCGATCTCTATGCTTGGTTGAAGCAGAATGGTTATCAGACCAGTCTTCATCGTCCTTCTTGCGATGAGTTTGTCGTAGATAACGAGAACCTGCCTATTGACGTAGAGATTCAGAATACTGATGCTTGCAAGCGTTATGCATGTGTAAGTATCACAGATTGTGAAGTAAAGGAAAGTCCAAAGTGGTTGCAGGATAAGCTGAATATCATCGGCTTGCGCCCAATCAACAATATTGTGGATATTACCAACTATATCATGATGGCATATGGTCAGCCATTGCACTGTTTTGATGCTGACATGGTAACCGGTCATAAGATTGTAGTTCGTACCCAGCCAGAAGGAACTAAGTTTGTTACCCTCGATGGTGAGGAACATACACTTGGTGAGCACGATTTGAGCATCTGCAATGCAGAAGAGCCAATGTGTATCGCTGGTATCTTTGGCGGTAAGGGTTCTGGTACATACGAGACCACCAAGAATGTAGTTCTGGAGAGTGCTTATTTCCATCCAACCTGGATTCGCAAGAGTGCACGTCGTCATGGTTTGAGTACAGATGCCAGCTATCGTTTTGAGCGTGGTGTTGATCCAAACGGACAGATTTATGCTTTGCAGCAGGCTGCTATTCTCTGCAAGCAACTTGCAGGTGGTAAGATTTCCATGCAAATCAAGGATGTTTATCCAGAGCCTATTCAGGATTTCCCTGTTCGCTTGAACTATGAGTACGCTCATCGTCTCATCGGTAAGGAAATCGGTGTGGAGACTATCAAGAACATAGCTACATCCCTGGAGATGAAGATTGTGAAGGAGGATGCTGAAGGCATCGATCTCCTTGTTCCTCCATTCCGTGTAGATGTTCAGCGTCCTTGTGATGTAGTAGAGGACATTCTCCGTATCTATGGTTATAATAATGTGGAAATTCCTACCCAGTTGAAGAGTTCTTTGACAGTTCAGGGAGAGGAAGATAAGCATTATCATACTCAGAATATCGTAGCAGAGCAGTTGGTGGGTGAAGGTTTCATGGAAATCCTGAACAACTCTCTTACCAAGGCAAGCTATTATACTGATTTGGAACTCAATGCTTATCCTGATGAGCATACTGTTAAGATCATGAATCCATTGAGTACTGATCTCGGTGTGATGCGTCAGACTATGCTCTTTGGCGGTTTGGAGAGTGTTTCTCGCAACATCAATCACAAGAGTCAGAATCTGAAGTTCTTCGAGGTTGGTAACACCTATATATATAATAAGGAGAAGTGGGATGCTGAGAATCCTGTCAAGGGTTATACTCAGGAGGGTCATATTTCTCTTCTCATTACCGGTAAGCGTGTAGAGGGCAACTGGGCTCATGCTGATGAGCAGAGTAGCATTTACGAGTTGAAGGCTGTGGTAGAGAATATCCTTCGTCGTGTTGGCATGCCTGCCAATAACATTGTGATTAAGCATAGCGACAACAATATCTTCTCTAAGGGTGTACAGTATGAGACACGTGCAGGTAAGGTATTGGTAGAGTTGGGTATCTTGAGTCTCAAGTTGAAGAAGGCTTTTGATATTGAGCAGGATGTATTCTATGCTGATGTGCATTGGGACAACCTGATGAAGGCCATCAAGAAGGTGAACCTCACCTATACTGATATCAGTAAGTATCCTTCAGTAAGCCGCGACCTGGCTCTCTTGGTAGATAAGAGTGTACAGTTTGAGCAGATTGAGCAAATCGCTCGTCAGACAGAGAAGAAACTTCTGAAGAGTGTCGTTCTCTTTGATGTCTATGAAGGTAAGAACTTGCCAGCTGGCAAGAAGAGTTATGCTGTCAACTTCATTCTTCAGGATGAAGAAAAGACTTTGAATGACAAGCAGATAGATGCAATCATGAAGAAGTTGATTGCCAACCTGACAGGCAAGCTCAATGCAGAGTTAAGATAATATTTTAAACAAAACGATAAACATTTTTAAAATTTATTCCAATGGGAAGAGCATTTGAATATCGTAAAGCTACAAAGCTGAAAAGAT
>OHAY01001333.1_pt1 | contig 23174 bp, 19 predicted proteins | sample 1577191 | NCBI WGS metagenome assembly OHAY01 (sample SAMEA3541504, study PRJEB24748) | human gut metagenome | biome: human gut; feature: human-associated habitat; material: faeces | place: China | collected 2012 | reverse complement strand
TGCCGCAGCCGGAGGGACCTGTGAGGGCGATGCAGCTGCCCTTGTCCACGGTGAGGTCCAGGTGGGAGACAGTGGACGGCGGTGTCTCGTTGCCACGGCTATGGTAGGTGAAGCAGGCATCATGCAGGCCAAAGGCGTGCAGCTCCTGCTGGTAGAAGCGGTGTATCTCCAATGCGGGGACGGGGGAGACTGTGAGATCGTCAGGGAAGTGCTCCGCCTCCCGCAGGCGCTCGGCGCTGGCCAGCATGGCGTAGAAGCGGGGAAGGTAGCCGGTGAGATTGGCGAAGGGACCCTGTATCTGGGTAATGAGCTGCTGTACGGCGGCGAACGCGCCGTAGCTCATGGTGCCGTGGAGGATGCCGCTGCCGCAGTAGATGACGCCTACCAGCAGGAATCCGTACATGGCGGCGCTGAAGCCCACGTTGCACAGGTTAGAGAACCGTGTGCGGGCCATGCGGGCCTGACGGTGGGCGTCCATGCGGGCATCCGCCTCCCGCGATACGGCCTGGCGGCGGTCGAAAATGCGCACCACCAGCAGACTGGACAGGGACTCCTGCAGGTAGACGCGCAGGCGGCCGTCAGACTCCTGTATCTGCTTGTGCAGGCGCTTGAGGGTGCGGCGGATGCCATCCTCGCCAAGGCTCAGCAGCAGCGCCGCCAGCCGGATGGGCAGGTTTTCCGCACCCGCCGGGCAGGCATCCACCACCGGCTTTGCCGCCGCCAGTGCCTCCGGTGAAAGCTCGGGCAAAACAACACCGAGTATTTTTTCGTCAAGATATGCCGCAGGGGCGGGTGCGCTCAGCAGCTTTGCAAGCTCTTCCTCGATGCGCTCCACCGATACACAGTCCAGATGGGCGCACAGCTCCTGTGCCGCCTGCGCCGTGGGCGGGTCGATGGCAAAGCCAAACCGGGCTGCGAAGCGGTACAGCCGCAGGATGCGCAGCGCGTCCTCGGTGAACCGCTGGCGGGGCACACCCACCGCCCGTACGATGCCGCTTTGCAGGTCGGCCTGCCCGCCAAAGGGGTCCACAAGGCCCTCTTTTTCATTGTAGGCCATGGCGTTGATGGTAAGATCCCGCCGGGCCAGATCCTCCCGCACATCCGGCACAAAGTGCACCTCGTCCGGGTGGCGGCCATCTGTGTAGGTGCCTTCTGTACGGAAGGTGGTGATCTCGTAAAGGGCACCGCTCTGCTTCACCGTTACCGTGCCGTGCTGCAGGCCGGTGGGGATGCACCGCTGCGCGCCGAACAGCTCCATCACCTGCTGCGGCAGAGCACTGGTGCACAGGTCCCAGTCGTGCGGTGTAAGGCCCAGCAGACTGTCCCGCACGCAGCCGCCCACCACGTAGGCTGCATAGCCCGCCCTGTGCAGGGTGTCCAGCAGCTCTGCCGCACCCTCGTCCATCCGGATGGTCATGGCTGTGCCTCCTCGTACTGCAGGGTGATGCTTTTGCCGTCAAAGCCGCACTCCGCCGCCGGGAAGATGCTCTGTGCCTGCGCGGCATATTCCTCCGGGTCGGTGATCATGGGGGAATAATGGGTCAGCCAAAGCCGCTTTGCCCTCGCCTGCGCGGCAAGGGATGCGCTCTGCCCAAAGGTGCTGTGCCCCCACTGACGGGCCTGGTCTTCCTGCTCCGGAAGGGCATAGGTGGCATCGCATATCAGCAGGTCTGCGTCATGCGCCGCCTGCAAATAATACGGGCAGGGGGCCGTATCGCCGGAAAATACCACGCTCAACCCCTTGCGCGGGGCGCCCAGCACCTGCGCAGGCTGCACCGTTCTGCCCTCCACGGCAACGCTCTGCCCTTTCTGCAGCAGCTTCCATTGCTGCACCGGCACCCCCAGCGCCTGGGCCTGCTCCGGCGAAAATTTGCCTGCACGGGGCAGCTCCAGCCGGTAGGCGGCGTTTTCTAAGTACAGCCACGCCATATCGTCCAGCATGGGCTGGCGTGTGTCGCCCTCCCAAGCAGAAAAAATGTCCCGGATTAGCGCGTCACCGTAGTATTTGTGCACCAGCCCTACGATGCAGTTCATGTAAAAATCAATGGTGCCGTCCGTGTTGCGGGCCAGAAACAGCGGCTCAAAGCCATAGGCTCCTGCAGCAGCCCAGACCTGATTGGCCGCACGCCGCTCCTGCGCGGTGTAACTCTGGGCGTCCATCAGCCAAAGAGCTTGGCGGCATCCAGCTTGGCCGGAATGCGCGCTGCGATCACATCACGGATCAGGCCCTGCTCGTAGGAGTCAAAGGCCTTGTTGGTGATGCCCATATCCAGTGCCGCGCCTGCCGGGATGCCGCGCCGGATCAGCCGCAGGGCATCCAGCATACCGCGCAGATCCAGCGCCTTGGTGGAAATTTCCGCACTGTCGCACTTTTTCTGCAGGTCAAGGAACAACAGTGCAAACTGGCGCACATACTTGGAAGCAAGATCGGGGAACTGCGTCCGCAGCAGCTTTTCCAGATCGTCCTGCGTAATGGTGGGCATCTGGATGACCACGAAGCGGGAGGTGAGGGCCTCGTTCAGCTCACGGGTGCCGGCGTAGCCGTAGTTCATGGTGGCGATGAAGCGGGTCTCCTCGGCCAGCGGGATGCGCTCGTAGCCCGGCACATCGATGGCGCGGCGGAAATCCAGCACCGCGTGCAGGACGGCCAGCGCCTCGTTTTTGGCCATGTTGATCTCGTCCAGAACGCCGAAGCCGCCGCTCTGGGCGCAGCGGTAGACCGGGCCGGGGCGGAACTTGACCTGTCCGCCCTCGAAGGTGTCCATGCCGATGAGGGACGCCGCGTCCATATTGACGTGGAACGAGATGTCCCACGCGGGGCGTCCGAAGGCTGCGGCGAGGTTTTCGGCCAGCACGTTCTTGCCGGTGGCCTTGCCGCCCGCCAGCAGCAGGTTTTCGCCGCAGAGCAGGGCAGCCAGCGCCTGCTCCCACACCTCTCTGCCGTAGTAGACGAAGGCAGGGGAGGAGATGCGGGGGCGCAGGGCCTCCGCCAGCGGGTGGGCGGTACGGTATTCTTCCACAGCGCGCAGCAGGTCGGGACAGACCCCTTCCTGCCGCAGCGTATCCATCAGAGCAGATGTTTCAGACATCCATGACATCTCCTTGCGGTTGGCAGTGCCAAACCGAAATTTCACCCTTATCATAGCACAACCCGCGCGGTTTGTGTAGGGCTTTGGCGGGCAAAAAAGCGGCAAAGAAGCAGAGAAAATAAAGGTGAAGCTATTTTAACAAACTTTCAGCCGGGACGTGCAGATTTCACGTTCAAAGTAAATTGACAGGCCGCTTAAAATACGATAAAATAATTTTCGTTGTGTCAAAGTGAAAAAGAAAGGCGTAAAAGTATGCTCGAAACCATCACAGCCGTCAATCAGGCGGTCAACAGCTTTATCTGGGGCATCCCGGCGATGGTCTGCATCATCGGCGTGGGCCTGCTGCTCAGTGTGCGGACAGGCTTTTTGCAGCTCCGGAAATTCCCCTATGCCATCAAAACGATCATTGGCCGCATCTTCCGCAAAAAGGACGCCTCCGACGGCGCGATGACTCCGTTCCAGGCAGTGTGTACGGCGCTGGCTGCTACCGTCGGCACCGGCAACATCGCCGGCGTGGCGGGCGCGATCGCCATCGGCGGGCCGGGTGCGGTGTTCTGGATGTGGTGCTCGGCTCTGCTGGGCATGTGTACCAAATTCTCCGAAGTGACGCTGGCCGTGCATTTCCGCGAGCGGAACAAAAACGGCGAGCTGGTGGGCGGCCCCATGTACTATATTAAAAACGGCCTCGGCAGCCGGTGGCAGTTCCTCGCGGTGCTGTACTCGCTGTTCGGCGTGCTGACGGTCTTCGGCACCGGCAACGCCACCCAGGTCAACACCATCGTCACAGCCATCGACTCGGCCCTGCTGGCCTACGGCAGCAGCCTGAACAGCATCCTGCCCACGGTCAACCTCGTCGTGGGCGTGGTGGTGGCCATGATGGTGGCCATGGTGCTGCTGGGCGGCGTCAAGCGCATCGGCAGTGTCACCGAAAAGCTGGTGCCGTTCATGGCGCTGTTCTACGTCGTGCTGGCACTGGGCGTCGTGGTCATCAACTACCGGCGCTTCCCGGCGGTGCTGGCCTCCATCGTCGGCGGTGCATTTGACCCGCAGGCCTTCACCGGCGGTGCCATCGGCAGCATCTTCCTCAGTATGCAGAAGGGCGTTTCCCGCGGCATCTTCTCCAATGAGGCCGGCCTCGGCACCGGCTCCATCGCTCACGCCTGCGCCGACACCCGCAAGCCCGTCAAGCAGGGGATGTTCGGCATCTTCGAGGTCTTCGCCGACACCATCGTCATCTGCACCCTGACCGCCATGGTCATCCTGTGCAGCGGCGTGCCGGTGGGCTATGGCAGTGCGGCAGGCGCAGAACTGACCATCTCCGGCTTTACGGCCACCTACGGCGGCTGGTCGTCCATCTTTACGGCGGTGGCGCTCTGCAGCTTTGCGTTCTCCACCATCATCGGCTGGGGTCTCTACGGCTCCCGGTGCATCGAGTTCCTGTTCCACACCGACAAAGTGGTCGGCCCCTTCCTCGTGGTCTACTCCTTCGTGTCCATTCTGGGCGCGACGGTCGATCTGGGCCTGCTGTGGAGCATCGCCGACACCTTCAACGGACTGATGAGCATTCCGAACCTCATGGCCCTGCTCCTGCTGTCCGGCACGGTGGCAAAGCTCACGAAGGAGTTCTTCGCGGGCGAGGGCGCAGGAAAGTAAAGAATCATTCAAAGCGCCCTCCGGCCCGCGCCGGAGGGCGCTTTGCTGTCAACAAACCTCTGGTTTTGTCTGCTTTCTCTGCAAAAGCTCAAAAAAGTATAAAAATTTCATGGAAATCATAAGAACTGATATTGAATAAATTTTAACAAAGTGGTAAAGTAAAAGCAAAGAGAGTCGTACCCGCCGCCCGGCGGGGCGCAAAATCAGGAGGTTTTACCAATGGCTGATCGTATCGTTCTGAATACTATTTCTTATCATGGCCACGGCGCTATCGAGAACATCGTTCCCGAGCTGACCGCCCGCGGCTACAAGAAGGCTTTCGTCTGCTCTGACCCCGACCTTCTCAAGTTCGGCGTCACCAAGAAGGTCACCGACCTGCTGGACGCTGCAGGCTTCGCCTACACCGTCTACAGCGAGATCAAGCCCAACCCCACCATCGCCAATGTGCAGGACGGCGTGGCAGCCTTCAAGGCTGCTGAGGCAGACTGCATCGTGACCATCGGCGGCGGCTCCTCCATGGATACCGCAAAGGCCATCGGCATCATCATCAACAACCCCGAGTTCGCGGATGTGCGCTCTCTGGAAGGTGTGGCTCCCACCAAGAAGCACGCTGTGTTCACCATTGCCGTGCCCACCACCGCCGGTACTGCTGCCGAGGTGACCATCAACTACGTCATCACCGACGTGGAGAAGAAGCGCAAGTTCGTCTGCGTGGACACCAACGATATCCCCGAGATCGCTGTGGTCGATCCCGATATGATGTCCTCCATGCCCAAGGGCCTGACCGCCGCCACCGGTATGGACGCTCTGACCCACGCCATCGAGGGCTATATCACCAAGGGCCACTGCACCATCTCCGATATGTTCCATCTGGAAGCCATCAAGCTCATCAGCGAGAACCTGCGCGGTGCCGTGCAGAACACCCCGGAGGGCCGCGAGGGCATGGCTCTGGGCCAGTACATCGCCGGTATGGGTTTCTCCAATGTGGGTCTGGGCATCGTCCACTCCATGGCACACGGCCTGTCCGCTCTGTATGATACCCCCCACGGCGTGGCCTGCGCCATCCTGCTGCCGGTGGGTCTGGAGTACAACAAGACCGTTGCCGGTGAGCGCTACCGCGCGGTCGGCAAGGCCATGGGCGTGAAGGGCATTGACGAGATGAACGATGTCGAGGCCGCCGATGCCACCATCGCCGCCGTCAAGCAGCTGAGCGCGGATGTGGGCATCCCCGCAAACCTGCAGGGCATCCTGAAGGAAGAGGACATCCACTTCCTGGCTGAGTCTGCTTTTGCAGATGCCTGCTGCCCCGGCAACCCCCGCGATACCAGCGTGGAGGAGATCGAGGCGCTGTATAAGAGCCAGCTGTAATTCGTAAACTGAACAAAGAGGGTCGGGAACGCCGCTTCCCGGCCCCTTTTTGTTCCGGGAAAGGATCGCTATGAGCTTGAATTTCTATACTCTTTGTGTAATTTATCTGGTATATTCTTTTTTAGGCTGGGTAGGCGAGACCGTTGTTGCAACCGCAAAGGGCCGCCGGTTCACCAACCGCGGCGTGGCTTCCGGCCCCTTCTGCTTTGTGTACGGCACGGCAGGGGTGCTCATCACCATTGGCCTGAACGACCAGCACGCCAGCCTGGCGGCACTGTTCTTCGGCAGCATGATCTATGCCACGGTGGTGGAGTGGCTGACCGCCAAGCTGCTGGAACGGATCCACCACCGCCGCTGGTGGGACTACTCCGATAAAAAGTTCAATCTGGACGGCTATGTCTGCCTGCAATACTCCCTGCTGTGGGGTCTGCTGGGCATGGCGGCAGTCCGCTGGGGCAACGACCTGCTGTTCCGGCTCTGCGGCTGCCTGCCGCCGCTGCTGTTCCACGCTGTGGTGTGGGTCGGCATGGCGCTGGCCGTCCTCGACCAGATCTCTGCCATGGTGGTGGTCAGCCGGTATGCGAACCGCCACCCACGGCTCGAGCAGCTGAATCGGGAGCTGGGCAGGGGCTCGGAGAGGCTGCGGCAGAAAATTACCGCCAGCGTGGAAAAGCGGATCCAGCGGGCATACCCCGCTGCGGCCCGTCCGGAGCCCACCACCAGTGCCGAAAAGCAGCTCTCCCTTGCCGACCTGCTCTGGCTCTTTGTCATCGGGGCTTTCCTCGGAGATGTGGTGGAGACCATCTTCTGCCGCATCACCGCCGGGGTCTGGATGAGCCGTTCCAGCTTGGTGTGGGGCCCGTTCAGCGTGGTGTGGGGGCTGGCGCTGGTGCTGGCCTCCATCCTGCTGCGGGGCGGCGAACAGAAAAGCGAGAGCCGCATCTTCTGGTTCGGTGTGATCCTGGGCGGTGCGTACGAGTATGTGTGCAGCGCTGTGACAGAGCTGCTGTTTGGCACTGTGTTCTGGGATTACAGCGGCTTCAAGTTCAATCTGGGCGGGCGCATCAATCTGCTGTACTGCTTCTTCTGGGGCATTGCGGCCGTGACCTGGATCCGCTATGGCTATCCGTTGGTGGCAAAGGGGATGAAAGCGGTCAAGCGCAGGGTCCGCCCCTGGATGACCGCTCTGCTGGCTGTGTTCATGGCCGTGAACCTTGTGACCAGTGCGTTGGCGCTGGCCCGCTACGATGCCCGCACCAGCGGCGCGGCTCCGGCCAATGCGGTGGATGTGCTGCTGGATGAGCATTTTGACAATGCCCGGATGGAGCGCATCTACCCCAACGCCAAAAAGGTGGAGAAGGCTGGGTAAAAATGCACGATTTTGCTTGCGTTTTGCAGGGAAAACAGGTATAATACTTTTTGGATTAAAAAGGAGAGATTTTATATGCTGATCCCTGTATTATTGTTTATCGTGGGCCTGCTCTGCCTCATCAAGGGCGGCGACTGGTTCGTGGACGGTGCAACCGGCATCGCCCGCCGCTTCAAGGTGCCGGAGCTGCTCATCGGTGCCACGGTGGTGTCCATCGGCACCACCCTGCCTGAGGTCATGGTCTCCACCACCTCGGCCATGACCGGCCACGGCGAGATCGCCTATGGCAACGCCATTGGCTCGGTCATCTGCAACGCGGCCCTGATCGCGGCCATCACCATTGCGGTCCGCCCGGGCAAGGTGGACCCCAAGAGCCTGCGGGTGCCGGTGCTGTTCTTCTTTGTGGCAGCGGCCCTGTATGCGGGCGTGGCCTACACCACCGGCTACTTCAGCCGCCCCATCGGCATTGTGCTGCTGGCAATGTTCGTGGCCTACATGGTCTGCAATGTGCTGGCTATGAAAAACGCCCCCGCCCCGGAAGAAGATGAGGACGAGCCGGAAAAGGAGATGTCCTTTGCCAAGGAGATCGGCCTGCTCATCCTCGGCGCGGCCCTGATCGCTGTGGGCGCAAACCTGCTGGTGGACAACGGTACCCTGATCGCGCAGGCGCTGGGCGTGCCGGAATCCGTCATTGCCCTGACCTTTGTGGCGCTGGGCACTTCTCTGCCTGAGCTGGTCACGGCGATCACCTCGCTGGCAAAGGGCCACGGCTCCCTCTCGCTGGGCAATGTTATCGGTGCCAACGTGTTCAATCTGGTGCTGGTCAGCGGCATGTCCATCACGGTGTCGCCCTTCAGCATCCCGCAGAACTCCACCATCATGGGCATCAATTCCTCTCTGGTTATGGATCTGCCCGTGATGTTCGCGGTCATGCTCCTCCTGACCGTGCCCGCTCTGCTCAAGGGCAGGCTCTCCCGCTGGCAGGGCGTGCTGCTGCTCTGCATCTATGCAGCCTTCTGCGCCGTCCAGTTTGCAATGTAAGCCTCTGCGCCGGAGACCCGGCCTGGCTCCACGCCGGAACGGGCGCTTTGGGGCAGAAAACCGTTTTGAAAAAGGCATCCTCGTTCTGTGAAGTGCGGGGATGCCTTTTTTCTGTCCCTGCAGCAGGGGCTGATCCGTCTCCGGCAGGCTGTGAAGTGGGACGAAATCCGGTCATAAAAAGGCAGTTAGGCGACATTTTTCACGATTTATCCATTGAAATTCTCCCCCGGGGATGATATGATAGATCTGTTCCTGCGCGGCAGAAGGCCGGGAACGAAATCTGAAGTGGGAGAATTTTGTACCAGATGCAGAAAAAGAAGCTTTACCAGCTGGCTGCGGCCATCGTTCTTGTGGTAGCCGTGGCAGCTGCTTTGATCCTGACAGGGATGCGGAAAAGCACCCCTGTGTCCGAGGCGCAGGCCAGCTCTGTGCCGTCCTCCGCTTTGTCCGGCGGGGAAGCTGAGGGGCCCTCCAGCGCCGCCGCCTCCAGCGAGAGCGCCGTCAGCAGTGAAGCAACAGGAGAATCCCCGGTTTCGTCCTTTTTGGAACAGCTGGAAGAGGAACTTGGCATTTCCTCCTCGGAGACAGCTTCGTCCAGTGAGGCCTCCTCTGCCGCCAGCGCAGGCAAGGCGGACAGTGTGAGCTCTGCAGTGTCCAGCTCCAGCGCCGCACACTCGGTGCCCGCGTCCTCTGCGGCTTCCGGCAGCCATGCGGCCAGCAGTCAGGCCCCCGGCAGCAGCCATGCCTCCAGCAGCTCCGCTGCTTCGGAGAATGAGGTGGATGCCAAAATCGACAGCTACATCCGCCAGCTGCAGAACCTGAAGAAGCAGACGGAATCCAAGCTCTACGGCGTGATCTACGAGGCCTACGATGAGTATATCTCTCACCCGGTGGAGGAGCGCAATCTGGGGATGAAAGTCTCCATCGTGGTGTCCAAAACCGCCAAGCTGACCAGTGTTCAGGGCGAGTGTGACAAGGAATTCAACGCCATCCTGAAAGAGCTGCGCCAGTACCTGCGGGACAATGGCCGCGACCAGAGCGTTGCGGATCAGGCCGAGCAGGAGTACAAAAAGATGAAGTCCGACCTGACCAGTGAGCTGACCGGCATTGTCTATAACAGTGCGGTGGGCAGCGGCGATGGCGGCAAATGGATCCAGGAACACATTGAGCATAAGCGCTGAAACAGATAAGAGCCGTGCAGTTCAAACGCTGCACGGCTCTGCTTTTTATGTTACTGCACACGCTTCAACGCTGTGTTGATGAGATCGGCAAATTGCTCCAGACGCTCCCGGAGCTGGACGATGGAATCGATGTCGCTGTCGGAAATGACACTGACGGGAGCCGAAAGGCTGTTGACACCGGCTTTCAGTGTGCCGCTCAGGGCTGCGTTGACACCGTGGGCGGGGATCTCCACATGGACATCCACGGGGATGGTGTCATCGAAGAGCAGGGACTTCAGCGGCAGGCCCACCACAAGGACAGCCGCATCCTCCCCCTCAGACGGGAACTGATAGTAGATGTAGCCCTTTTTGGCATAATCGGGGTGGACGACGCACTGGCGGCTGAGGGTCAGGGTGTAGCCGGACATCTCCTGCATGGCTACCTGCGTGTTGGGCACGCCGAGGATCTTTGCCAGCTGGGCCTGCGTGATGTAGTTGGGCAGAGACCACTCCGGCAGGAACGCACCCACCAGCGGCGCGCTGTCCGCGATGGAATCCCGCAGGGTGCGGTAGAGCCGCCCGGCATCGAAGTAGGTGTCGTTGGCATCAATATAGAGGTCGGTGAAAAAGTCGGTGCCGCCGGTCTCAGTGCGGGCAAGCCCGCCGGAGGGGTACAGGTACAATTGCAGCTGCCCCGGCGAATACAGCCCGGCCACATCGCCGGAGGTTGCACCCACCTGTTTCAGAATATTGTACAGGGCCGGGGTACTGGAGCTGTTCTGTGCGGTGATATTATAGCTGAGCTCAAAGGTCGCACCCTTTTGTAAGGCACGGACTTTGCTGTTGACCAGACTGAAAAGGACCAGCGCAGCCACCAGACACACCGCCAGAATGCAGGCCACCACCGTGACCACGGCGCGGGAACGCTTTTTGGAAGATTTCATGGCAGAACCTCCTGTTCTCTTTATAAGGAATACGATCCAGAGCTTAAAAATCGTTCAAGTTGGCTTTGATTTTTGAGGAAAACAAACTTTTCTGGATATTGCTGACCAATGCGCCGGTATCCGGCCAGTTTGGCGGGGGTCCGGCCCTGATGCAGGACCCACCATAGGAACTCCGCATCTATTTTTTCCTCACAGCCCGGCGCGGAGGAGGAGCGCACCTTTCCCCGGTTTTTCCACCAGCGTTTCAGTACCCGGCTCAGGCAGGTGAAACGGCCAAAGCAGAGCACGATGATCTGGTCTACTTCTTCCAGCCGCCGGTCATAACAGGTCTTTGTATAGTTGCCATCGATGATCCAGCTTTCGTGCGTGTCCAGAAAGCGGCGGACAATGGCGTTTTCCTCATCCAGCGGGCGCTCTACCCATCCGGGCAGGAAATGCACCGTGTCCAGATGCAGCACCGGAGCATGATAAGCGGCCCCCAGTGTTTGGGCAAGGGTGGATTTTCCGCTGCCGCTGGTGCCTAAAATCGCAATCTTCATAGGGCATTACCGGCAGGCTGCCACAAAGGCATCAAAGATCCTCTGCATGGCGGGGTCGGCGGCGCTGAGCCACTCAGGGTGCCACTGCACGCCCAGGCAGAACTTTGCGTCCGGCTTCTCAATGCCCTCCACGATGCCGTCCTCGCTCAGGGCCGACAGCACAAGGCCGGGGGCGACCTTGTCCACCGCCTGATGGTGCTGGCTGTTGACCAGTACGGTATCCTGCCCCAGAATGCGGGAGAGCAGGGTATCCCGCCGCACGGTGACGGTGTGGATCTTGCCCCAATGGTCGTTATGGGGGACGTGCTCAAAGGGTTTGATGTCCTGATACAGATCGCCGCCCAGCGCAACATTCATCAGCTGGATGCCCCGGCAGATGGCCAGCACCGGCTTGTCGGCGGCAAGGAAGGCGCGCAGCAGCAGCGGCTCGGCGGTATCCCGCAGGACGTTGGGCTCACCGCAGGCAGGGATGCGCTCCTGCCCGTAGAATTTCGGGTCGATGTCGCCGCCGCCCGGCAGCAGCAGGCCGTCACAGGCCAGCGCATCCTGCACGGCCTTTTCGGGGTCGTCCAGCTCGATCCAGCGCATCTCTGCCCCGGCCCGGGCAAGGCTTTCGGGATATTTTGCGTGGGCCTCTGCCAGCAGCTGGTTCGGCACCATGCGCGGCATTGCAATCGTAATAGACATTGACTTTCCCTTTCTCTCTTACAGATCCCTATAGATAAAACCTCTCCGTCATCCCTTCGGGATGCCACCTCTCCTAGGCGGGACTGAGAGGTTTGAACAACAGAAAAACCCCGGAACATTCGTTCCGGGGTTCCTGGCGGAAAGATGGGGATTCGAACCCCAGAACGCTTTTGACACGTTACACGATTTCCAGTCGTGCGCCTTAGACCAACTCAGCCATCTTTCCACATCTTCAGTTTTCAGCGTTTCGGGCCGTGGCCCTCAGCGCTCCACTATAATACCTGAAAGGATGACTTTTGTCAAGGATTTTTTTGAAAAAATTTGAAAAATCTAAAAATTGACGTTTCTGCGCCATACATTTTTTCGTTAGAAAAAGCGGGACCCGCTGATCCCCTTGACGAACCCATAAAAACGGACTATGATGTGGGCAGAGAACGGTTGGAATTTGCAGGTTCCGCTCGAAAAAGAGAACCTGAACAGGAGGATGCAATATGAATTACGCTGATGTTTTGAACAATGCCCGCCAGTGCATCGGGCAGTACTGCAAGGCCTGCCCCGTGTGCAACGGCGTGGCCTGCAAAAACCAGATCCCCGGCCCCGGTGCCAAGGGCGTGGGCGATACGGCCATCCGCAATTATAATAAGTGGGCGGAGATCCGGGTGAACATGGACACCCTGTGCGAGAACGGCACCCCCGACACCGGTGTGGAGCTGTTTGGCAAAACCTTCAAGTATCCCTTCTTTGCAGGCCCTGTGGGTGCGGTGAACCTCCACTATTCCGACACCTACACCGATATGACCTACAATGACGTGCTGGTGCGCGCCTGTGCCGAAAACGGCATTGCCGCCTTTACCGGTGACGGCACCAATCCCGATGTGATGACCATGGCCACCAAGGCCATTGGCGCGGCAGGCGGCTGCGGCGTGCCTACCATCAAGCCCTGGAACATTGACACGGTCAAGGCCAAGATGGAGCAGGCCAAGGCCAGCGGCTGCTTTGCCGTTGCCATGGACGTGGATGCCGCCGGTCTGCCCTTCCTGAAGAATATGACCCCGCCCGCCGGCAGCAAGAGCGTTGCCGAGCTGGCCGAGATCGTCAAGTTGGCCGAGCGCCCCTTCATCGTCAAGGGCGTGATGACCGTCAAGGGTGCCCTCAAGGCCAAGGAGGCCGGTGCTGCTGCTATCGTGGTCTCCAACCACGGCGGTCGTGTGCTGGATCAGTGCCCCGCCACTGCCGAGGTCCTGCCGGAGATCGCTGAGGCCCTCAAGGGCAGCGGCGTGAAGATTCTGGTGGATGGCGGCATCCGCTCCGGCGTGGATGTGTTCAAAGCGCTGGCTTTGGGCGCTGACGCGGTGCTCATCTGCCGCCCCTTTGTCACCGCAGTCTACGGCGGCGGCGAGGAAGGCGTGAAGTGCTACATCGACAAAATCGCCGCCGAGCTGGCCGATACCATGCAGATGTGCGGTGCACACTCTCTGGCCGAGATCACCCGGGATATGGTGAGGATCTGATGAACTAGCATAAGAAAAGCGGCATCTTTCCGTTTGCACGGAGAGGTGCCGCTTTTTGCTGCATATCAAAAAATTACTTCAGCGTTCCATCCAGCACCTGCTGGTAATACCAGGGCTTCGGTGCGCGGAAGGTCTTGCCGGAAAGGTCGGCGAAATCGGGGGAGGTGAAGCGGGGGAGGACCAGCTCCCAGGCGCAGAGGGCCTGATACTTGAGCTTGAGTTCCCGGTTGGCGGTGTTGTTGCCGTACTTGCTGTCGCCCAGGATGGGGCAGCCGATGCTTGCCATGTGGGCGCGGATCTGGTGGGTGCGGCCGGTGATGAGCCGGACCTTGAGCAGGGCCAGACGGCCGGAGACGGCAACGGTCTCATACTGGGTCTCCACGTCCTTGGCACCGGGCTGCTTGTCGGGCACGATCTTCACGATGCCCCGGTCTGCATCCTTGAGCAGGTAGCCGCCCAGGGTGCCGTCTGGCGGGGTGGGGCGGCCAAAGGTGACGCAGAGATAGGTCTTTTTGACCTCGCGGTTCTTGATGACCTCGAGGAACAGCTGCTCGGCCTCGGGGGTCTTGGCAATGATGACCAAGCCGCTGGTGCCGGTGTCCAGCCGGTGGCAGAGGGCGGGGGTGTACAGATCGTTCTCCTTGTACTCGCCCTGCTGGTTGAGGTAGAGCAGAGCACGGTTGAGCAGGGTGTCGTCCTCGGGGCCATCCACGGCAAGGCCAGCGGGTTTGTTCACCACCAGGATCTGCGGGCAGTCGTAGATGACCTGTGCCGGGCCGCGGGCGTTCTTCCACGCCGGGCCTTCCACCCGCTTGTCGGCATCCAGCACCTCGTCCAGGATGAACAGCTTGATCTCGTCGCCCGCCATCACGCGGGTGGAAAGGGGCTGCTTTTTGCCGTTCAGCTTGATCTTGTTCTCCCGCAGAGCCTTGTTCAGGCGGCCCGGATTCAGCGCCGGGAACTGCTGCATCAGATAGTTGTCGAGCCGGGTGGGGGCCAGACATTTTACTTTTAAGATTTTCACGGAAATTTTCCTCTCTATCCTGAAATAGAATGTGTCTTTGAATCGTTTTTATTGTAGCGGAATAAATCTACCGCGTCAAGAAAGAAGGTGTTTTTATGAACCTGAAATATAAGATTCTGGCTGTTCTGGCTGCGGGCATCGCACTGACGGCCTGCGGCAGCCCCGGTACAGCTGCAAGCACGCCTGCATCCAGTGCAGTGCCGGCCTCCTCTCATGTGGCAGAGGAAGGGGTCACGGAGCCCATCAACATGCTGACGTGGACGCTGGATGACCTCGACAGGGAGGATACGGTCACCTTTATTCCGGCGGAGATCACCTCCGGTGTGCAGGATGGCAGCCTGACCGCAAAGATCTTCAGCTATGACCTCTATAAAAAAGAAGATGTTGAAAACCTTGCTGTTGGCGACAAAATCACCTCCCACGAGGAGGGGGCTGCATGGAACCAGTTTGTGACCGTTGCAGTGAAGAGCATCGAGAAAAACGATCAGTACCATCTTGTCACCATCAATGGCGGCATGGAGGAGCAGTACGGTCTTGACCTGCTGCTGGACGATGACACCTACCGCACCATGACCTTTGACGATTACCCTGTCTACTATGAGATGGGCGAAAAGACGCTGCCGCTGGCCGAGGACGTGGTGCTGAAGGACAGCTCTGCTGACCCGCAGGCCGAAGCGGTGGAGACCACCGGCGCTTCTGCCGTGGCAGCTGCCATCAATGCGGACCCGGACAATTGGACGGTGTATAATACCACGCTGGTGGTGCAGGGCGGCAAGGTGCAGGAGGTGCGCCGCATCTGGGTGCCGTGACCTCTCAGGCGCTGCCGCTGGCCTGCCTTGTCTATGAGGAAAGGTTTTTGCCGGAAAAGAGTTGACAAACGCAGAGCCCATGCTATAATTTAAGTGTACGCAAGGGGCGAATATGCGCCTTTGCGGCAAAACGTGAATTATGACAGATGGCAATGATGGGGTCAGAAATGCACACCGCCGCCCAGAGAGAGCGCTCCCAGCTGCAAGGCGCTCCGGCAGGTCTCGTTTCGTGCCGCCCCGGAGCTTCCGGCGAAACAAGTCGGACGCAGCGCAGCGTTACCGCGCCGAAAGCGGCAGGGGACAAGCAGTTTTATCCTTTGCAATTTGGGTGGTACCACGGAGCAGTTTTACACAGCCTCGTCCCTTTTGGGATGGGGCTGTTTTTGTTTTTGCGCCTGCCCGCCCCTCTGCCATAACATCATAAAAACTGACGTGTAAACGCCAAGGACAATTGAGGAGAGAAAACCTATGCAATGGACCGGTTTGAATGAACTGCGTGAAAAGTACCTGAGCTTCTTTGAGAGCAAGGGCCACCTGCGTCTGGACAGCTTCCCGCTGGTGCCGAAGAACGACCCCAGCCTGCTGCTGATCAACAGCGGCATGGCCCCCATGAAAAAGTGGTTCCTGGCGCAGGAAGAGCCTCCCCGCCATCGTGTGACCACCTGCCAGAAGTGCATCCGCACCCCGGATATCGAGCGCGTGGGAATCACTGCCCGCCACGGCACCTTCTTTGAGATGCTGGGCAACTTCTCCTTCCAGGATTACTTCAAGGAAGAGGTCATTCCCTGGGCATGGGAGTTCCTGACCAGCGACGAGTGGATGGCCATCCCCAAGGATAAGCTGCACATCTCCGTCTACGAAGAGGACGACGAGGCCTACGATATCTGGACCAAGAAGGTGGGCATTGCTCCGGACCACATGGTGCGTCTGGGCAAGGAGGACAACTTCTGGGAGCACGGCTCCGGCCCCTGCGGCCCCTGCTCCGAGATCTACTATGACCGCGGGCCGGAGTTCGGCTGCGGCAAGCCCGGGTGCACCGTGGGCTGCGACTGCGACCGGTATATCGAGATCTGGAACAACGTGTTCTCCCAGTTTGACAACGACGGACAGGGCCACTATACCGAGCTGAAGCAGAAGAACATCGACACCGGTATGGGCCTGGAGCGTCTGGCCTGCGTGTGCCAGAATGTGGAGAGCCTGTTCGACGTGGACACTGTGATGAACATCACCCACAAGGTGTCCCAGCTGACCGGGGCCCACTACGGCGAGACGGAGAAGCGGGACGTGTCCCTGCGGGTCATCACCGACCACATCCGCTCCGCCACCTTCATGATCTGCGACGGCATCCTCCCCTCCAACGAGGGGCGGGGCTATGTGCTGCGGCGTCTGCTGCGCCGGGCCGCCCGCCACGGGAAGCTCCTGGGCGTCAACGATCCCTTCCTGTATCAGGTGGTGGATACCGTTATCCATGAAAACCAGGGACAGTATCCCGACCTGCGGGAGAAGCAGACCTATATCACCAAGGTCATCCGCACCGAGGAGGAGAACTTCGGCCGCACCATCGACGGCGGCATGAAGATCTTCTCCGACCTGCTGGCGGAGCACCAGGCCAAGGGGGAGAAGGTGTTTTCCGGCGCCGACGCCTTCCGGCTGTATGACACCTTCGGCTTCCCCATCGACCTGACGGCGGAAATGGTGGCCGAGCAGGGCATGACCGTGGACGAGGAGAGCTTCCGCCAGCTGATGCAGGAGCAGAAGCAGCGGGCCCGCGAGGCCCGGAAGGCCCTGGGCGACCTGGGCTGGGCCGGTGTGGAGTTCGGCAAGGACATCCCCGCCACGGAGTTTGTGGGCTATGACCACGATGAGCTCGACGCCACGGTGGTGGCCCTGGTGGCCGACGACGAGCTGCGGGGCGAGATCCCCGCCGGGTCCGACGCCGTGGTGGTGCTGGACCGGTCCCCGTTCTATGCGGAGATGGGCGGCCAGGCGGCCGACCACGGCACCATCAGCGCAGACGGCATTCTGTTCACCGTGTCCGACGTGCAGAAGAACAAGGGCGGCAAGTTCATGCACTATGGCCGCCTGACGGAGGGCACCCTCCATGTGGGCGACACCGTCCACGCCGCCATTGATACCCAGCGCCGCAAGGCCATCCGCCGGGCCCACAGCACCACCCACCTGCTGGATGCGGCCCTGAAGAAGGTGCTGGGCGAGCACGTGCACCAGGCGGGCTCCCTGGTGGAGCCGGACCGTCTGCGCTTCGACTTCACCCACTTCGAGGCCATCACCCCGGAGGAGCTGCATCAGGTGGAGGAGCTGGTCAATGACGCCATTCTGGAGGGCTATCCCGTGGTGACGGAGGTCCTGCCCATCGAGGAGGCCAAGAAAAAGGGCGCCGTGGCCATGTTCGGCGAAAAGTACGGCGACACCGTCCGGGTGGTGGAGATGGGCGATGTGTCCATCGAGTTCTGCGGCGGCACCCATGTGGACAACACCGCCAAGGCCGGCCCCTTCCGGGTGAAGTCCGAGACCAGCGTGGCCTCCGGCGTGCGCCGGATCGAGGCCACCTGCGGCAAGCTGAGCCTGCAGGGCATGGAGCGCAGCCAGGGCGTGCTGCACAAGGCGGCGCAGTTCCTGAAAACCGCACCTGCCGGACTGCTGGAGCGCATGGAGCAGCAGGCCAACGAGATGAAGCAGCTGCGCCAGGCACTGGATAAGCTGAAGGCCGAGGCGTCCCTGGGCGAGGCCAAGCAGTTCCTGGCCTCCGCCAAAACCGTGAAGGGCCTGCACGTGATCACCACCACCCGCACCGGCATGGACACCGCCGCCATGCGCACCATGGGCGACTTCCTGCGGGATAAGGACCCCAGCGTTGTGGCGGTCATCGCCAGCATCAACGGCGAAAAGGTATCCTTCCTGGCCGTGTGCGGCAAGGAGGCCGTGGCCCGGGGCATCAAGGCCGGCGACCTGGTCCGGGCCGTGTCCGCCGTGTGCGGCGGCAAGGGCGGAGGCAAGCCAGATTCCGCTATGGGCGGCGGCACCGAATTGCTGAAGGTGGACGACGCCCTGGCTTCCGTGGACGATTTTGTGTCGGAAAAGCTCTCCTGAAGCCGGGAGAGTGGAAATAACGAAAGGAGCATGACTATGCGAGACGACAACTGCCTGTTCTGCAAAATTGTCGGCGGGGATATCCCCTCCAACAAGCTGTATGAAGACGAGCTGTGCTACGCCTTTTACGACATCGCACCTCAGGCCCCCACGCACTTCCTGGTGATCCCCAAGGAGCACATCGGCTCCGTGGCGGAGGTAAACGGCGGCAACAGTGCCGTGGTGGCCCACATCTTCGAGGTCATCGCCCGGCTGTGCCGGGAGCAGGGGCTGGAGAGCTATCGCGTGGTGTCCAACATCGGCGAGCAGGCTGGTCAGAGCGTGCATCACCTGCACTTCCATGTGCTGTCCGGCCGGGATATGACCTGGCCTCCGGGCTAAGGGACATGAAAAAGGCCTGTATCCTGCTGGCCAGTCCCCGGAAGCAGGGCAACACCGCCGCGCTGACGGCGCCCTTTGCGGCGGAGCTGGAAAAGCTGGGCTGGTCCTGCCGGACGGTCTGGCTATATGACCTGGAGGTCCGGCCCTGCCGGGCCTGCCGGGTGTGCCAGCAGGATTGGACGGTGTTCGGCTGCCCCCAGAACGACGACATGCAGGAGATTTTCAACAGCGTGCTGGCCTGCGACCTGTTGGTGCTGGCCACGCCCATCTACTCCTGGTACTGCACCCCGCCCATGAAGGCGGTCCTGGACCGGCTGGTATACGGAATGAACAAGTATTACGGCCGGGAGAAGGGGCCGTCCCTGTGGGAGGGCAAGCCCGTGGCCCTGATCGCCACCTGCGGCTATCCCGTGGAAAAGGGCGCGGACCTTTGGGAGGCCGGGATGCAGCGTTACTGCAAGCACTCCCGTCTGCGGCTGCTGGGTATGCTGGCCCAGCGGCACCGGGGCTATGACACGGTGTTCATGGACCCGGAAAAGGCCCGCTTGGCGGCGGAATTTGCCCGGAAGGTAAACGAAAGCATCTGAATACGCACAAACGCCGGGCCCCGATGGGGTCCGGCGTTTTGTTTTATTCTGCCAGCGGCAGGCGGACGATGAAGGTGCTCCCCTCCCCTATCCGGCTATCCACGGTGACGGAGCCGCCGTGGAGCCGGGCCGCCTGCTGCACCATGAACAGGCCCAGGCCGCTGCCGTCCTTGCCCCGGGCGGCGTCCACCTGGTAAAAGCGCTGGAAGATGCGCTCCCGGTCCTACGGGGCGATGCCGCTGCCGTCGTCCCGGACGGACAGCACGGCCCATTGGCCCTCCCGGCGCAGATCCACCCACACATGGCCGTTGGGCTTCCCATAGCGATAGGCGTTGGAGATCAGGTTCGTCAGCAGCCGGGACAGCCGGGTCACGTCCCCGTTTACCAGCAGGTCCGGCTGGGTATGCACCGCCAGCGTGGTGCCCTCCGGGGCCAGATGGGCCTGCTCCTCACAGAGGACCTCCACCAGCTGGCTCAGGTCCGCCGTTTCCAGCTGGAGCTTCTGCGTACCCTGCTCCAGCCGGGTGATGTGCAGCAGCTGACCGATGAGCCGGGACATCTGCTGCCCCTGGCGGCGGATCACGTCCACGGATTGGCGATAGTCCTCCTCCGTGGGCTGGCCGTGGTCCAGACTGTCGCACTCGGCCAGGATCACCGCCACCGGCGTCCGCAGCTCGTGGGAGGCGTCGGAGGTAAATTGACGCTCCACCTCGAAAGACCGCTCCAGCCGGTCGGCGTTGCGGGTCACCACGGACACCACCTGGGCCGCCGGGGGTTTGGTGACCTGATTGCGGTTCATGAGCATCACGAGCACCAGCATCAGGGAGGAAATGACCACCATCACCACGGTGAACCAGATGGTCATGCGGACCTTGATGGAGATATGTCTCATACGCCCTCCTTCAGCACTCAGCCCATGCCCCGGACCGTGTGCAGCAGCTTTTTCTCGTGGCCGCCGTCCAGCTTTTTGCGCAGATAGCTGATGTATACGTCCACCACGTTGGTGCCTCCGGCGTAGTCATAGTTCCAGAGGTTGTTTTCGATCTGCTCCCGGGAGAGGATGATGCCCTTGTTGCGGATCAGATACTCCAGCAGGGCGTATTCCCGGGCGGAGCGGCGCAGCTGGGGCTGATCCTCGGCAAACAGAAGGTGCATAGGGGGATCCCTCCTCTTTTATAAAGCATGGCGGCGCCGCCCGCAGGATGGGATAGGCGGCGTCGCCGGGTCTCGGTATCAGCGCAACAGATTTTGGCCGGTTTTTCAAGAGGCCAGCCGGAGAATGGTGGCAACATCCGCCACACCCCGGTACTTCTCCACCAGGTACTGCTCGATGTAGGCAGCCTCGGCGGCGGTCTGCAGACCGTCATACTCCTCCAGGGGGCGCTGGAGCATCACCCGCAGGTCGATGCCGTTCTCGGTGACCCGGCGCTCCAGGATCAGGCCCTCAGCCAGGCGGCGGGTGGTGATGGTGTCGATATGATTACGGATGGTCTTTTTCATGAGTTGTTCCTCCTTGATATTCTGTGTTCCGGGGTGTCGTTCCCCTTCGTTCTGGTGCTATCTTACGGCGGAAATATTAGAGGAACATTAATGCTTTTTAAATTAATTATAAACTGCCGGGCAGAAAAACGGGGGCCTCCTGAATGGGAGGCCCCCGGGGCTGGTTGATTGATTTTACACAGAGAACAGGATGTCGGCGTAGGTGGGATAGGGCCAGTATTCCGCGGCGGTCAGGGATTCCAGCCGGTCGATGGACTGGCGGGCCTCCTCCATGCGGCGGCCGATCTCCTCCCGGTAGTACCGGGCGGCCTCGATGCCGCCTTCGGCGTCGGGGGCCTGGTCCATAGCCTGCTCCATGGCCGTCATGGTGTCGTACAGGCTGGCGGTCAGGCCGGAGAGCTTGGACAGCAGGTCCTCCTCCACTCGGCAGGGGACCACCAGCTCCCGCTTGCGCAGGATGGCCTGGGTCAGGTCCGCCGTGTAGCGGTTCACCGCCGGGAGAATGCCCCGCATGACCATATCCCGCAGGGTAGCCGCCTCGATGGACGTGACCTTGCAGTAATTCTCCAGGTGAATCTCGTACCGGGCCCGCATCTCCGTCTCGCTGAGGATGTTGTGGCCGGAGAACAGGCGGATGTTCTTGGGATCGATATAGGCGGGCATGCAGTCCACGGTGTCCCGCAGGTTGCTGAGGCCCCGGCGCTGGGCCTCCCGGACCCAGTCCTCGCCGTAGCCGTTGCCGTCGAAGATGATACGCTGGTGGGCCTTGAAGGTGTCATGCAGCAGGTTCTGCAGGTCCGCCCGGAAGTCGTTGGACTGCTCCAGAATGTCCGCAAACTCCTCCAGCTCCTGGGCCATGATGGTGTTGAGCACCACGTTGGGGCTGGCGATGGACTGGGAGGAGCCCAGCATACGAAACTCGAACTTGTTGCCGGTGAAGGCCAGGGGCGAGGTACGGTTGCGGTCTGTGGTGTCCTGGGGAATCTCCGGCAGGGTGTCTACGCCGATCTCCAGCTTCCGCTTGGCCTTATCCACATACGCCTGGCCGTTGATGATGGAATCCAGGATGGCCGTCAGCTCATCGCCCAGGAACACGGAGATGATGGCCGGAGGGGCCTCGTTGCCGCCCAGCCGGTGGTCGTTGCCGGGGTAGGACACGCAGCAGCGCAGCATATCCTGATACTCGTCCACGCCCTTGATAAACGCCGCCAGGAACAGCAGGAACTGGGCGTTCTGGCTGGGGGTCTTGCCGGGCTTGAGCAGATTCTCGCCGGTGTCCGTGGCCAGGGACCAGTTGTCATGCTTGCCGCTGCCGTTGATGCCGGCAAAGGGCTTCTCGTGCAGCAGGCACACCAGACCGTGGCGGTCGGCCACCTTCTTCAGAAACTCCATGGTCAGCTGGTTGTGGTCGCAGGTGCTGTTGGCATCGGAATACACCTGGGCCACCTCGTGCTGGGCGGGAGCCACCTCGTTGTGCTCCGTCTTGGCGGGAACGCCCACCTTCCACAGCTCCTGATCCAGCTCGTGCATGAATTCCGCCACCCGGGGCTTGATGGCCCCGTAGTAGTGGTCGTCCAGTTCCTGGCCCTTGGGGGGTTTGGCGCCGAACAGGGTCCGGCCGCAGAGGACCAGGTCCTCCCGGCGGCGGTACATCTCCTTGTCGATGAGGAAATACTCCTGCTCCGGGCCTACCTGGGCGGTGACGTGCTGGGCCTGGGTGTTGCCGAACAGCCGCAGGATGCGGATGCTCTGGGTGTCCAGCAGCTTCATGGAACGCAGCAGGGGGGTCTTTTTGTCCAGAGTCTCGCCGCCGTAGGAACAGAAAATGGTGGGGATATACAGGGTCTTGTCCTTCACAAAAGCATAGGACGTGGGGTCCCAGGCGGTGTAGCCCCGGGCCTCGAAGGTGGCCCGCAGGCCGCCGGAGGGGAAGCTGGAGGCGTCCGCCTCGCCCCGGGATAGCTCCTTGCCGGACAGCTCCATCAGCACGCCGGTGGGCCCCTGGGGAGCGATGAAGCTGTCGTGCTTCTCGGCGGTGAAGCCGGTCATGGGCTGGAACCAGTGGGTAAAATGCGTCGCGCCGTGCTCTAAGGCCCAGGCCTTCATGCCGTCTGCAATGTCGTTGGCGACGGCGAGACTCAGCGCCTTGCCCTCCTGCAAACACGAGCGCCATGCGTCCATGGCGGAGGACTGGATGTACTGCTCCATCGTCTCCTCATTAAATACGCAGCTGCCAAACAGGGCAGGAATTCGATTGGCCAGTTCACTCATGTCTGCATCCTCCTTTTCCGCGCGCAATCCGCGCACAAATGCTCAAAATTTCAAATATACGGATATTTTACGGCGCAGGAGGAACAAAATCAAGTGTGAATTACGACAAAGCAGCGAAGAGAAGAATTGCCGC
>OHAY01001326.1_pt1 | contig 23240 bp, 19 predicted proteins | sample 1577191 | NCBI WGS metagenome assembly OHAY01 (sample SAMEA3541504, study PRJEB24748) | human gut metagenome | biome: human gut; feature: human-associated habitat; material: faeces | place: China | collected 2012 | reverse complement strand
TGAATTTGGCTCTGGACACAACGACCTTTTCTACATATTCGAAGAATCAAATTGAAGCGCGTCAGGGATTCAACAAGGATGGCGACGGACTGGATACGATCAAGCTTCTGGTCCTGTATTCAGTTGAGAATCGAGAACCGGTAGCTTTCAGCAAGCAGCCGGGAAACATTCCGGACAAGATCTCGCTGGCAAATTCTCTACGGCAGCTTGAGGTGCTGGGCCTCTCTGCACCGGTTATCGTGGCTGACAACGGCTTTTACTGTCAGGCCAACATGACTTACCTCGCGCGGGAGCACGTGAAGTTCCTGATGCTCGCCAACAGCACCGACAAATGGGTTCGTGAAGAAATTGATGCTGTTCGCGAAGAGATTGGCGCTTTCGAAAATTCCTGTCCGTTTGATGTCGGTGTCAATGCCGTCATGCGTCGTCGCCAGCACGATTTCAGCATCGTTCGTCAGCGCACGCGCGGCAACTACGAAGCAGGACAGACTGAAACATTCACCCGGCGATTGTATGTTCATGTTTGTTACAAGCCGGAAGCAGCTCCGATTCAAGAAAGACGTCTTAAGGAGAGCCTTTTTTCAATCAAGAAAGATTTGGAAGATGGTGTTGAAGAATTTCGACCTGCCGCCCAGAAGCTGATCGACAACTTCCTCATCGTGAAGCGCACAAGCAAAGGCGTCAAGGTTTCCTTCAAGAATGAAAAGATCGAAGAAGCCAAGCGATACTGGGGGTACTTTGTCCTCGTGAGCAACGAAATTCGCGATCCCTTTGAAGCTCTGAAAGCATACCGCTCCCGCGAAAAGATTGAAGAGTTGTTCGCGACCTACAAGGACAGCTTCGACGGACGCAAGCCCAGAACGTGGTATCCGGAAAACCTTTACGGCAGACAATTCGCACAATTCGTCGGGCTGGGCTATCACTGCTTCCTGACGAAGAGAATTCAGGATGTGAAAAAGGGGCTTGCCCAAAAGAGCACTGAAAAGAAAACGAAGGAAGAGTTGAATCTCGAAGAAAAGCTGCTTGCTTGGCTCGATCAGCACTCACTGATTCAAATTCTTGATTGGTTCCGTTGCGTCGACTACGTTGCTACGACAGGTAACGACAGTGCTTCCAAATGGACCACGGAAACAACCAAACGCGATCAGCTATTCCTCAAGCTGCTTGGTGTCAGTTGAATCGTGGCCGCATTAGACGACTTTTAGGATAAAAACCTGAAAACCGTGGAATCTATACTCAGTCAGATTCGTCGAAGAAGAGCTCGAGGAACATCTGGTCTCTGGCCGTCGTCTCCGTAGACCAACGGTACTGAGCCACCCTGTTCCTCACCTCGACTCTTTCCACGCAGTCGAACCAATCGAGCAACTGCTTGAGCGTCATCGATCGAATCCAGGCGGTTAGTTTTTCGTACTGCTTCCGCACAGTCTTCCCGAGCGACTCATCGTTGGCTCGCCGCTCGGCTTCCTGAGCCGTGCGCTCCATCATGCTCTGCAGCACGAAACGGTAGCCGAGTGCGACGTGTCGGCAGATTTCTTTCCCGCGTACGCTGGTCATCGTCCAGACTCGGGGCTTTCGCCCGTCAAGGTCGGACTTGACGACGCGATACGAGGTTTCAATGTCGTTGCGGCGACGGTAGCGACGAAGCGCGTCCCACGGGCTCGCATGAAGATTTGAAAGGATGACGAAAATCCCAAAGTCCTTCTGTGCGGCCAGAATGGCCTCTTCGTTGGGGATGACCTTGATGCCTCCGCCTCGAACACGCTTCCACGAGAAGTACCGGTGCGCGAACTCAAGCTCGGCATCGTCCATTTCATTTTCCTTGCCGGCTGCAAGACTCATTTCGTAGCTTTTGAGCTTCGTGTGGAAGGCTGAAGCTTCCATGACAGCTCGGGCATTGTTGCGGAAATAGTGAAAGTACAGCCGGAAGGATTTCGACTCCGTATCCCCGGCGGCTACGCCATTGCGCGTGCGCTGCCGCTTCCATTCAAACGGCGTCATTTCAGACACCGATACGGCACTGATCTTCTCGTCGAACGGGCACTGAGAAGCGTACCGCGAGAAGTGGTCTCTCAGTTTGGTCCCATCATCGGCGGCGCTGTCCAAGTGCTTGTAGATCCAGGCGTGCTTGAGCGTGGCGAGGATCGTGAACTTGAAATTCTTGCGCAGGAAGCGCAGCACGTTCTCCTTGCTGAAGAACCCGTTGTCGAGGCAGAACTCCGGATTCTTCAAGCCGTATGCCTTGGCCCGAGGCACGGCATTGACGAGAGAAATCACGTCGGGGATGTTGCCGGGCTGAAGCTCGAAAGAAACGGGCAGACCGGAATCAAGCGAGTAGAAGGTGATGATCTTGTAGATGTCCAAGCCGTCGCCGTCTTTGTTGAAGCCTTGCCGCGCGTACGGTTTCAGGCCGTTGCCGTAGACGGAATGCGAGGTTGAATCGAATGCGATGGCCGGCTGTTCGTCGTTGCCTGCCGTACGGGCCAGTTCCCGGAAGAGAGACTGCGAACCGGATTCATCCAGACCGAGCTCGTGGAAGAGGTCGTAGCAAATGTCCTCGGACAGGCCGGCTTCGTAGGGGAGATCATGTTCGCATTGCCAGGCCTCCACGTTGTGAACAGTTTCACCCGTAGCAACCAAGTACTGAGAGACAGAGAGCAGCTTCTCGGAGGTTCCACCGTTGGGATACGCCCTGCGGACCGAACTTTCGAGTCCGGCCACTGCCCCGGCATGACGAATCAAGTCCAGAGCCCCTACACGGGTTCGTTTGGCAGAGAGCTCGGCAGTCTGAGCCGCTTCGGCTGGCTTCTTCTTGGGGCGGCAACGGGTTGTCACCGTTTCGCCTTCCAGGATTTTTTCACCCGTCCGACGGCTCGACAGAAGGACGTTGTAGCCCTTTGCCGGATCGTATTGATAGCGACGTTCCTCGATGTATTTGACGCCGGTCTTTTTGTTCGTTACTGCCACACGGCGAACTTTGACCGGGAACTCCTTCCGAGCTGCCATTTGATCTCCTTTTATGGGTGTATATAATTATATCATATGCACCCATCGCGGTACAAGAAAAAAGCCCCGATTAAACAGGGCTTTTAAGAGAAGTGTCTACTTCGTTTCTGGGCTTTGAGTGATCTTTTGACGACTTGCAGGATAAAAAGCTGAGTATTCGAGTTCCCGACTTGCTAAACCCATGATTTTATTGCCAAAAATAAATCATGGGCTTTTTCATATGTGTTAAAATGCTCTATAACTATTAGATACAGAGCATAAAATGGAAAATTCTCCAAAATCCGGGTTTCCTTGGAACTTCACAACCGTCGTTACCGCCCAAGGTTATTGCTACGTCAAGGCGTACAAAATGAAGTGGGATCCGGTGCTGAAAAAGTCGAAACGGCACCTGCAACGCCATGTGGGACGTTTGCTCGAAGACGATCGGATCAAGATTTCGCCCAAATTTTCAGCCGACTTTCCGGAATACTCCGGGGATGACTGGTTTTGGGGTGCGAACAAAAAACCTGTTCGCGAAGCCGAATATCGACAAGTTTTTCCTGCCACTCCCGGCCTGCACCGGAAGATGAGGATGCCTGCAATCCGCAAGCCACGCTGGATGTTGGTTTGACTTGGGCTGCCATGCAGGTGGCCGAAAACAGCGGCATCCGCTCTCATCTCCACGAAATTTTTGGGAAGGAGTTGGGCGAAGATTTGCTCTACCTGTCCATTTACAAACTCGCCGGTGGCGGAGCAATGATGACGTACGATCTTTGGCGTCAAAAAGTTTGGCTGCCCCGATCCAAACGACTGAGCGGACAGAAAATCTCTGAAATTTTGTCCTCGGTCACTCGTGAACAGGTCACTGGCTATTTCCGTCTGCGACACAATCGTCAGGATGCGATTTGGGAGGAAATCTACAAACAAAATCCTGAATTGCGGGGCCAACCGATTGAATACGCGCTTGACAATACTTCGATCTCCACCTACTCCAACACGCTGAGCGAAGCGCAGTTTGGGCACGCCAAAAGAGATCCGGATCTCAAGCAGATTAATTACACCGTCATTTGCGACCAACGCTCGGGCGACATCGTTTTCTCGCACATGTTCGACGGAGCCGTTAACGACGTCAGTAGCCTGTCCGACATCCTTTTCTCCATGCGTGAGGCCGGATTCGATTTGGACAAAAACATTTTGGTCACCGATCGTGGCTATTCCAGTTTGGAAAACGTTCAAAGAATGATCAATTTGAACATTCGATACCTGCAAGGAGTTCGATATATTGAGAATTCGTTACAGCAACGCTTTGCAAAACATCGAAATTCCCTCTGTAAGAACGCTTTCTACAGTAGTAAGGAAAAGGCATTTGCCTTCACGGTTACCGAGCCATGGACGCAAAACACGGAGGCAGGTCTATTAAAACTCAATACTTACATTCATTTGTACCGTTTGGTCGGTCATGAGGATGCGACGGCTCAATTGATCTCTGAGAATGCCGATGAAATTATTCGACTGAAAGATGCCAAGCGGTCGGTTCCCAAGGACTTGTGGGCCGCCTATAGCCGTTTCGTCGTGTCTGTTCGAGACAAGAACGGAAAGGAGAGGTGGGTAAGGAACTCATCAAAAATCGACGAGGCAGTGGAGAGTGCAGGTTACTTTGCGCTTCGCAGCAATGTCGTCTCTGATGCTTTTGAAGCTTTGGCCATCTATCGACAGCGCAATATGGTTGAACAAGACTTCAATCAACTTAAAAACTGGCTTGATGGCGATCGCCTGCGCGTTGGAGCTGTTTCCGTACAAGGAAAACTGTTGGTGAGCACCATCGGGACGGCTCTGCGCATGATGATGCTTTGCAGTGCGAAGAAGATGGAAAACCGCAAGGACAAACTGACAATTCCCGGCGGCTCCTTGGATCGCCTGCTGATGGAACTGACGTTGGTGCGCGCCGAGAAAAGAAAAAACGCCAACGCTTGGATCAGGAATACGATTCCTGCCTCACGTCGGCGTTGTTTCGAACTACTGCAGTTGCCGGAACCTCCGAGAAAGTTCATCTTGTAGAGCAGGCAACCCGTAGTTCAGGACCATGGCGCTTCGCATCAATCTCCGCAAAATTCGTCCTGATTACATTCTCAAGCCTCGAGGCAAAAATCTGAAGTTCGTCTACTACGTCCGCCGCGGACTACGGCATTTCGTCCCCTCCTTTTGGCTTCGACGACACAAGGCCGAGTTGCTTGCAACTTTGGATGCACGAACCGACAAAGAACAGATTCTTGACCGCGTCAATTACTACAACAAGCTGACGGGAATACGAGAACTCTCTGGGCTTACGCATGTCAGCGACGTCACCAACAGCAACGGCACCTACAACTGCGACGCCTTCGAGTTCACACGCTACTTTTCTCCTGATCTTCTTCTGGACAAGCACTTTGGCGACTGGACCACGATCTGTGAAACCCCGAGCATCGTGAAGACGCGCCCTCTGTCCGGAGACAACATCAACAATGTCATCCTCAATCTCGACAAGGTCCGTCACTTTGTATTTCTGAAGGACAAGCGCACTTTTGCCTCCAAATGGGACAAGGCTGTCTTTCGAGGAGCGGCCTATCAACCACATCGCCAACGCTTCATGGAAAAATTTTTCGGCCACCCTCTAGTCGACTGCGGGAATACGGCAGAGAAAAGTGACCTTCCCAAGGAGTGGAGCGCCTCTCTCATCACGCTCTACGACCATCTGAAGTACAAGTTCGTCATTTCACTCGAAGGTACCGACGTCGCCAGCAATTTAAAGTGGGTTATGTCCTCCAACTCGGTTGCCGTGATGCCTCGTCCCAAATATGAAAGTTGGTTCATGGAAGGGCGACTGCAACCGGGAGTCCACTACATTGAAATCAAGGACGATTACTCCGATCTGGAAGACAAGATTCAGTACTACAGTACACATGTTGAAGAAGCAGAAGCCATCATCCGCAATGCCCATACGTTTGTAGAACAATTCCGTGACAAGGAACGGGAAGAGCTGATTTCCATTCTGGTGTTGGAGAAGTACTTCCGCCATACCAAGCAATAAAGAGAAAACCCGGTGTCAATACCGGGTTTTCTCTTTTTGCAAGCATCTTACGGAACGATCCTCAACTCCTTCAAAGCGTTCCAGACCTCGTCCATCGTCAGCGCATTCAAACAATCCGAATGACTGTCACGGCGATTCAAACACCCCATAGCCCCCAGACACTTGCAGTGCTTCTGGAGAAGGATGACATTTCCACGGCGTTGCGGCGTGCCGTCATTGGAATTTTTAAATTTCTCAGTCTCCTGCTCATTTTGAATACATTAAGATTTTAAAGACCGGAAAAAATTATTTGGATTTCCAGCTCTCGACTTATCTTGGTTTCCTGATCGGAAAGGACAAACCGGAACATGTTTATATTATCACGAACGATACCGGATATGACAGCGTGATCGACTTCTGGAGTGATAAAAACATCGATATCATCCGCCAGAAATCCATTGTGCCTCCGGCTCCACTCTCGCTTCCGGCAAATATCCCACCGCAGATGGTCGTCCGGAAGCAAAAGCCAGATGCCGCTTCAGCACAGACCTCATCGGTCGCATCGACATCCGCAGCACCGACCAGACCGGCCACATCCGGAAGGAAAACAAAGGCTTCCGCATCTCCGGATCTTCCGGAAGCATGGCGGAAAAAGGTGCGGATGGCAGTTAAATCGGATAAACTTGCACCGAGCAGCTATTCGGTAGTCTACCGTGCAATCTCCGGAAGCCAGAATAAAACAGAGCTGAACAATCAGCTGGTTAAGGCATTTCAGAGTTCAAAAGGCGGACGCGTTTATGGTCACGTCCGCGAGATCTTTGAACAGTACAGCAAAGAGAGCAATTAAAGTGCATCTACTTTGACCTGAATTTCAGCAACTGCTCTTTTGAAAACTTCTTATGCTTCCTGGTGGCTCTGCTGGATCATCTCATGCAGTTTTGTGATCGCTTCATGGATTCCGCCGATCTGATTGATGATTCCTTCTTTTACAGCCTGTTCTCCGACCAGAATGGTTCCGAGATCTTTTGTCAGCATGCCGGTATCGAGCATCAGTTCTTCGAGACGTTCTCTCTTTGCCTCGCAGTGACCGGAAATAAAGCCTAAAATGCGATTCTGCATCTGTTTGAAATAATCATAGGTCTGTGGGGCTCCAATGATTGTTCCATTCATACGGACCGGATGGATGACCATCGTTCCGGTCGGGACAATAAAGGAATAATCGGTAGAGACAGCGATCGGCACACCGATCGAATGGCTGCCGCCAAGTACCAGAGAAACAGTCGGCTTGTCGATTGATGCGATCATTTCTGCGATGGCAAGACCGGCTTCCACATCACCGCCTACAGTATTCAAAAGAACGAGCAGTCCCTGGATATCACTGCTGTCCTCAATGGCAGCAAGCTGAGGAAGGACGTGCTCGTACTTTGTAGTTTTTGTATTGGAGGAAAGGCATTCGTGTCCTTCGATCTCTCCGATCACAGAAAGCAGGTGAATGTTGTGTTCCAGTTTGGTCTGACCGTATTCTCTGATCTGCTCATTTTTTTTAGTTTCTGTGTTTTCGCTTTTGCTGTTTTCTTTTTCCGCCATAGTGTATCCCCTTTCTGATCCAGGTCTGTCATTTTGTATAATACAGAACCTGATATGCAAGCTTTGGCATTCTGCTGACAGCATAACCGGAAAAGAGAAAATTTATACGGATTTTTAAGAACAGACCTGTTTCAGTTCTTCGAAACATTCCTCGGAAAGTTCCACTTCTTCCATTGGATAAGAACGTCATGGCCAAAAGCACTTTTATCTTATCCATATTTTATTCATCAAAAACGCCGCTGGAAAGATAGCGTTCACCTCCGTCCGGAAACAGGGCAACGATTGTTTTCCCCTGATACGCAGGTTTTACTGCCAGCTCTTTTGCAGCAGATAATGCAGCACCGGAAGAGATACCGCAAAGTACGCCTTCTCTTCTTGCGAGTTCCCGGCATGCCTGGTAGGCATCGTCATCGGTTACCGTCAGGATCTCATCATAAATCTCCATATCCAGTGTTTCCGGGATGAACCCGGCACCGATGCCCTGGATCTTGTGCCGTCCCGGGATGCCGTCAGAGAGTACCGGGGAACCGGCAGGCTCAACAGCCACGATCTGGATGTTTGGATTTTTTTCTTTCAGATACCTGCCGGTTCCGCTGATCGTACCGCCGGTTCCGACGCCAGCTACAAAAACATCAATCTTTCCGTCCGTATCTGCCCAGATTTCCGGGCCGGTTGTCTCGTAGTGAGATTTTGGGTTATAGGGATTGCTGAACTGGCTCGGAACAAAAGCGTGCAGCTGTTCTGCCAGTTCATTTGCCTTGCGGATCGAACCTTTCATACCTTTGGATGCCGGTGTCAGGACAAGCTCTGCCCCATATGCAGATAACAGTCTTCTTCGTTCCACGCTCATGGTTTCCGGCATCGTGATGATCAGATGATAGCCTCTGGCGGCTGCCACGCATGCCAGTCCGATTCCGGTATTTCCGGAAGTCGGTTCGATGATCACATCGCCTTTGTGCAGGATACCGGATTTTTCCGCTTCATCGATCATGCGGATCGCAACGCGGTCTTTAACGGAACCGCCTGGATTCTGATATTCAAGTTTTGCAAGAATATCTGCCTTACAGGCATTTGCGTCCATATATCTCTGAAGTTTTAGAAGTGGTGTTTTTCCGACGATATCGGTAATTTCCTGATAGATATTTGCCATAGTTTCGACCGCCTTTCTCTGCTTTTTGTAAGAAAAATAACAGAAACTGAATGTTATATTTGAAATTCATACGTCTCCGGGATTCGATACTGGGATGGTGTCACCCCATATTTTGCCTTGAATTTTTTCAGAAAATACCCCATATCCTTGTAATCCAGTGCCCCGGCGATGTCAATGACTTTCCGCTTTGTGTGTTTTAAAAGGTATGCGGCACGTTTCATTTTCACAATATTGACGTAATCAACAAAATTAATCTGCATCTGAGCCGTAAACATCGTACTGAAATAGGAACGGTTTATGTAAAGTTCTTCTGATATTGTTTTCTGCTTCAGGTCTTCTTCCGGGCGGTTCAGGATATACAACAAAATCTTGTCCATTCCCTCACTGTGTGCAGGATACAGTTCCGCAAACTCTGTAAAAAGGGAATAAAAATCATCGACGCTTTTCTGGATCTGTTCTTCACAGTCCGGAAAATCTGTTTCCGGAAGAATAAAATCATCCGCCTGAAAATAAAGCTCCAGCCACGGATGTCGCCTGAAAAGTTCCAAAGTGACGTCATCCAAAATCCGTTTCAGGTAAGAAAAAGATTTTAAGGGATCTGAATATTCGGAAAGAGCATGGTACAAAAGATTGTCGAGTTCTTTTTTTATGGAAAAATCAATCGTCCGGAAGCAGTCAAGCAGGGATTCTTTCTGGCTGTTTTCTGCCTCAATCTTTCCATGCTCCGCATGTTCGATCTTGCCAAACAGCGAGATAAACTGACTGATCTCAAACGGCGTGATCAGATAGTCATCGACACCGAGCAGAAAACTTTTTCGCACGATCTTAAATTCCGCCGTCTGCCCGACTATCGCGATTGCCTGACAGAGCTTTTCCTGCCGGATGGTCTGCAGAAGGTTTAAAACCGGGTAATCCGGTGTTGCTTCCAGTAAAACCAGTTGATACCTGTTTTTACGCAGGTGCTCTGTCAGTGTCGCAAAATCAGAAGTGACCTCACAGATCTCAAAACCGGTAGACGCACCCCAGATGTGAAGCCTTTTCAGTTCCTGCAGAAGCATATTGTTTTTTATGGCTGTTAATACGTTGTACATAGGTCACCTCCTTTTCTTTTGAATCAGCAAAAGCGGAACTCTCAAAAAAGTTCCGCCTGTTTTTTTAGGATGTAGAATTACTGTTCTTCAAAGAAATATTTTTTCTGCATATCACGGACCATGGAAATATAAAGATCTTTGCACGCCTCATTTTCTCCGTGTTCAATCATACCAAGGCAAGGGGAAAGATAAGTATCCCATATGTTCCGGTAAATTTCTTTTGCATCTTTTCTCTGATCAATATGTTTTACAATGGTAGGAGCCAGATCATAATATTCATAAACGATCGCTTCTCCGTTTTCCTGCTCCATCAAATAATGGTCGCGGTAATTTCGGAAAAGGTTCAGCTCATAACAATCATCCGGTTTGCCAAATGTTCTGCACACTGCTGTGGTGATGTAACAGAATTTCCGTTTAAATCCAGAATTGATCTGCTTAAAAGTAGAAGCTTTGAGATTGGTTTTCGGAAAATGTGCTTTCCAGGCTTCCAGAATCTTTTTGGAAAAAAGATTCGCAGGTGCTTTGTTCATCTCAAGAACAGCCGGAAGCGTATAGATTACCAGGCACATATTCAGGTTTGCAGCCAGTTTCTCTTTTGCATTTTTCTTTTCCTCTTCGGCAATTCGCTTTTCAGCAGAATTTGCAAGCTCTTCTGCCATATTGGTCAGAAACTGTTCTTTATCAATAACTTGAAGATAGCCATCCTCGACTGCTTTTAATGTCGCTTTGTGTTTGTTGCAGTAGCGTTTAAATGAATCCGGATAGCGTTCGAACGTGAAATTTTCCATGACATGTTCTTGTTCATCCAGCAATGCCGGCATCCCTGCAAAAGCTATGGTATAATTACTGCTCATATATCACAATCCTCATCAAACGGACTTTTTATCCGCCTTGTCGTTTTATTCATCCAGATTGGTATATACCGCCTGAACATCATCGTCTTCTTCGAGCAGATCCAGGGTACGCTGAAGGTTCTTCAGAGCAGTCTCATCATCAAGAGCAACATAATTCTGAGGGATCATGGTCTCTTCTGCCTGAGCCATCGGGATCTTTTTGGCTTCGAGAGTTTCTCTTACGGCCTCCAGATCATCTGGTGATGTCAGGATCTCAAAGCTGTCTTCTTCTTCGGAAAAATCCTCTGCACCTGCATCCAGAGCCAGCATCATCAGGTCGTCTGCATCCATATCACATTCTTCTTTATCGATCACGATCTGACCTTTGCGGTCGAACATGTAAGAAACACAGCCCTGTGTTCCGATGCTTCCGTTTCCTTTTGTAAATGCACTTCTTACATTGGCTGCAGTACGGTTTTTGTTGTCTGTCAGTGCGTCCACGATAATCGCGATTCCGCAAGGACCATATCCTTCATAGGAAACATACTCGTAATTGACAGAGTTTGCATCTCCGGCTGCTTTTTTGATACCACGGTCGATCGTATCGTTCGGCATGTTGTTTGCTTTTGCTTTTGCGACAACAGCGGCAAGTTTGCTGTTGTTTGCCGGATCTGGTCCGCCTTCTTTTACGGCAACTGCAATCTCACGGCCGATAATGGTAAAGATCTTTCCCTTCGCAGCATCGTTTTTCTCTTTTTTGTGCTTTATGTTTGCAAATTTTGAATGTCCTGACATTTCGAAATCTTCCTTTCTCTTCCAAGTATCTGTTTCTTCATTCTGCCGCTTAACGGCCTGGTTTCCCTGCACAGGAGGCAGGCATATCCATTATGATAACACCACACTGAAAAATAGTCAAGTTCCCGGGAGCAATCAGCTATGTAGATCCAGACTGACTGCGAGAGCCTGATTTACGCGGTCCAGGATTTCCGTATCCAGATGGCATACTTTATCTTTCAGTCGTTTTTTGTCGATGGTACGCAGCTGTTCCAGAAGGATCACAGAATCACGTACCATGTTATATCTTGAAGATTCAATCTCCACATGTGTCGGCAGCTTTGCTTTGTTCATTTTGGAGGTGATCGCTGCACAGATCACCGTTGGACTGTGCCGGTTTCCTGTATCATTCTGAATGATCAGAACCGGACGTACACCGCCCTGTTCCGAGCCGATGACCGGTCTTAAGTCCGCATAAAAAATATCCCCTCGTCGAATCAACACACACTTCACACTCCGCTTCTGGTTTTAAGCTTAGTATTTCCACATTTTTCTGGTGTATGCAGTTCGCCTTAAGGCAGGATCAGTTGGTACCGGAACAGTCACGTACCAGATAGACTTCGTGATTTCTGGTGTAGATACGCGGTACACGTTTGCCGATATCACAGATAAATTCATAAGAAAAGCGACCGCAAAGATCACCAAGTTCGTCTACGGTGATCTCTTCGTCTCCCTGTCTGCCGACTAAAATTACTTCATCCAGTTCTTTTGCCTGCGGAATGTCCGTCACATCGACCATAAACTGATCCATGCAGATCCTTCCGAGGATTTTTGCACGTTTCCCGTGTATCAGAATATATCCCTTATTGGAAAGCATCCGCGGATAACCATCCCCATAGCCGACCGGGATCGTAGCGATCCGCATCGGATGCGGAGCGGTAAAGGTTCCGCCGTAACTGATCTCGGTGCCCGTTTCAATCTCTTTGATATACACGATGCGGCTGTGAATGGACATTGCAGGCGTCAGTTTCATAGAATCTCTGGAAACTTCAGCGGATGGATAGATGCCGTAAATACTGATGCCGGCACGCACCAGATTTAAGTTCATATCTGCAAGCTCCATCAGAGCGGCACTGTTTGATACGTGTTTTAATGGAATCGTAATGCCTGCCTCTTCCAGTCTGTGTGCAAAATGCATATAACGTTCAAATTGTCTGTTTGTAGCCGTTTTATCCAGTTCATCTGCTTTCGCAAAGTGCGTAAACATGCCTTCTATTTCAATTCCCGGTAAGGATGCGATTTTACGGATTGTTTCTATGCTCTCTTCGGTATCAGAAAAACCGATGCGGCTCATTCCCGTATCCAGTCCAATATGTATAGAAAGTGTTTTCTTTAAATGAACGGCTGCTTCAGACAGTTCCTTTGCCATATCCAGTTTGAACACAATCGGTCGGATCTCGTAACGGATCAGATCTTCGTAGTCTTCTTCGAATGTATAGCCCAGGATCAGCACCGGTTTTGTGATCTGGTTTTTCCGCAGGATCATCGCTTCTGTCATCGTTGCGACGGCAAATCCCCAGATATAATCTTCCGGCTGTATCATCTGTGCGATCGGCACTGCACCGTGACCGTAACCATCTGTTTTTATTACAGCAACCATTTTGGTTTCCGGGTGGATCGCTTCGTGCATGATCCGAAAATTTTCTGCAATGGCATCCATGTCGATCTCGGCACAGACACGGCTGTATTTACTGCTCATCATGTTTCAAGTCCTTCCTGTATTGTTTTTTGTAACCGTTGCTTTCGTTACTTACATTTATTTTTATCGTCTGCATCTGCCAGAACCCGGATCAGTCCCTCCACCAGATCATTTGCTGTCATACTTCGCTTTCCGTATTCTTGTGCGGCCGCATCGCCGGCACATCCATGCAGAAAAACAGCAAGTTTTGCAGCTTCAAATAACGTCATCCCCTGTGCGGTAAGTCCGGCAAATACGCCGGTCAGCACATCGCCGGAACCGGCAGTTGCCATGCCGCTGTTCCCGGAAGTGTTGATGTAGGATTCACTGCCGTTGCTGACAACGGTTCCGGCATCCTTTAAGACACAGATCACATGTTGTTCTTTCGCAAAGATTTCGGCACTTGCGATCAGATCCTCTGAAATATCGGAAATGGTTGATCTGCACAGTCTTGCCATCTCCCCAAGATGTGGTGTCACAGCTACCGGCATGGAATATCCATCCAGGGAAAGGTTATGGCGTGCCACAAGATTCAAAGCATCGGCATCAAGAATGACCGGAATATCTGCATGTTCCAGTACATAATTCAGGATGTCAAGCTTTTGTGCTTCCATGCCGATGCCGGGACCTACTGCAACCACATCAGCCCACGCAAGCAGGTTTTCAAGTTCTCTCTTCCAGTTGGAATGGATGCAGCTTACCACTGCTTCCGGGATAGACTGAAAAAGGACGGACTGATTGTGTTCGTCTGTGTAGATGCGAACATAACCGGCTCCGCTTCGATACGCTGCACGTGCACTTAAGATTGCAGCACCGCACATGTCCCGGCTCCCGGCGATCAGAAGAACTTTGCCGCAGGAACCTTTGTTTTCTGTGGCAAGTCGCTCTGGCAGCCGCCTTAAATCCATACTGTCATAGCAGACGTAAGATTTCCGGCATTTCGGAAGGCTTTCTTTTGTAATACCGATCTGACGTACACGTACCTCTTTGGTACAGGCACGCCCTTTTCCGATATAATGCCCCGGTTGCTCAAAAGCAAATGTCACTGTCAGGTCAGCCTTTACGGCAATCCCCCGTATCACACCCGTGTTTCCGTCAATGCCGGAAGGAATATCGACAGACAGTACAAAAGCGGGACTTTCATTGATCCGCCCGATTGCGTCCCGGTAGCTGCCTTCGATGTCACGCGAAAGACCGATTCCAAACAGTGCATCTACTATAACAGTATATTCATTTATTTCCGGGTTACTACAAAAAGTTATCCCATATTTCTCACAGATTTCTTTCTGATGGCGTGTCTGATCTGTGCAGGACTGCTCTTTTCCGACAAACCATATGGAAACCGGTACCTGATCCAGAAACAAAAGTCTGGCGATGGCAAATCCGTCTCCGCCGTTATTGCCTGAACCACAGATGACCAGAACGCGGTCAAGTGCAGCACCGCTTCGGTACAGTTCATCGACACACGCAAGTGCCGCACGCTCCATCAGTACACAGGATGGAACGCCGAACCCTTCTATGGTATTCTGGTCACATGTTTTCATGTCTTCTTTTGATAACAAGATCCTCATATGCGATATACCTCCTGTCTGCCCGTCCAAATGGAATATACAGTTTTCTGTTTTCTTTCTCTGCGTTCTTTTTATTTATGTTCTCTGCTGTAGCGGCTGATATTGTAAGACAGCTGCATCAGGCTTTCCGAAAGATGTACGTTTTCGATGATCACATCTTCCGGCAGATGAAGATCCGTATGGGCAAAATTCCAGATTGCACGGATGCCGTGATCCACCAGAAAGTCTGCCATTTCCTTTGCATACTGCTTTGGAAGTGTCAGGGCTGCGATCTGAATGTCATGCTCCTGCAAAAAAGCAGGAAGCTCGTCTGTCATACGGATCACAATTCCTCTGACTGCAACGCCTTTCAGCTTTGGATTTACATCGAACAGCCCTTTGACCAGAAAACCGTTTTTTTCAAATTTTACATAATTTGCAAGAGCCTGTCCGAGATTTCCGGCACCGATGATGATCATATTGTAATCCTGATCCAGACCCAGGATCTTCCCGATCTCCGTATGTAAATGTTTTACATTATAACCATATCCCTGCTGGCCGAATCCACCGAAATTATTGAGATCCTGCCGGATCTGGGATGCTGTTACCTGCATGCGTTCGCTCAGCTCGCCGGATGAGATCCGCTCCGTACCGGATTCCAGCAGCTCACCGAGATAACGGTAATACCGTGGCAGTCTTTTGATGACTGCTCTTGAAATTTCTTTCTCTTCCACTTGCATACCTCCCTGTCAAATGCTGTTGTATAGTAACGTAAAAGACGGGCACACAAGATCCCTGCCATGTCCGCCGCAGGTTTTGTGTACCCTCTTTGATTTTTAGAGCTGTACGGTTACAAAAATATCATAGATTGATTTGATCGCACGCTCGAAATCCTGATTGCTCACACCGATGATGATGTTCATCTCACTGGAACCCTGATCGATCATCTTGACATTGATACTTGCATGTGCCAGTGCGGAAAAAATACGTCCCGCTGTTCCACGCTGAGATTTCATGCCACGACCTACGACTGCGATCAGTGCCAGGTCAGATTCCAGATTGACAGAATCCGGATTGACAGCACGGTGGATACCGGCCAGTACCTTCTGCTCGGTCTCTTCGAATTCGGACTGATGTACGAATACCGTCATGGTATCGATTCCGGAAGGCATATGCTCGATGGAGATACCATTGTCTTCGAATACGGTCAGGACTTTGCGGCAGAATCCGATTTCGGAGTTCATCATATCTTTTTCGATGTTGATGGCTGCAAATCCTTTCTTTCCGGCAATACCGGTGATCGTATAACGCGGTTTTCTGCAGGTACTTTCAACGATCAGCGTACCAGGATCCTGAGGACGGTTGGTATTGCGGATGTTGATCGGGATACCTTCCTGTCTTACCGGGAAGATGGCTTCTTCATGAAGCACGGTAGCACCCATGTATGCCAGCTCGCGAAGCTCTACATAAGTGATGGTATCAATCACTTTCGGATTTTTGATGATACGTGGATCTGTGATCAGGAAACCGGATACATCGGTCCAGTTCTCATACAGATCAGCATGGACTGCTTTTGCGATCAGAGAACCTGTGATATCGGATCCGCCTCTGGAGAAGGTTGTTACCTTTCCTTCTGCGGTTGCACCATAAAATCCAGGAATGACTGCATTGTCACATTCTGCCAGGCGTGCAGAAAGCTTTTCATTGGTTGTTTCTGCATCAAATGTGCCGTCTTCATGGAAAACGATCACTTCAGCTGCATCGATAAATTCATATCCCAGGTAATTTGCCATGATGATACCGTTTAAGTATTCTCCTCTGGAAGCAGCATAATTGGAACCTGCCAGTTTTTTAAAGTTTTCGGAGATCACTTCAAACTGATCATCCAGAGACAGGGAAAGTCCGAGACCGTTTATGATCTCCATGTATCTTTCACGGATCGCAGCAATCGAAGCTGTGATGTCTTCTTTTTTCTCTGCTTTTGCGTAGCATGCATAAAGCATATCCGTTACCTTGATATCTCCATCAAACCGTTTGCCCGGAGCAGACGGAACAACATATTTTCTTCCTTTATCAGCACGGATGATATCTCCTACTTTTTTAAACTGTTCTGCACTTGCAAGAGAACTTCCACCAAATTTTACTACTTTTCTCATGCTTTTTATTCCTCCTAAATTCCGCATCTGTCTGTCACGCAAATATACGCTATCTTTAATCATACCGCAAAATATGCGGTTCGTCCAGAGCATTTTTTGAAATTTGCTGGTGCAAAAAGCAGAAATATGCTATGATAATACGAGTCAGGGTCTTCGCAGACACAAATTATTTTTGTAAAATATATACACTTGGAGGAATTTATGATTTTAGCCTGTCAGAATATTAATAAGGCATTTGGCACAAATGTGATCTTGAAAGATGCCTCATTTCATATAGAAGAAAAAGAAAAAGCAGCCATTGTCGGCATCAACGGTGCCGGAAAATCTACACTGCTCAAGATCATCATGAAGCAGATCCCGGCAGATTCCGGAGAAGTGATCCTGGCAAAAGACCGCACGATCGGTTATCTTGCCCAGCACGAAGCGGTATCTTCCGGAAACACGATCTACGAAGAGCTTCTGGAGGTAAAGCAGGATATTTTTGAGCTGGAGCGTCATATCCGCACGCTGGAACTTCAGATGAAATCCCAGAGCGGCGGGGAGCTGGAACAGACGCTGGAGCTTTATAATCGTCTGAACACGGAATTTGAACAGAAAAACGGCTATGCCTGCAAAAGTGAGATCGTCGGTGTGTTAAAAGGGCTTGGATTTACGGAAGATGAATTTTCCAAGCAGGTCGATACCCTCTCCGGCGGACAGAAAACAAGGGTTGCCCTTGGCAAGCTTCTGCTCGCAAAGCCGGATCTGATCCTGCTTGACGAGCCGACCAACCACCTCGATATGCAGTCGATCGCATGGCTGGAAAATTTTCTGATCAATTACAGCGGTGCCGTAATCATCGTAGCCCATGACCGTTATTTCTTAAACCGTGTCGTAAGCAAGGTTATTGAAATCGACCATGCGAAGGCGACCACGTTTCTTGGCAATTATTCTGCTTATTCTGAGAAAAAAGCCCAGCTGCGTGATTCCCAGTTAAAAGCATGGATGAACCAGCAGCGTGAGATCAAACATCAGCAGGAAGTCATAGACAAACTGAAGTCCTTTAACCGTGAAAAATCAATCAAACGTGCGGAAAGCCGTGAGAAAATGCTGGAGAAAATGGAAGTCCTGGATCGCCCGGATACGGAAGTGCAGGAATTAAAGCTTTCTCTGGAACCGAGATTTCCAAGTGGAAATGATGTGCTGCGTGTCGAAGGTCTTGCGAAATCATTTGGAGACCACACGCTCTTTACGGATCTGGATTTTGAGATCAAACGAGGCGAACGTGTGGCACTGATCGGCAATAATGGAACCGGAAAGACTACGATCTTAAAGATCATCAATGAGCTTTTGGCTGCAGATGCCGGAAGTTTTACGCTTGGAAGCAAGGTGTGTATCGGTTATTATGATCAGGAACATCATGTCCTTCATATGGAAAAGACGCTGTTTGAAGAGATTTCCGATGATTATCCGACACTGACTAACACGGAAATCCGTAATGTGCTGGCAGCCTTTTTATTTACCGGAGATGATGTTTTCAAACGGATCTCTGATCTGAGCGGTGGCGAGCGGGGCCGCGTTTCTCTTGCCAAACTGATGTTGTCGGAAGCCAACTTCCTGATACTGGACGAGCCGACCAACCACCTTGATATTTTATCAAAAGAGATCCTGGAGCAGGCACTGAACCGCTATACCGGAACAGTTTTCTATGTATCGCATGACCGATACTTTATCAACCAGACGGCAACCAGGATCCTGGAGCTGACCGGAAATACGCTGGTCAATTATATCGGAAATTATGATTATTATCTGGAAAAGAAAGATGAGCTCACCAAAATCTATGTGCCGTCTGCCACAGAAGAAGAAACTGCTTCTCTTCCATCTTCTTCTGCGGAAACTGCCGGAAAACTGACCTGGCAGCAGCAGAAAGAAGAGCAGGCACGCATCCGCAAACGTCAGAATGAGCTGAAGAAAACGGAGGACCGCATCCATGTGCTGGAAGTCCGTGATAAAGAGATCGATGAGCTGATGATGCAGGAAGAAGTATTTACAAACGTGGCAAAATGCGTGGAATTAAATAAAGAAAAAACAGCGATCAATGAAGAACTGGAACAGCTCTACGAACGTTGGGAAGAACTGGCAGAATAAAACAAAAAGCATCGGAGAATGAAAGGTACTTTCTTCCCCGGTGCTTTTTTATAGAAATATAAAAATGCGTTATGTACTTTTTACACGTTCTTTTACAGATTCTTATCCAGCTCTTCACGTACTGCCTTGATAAATCCTTCGCTGTTCAGAACGGTAGGATTTTCAATGCTGGTGATCAGTGCCAGGTCTTTTGTCATCTTTCCGCTTTCAATCGTGGTAAGGGTTGCTTTTTCCAGTTTGTCTGCAAATACGCCAAGCTGCGGAATCTTATCCAGTTCACCGCGTTTGCGGAGTGCCCCGGTCCATGCAAAGATCGTTGCCACGGAGTTCGTGGATGTTTCTTCGCCTTTCAGGTATTTATAATAGTGACGCTGAACCGTTCCGTGAGCTGCTTCGTACTCGAAATTGCCGTCCGGTGATACCAGTACGGAAGTCATCATCGCCAGTGAACCAAAGGCAGAAGAAACCATGTCGCTCATAACATCACCGTCATAGTTTTTGCATGCCCAGATAAATCCGCCTTCTGCTTTCATGACACGGGCAACTGCGTCATCGATCAGAGTATAGAAATAAGTAATACCTGCCTCTGCAAAACGTTCTTTATACTCTTTTTCGTAGGTTTCCTGGAAAATATCCTTGAAGGTGTGATCGTATTTTTTGGAAATCGTATCTTTGGTAGCAAACCAGAGATCCTGTTTGGTATCCAGTGCATAGTTGAAGCAGCTCTTTGCAAAACTGCGGATGGATTTCTCTGTATTGTGCATGCCCTGCAGAACACCAGGACCGTCAAATTCATGGATCAGTTCTCTTGTCTCAGTACCATCCTCTGCGGTAAAGACCAGTTCTGCTTTTCCGGCACAAGGTACTTTGATCTCAGAAGCTTTGTAAACGTCACCATAAGCATGTCTTGCCAGTGTGATTGGCTTTTTCCAGTTGCGTACGCATGGTTCGATGCCCTTTACAACGATCGGTGTACGGAAAACCGTTCCGTCCATGATCGCACGGATCGTACCGTTCGGACTCTTCCACATTTCTTTCAGATTGTATTCCGTCATGCGGGCTGCGTTTGGAGTGATCGTTGCACATTTTACAGCCACGCCGTATTTTTTGTTTGCCAGTGCACTGTCAATGGTAACCTGGTCGTTCGTCTCATTTCTGTGCTCCAGTCCCAAATCATAGTATTCGGTTTTCAGGTCGATATACGGGAACAGAAGCTCATCCTTGATCATTTTCCAGAGGATACGGGTCATCTCGTCTCCGTCCATTTCAACCAGTGGTGTTGTCATTTTGATTTTTTCCATGATGTCCTCCTTTGACTTATCAGAAAGCTGATTTTATTCCTCATCGGAAGAAACGTCGCCTCCGGGCTGTTCTTCCAGAAGTTTTTCGATTTTGGTATAATGATGGTTTTTGATTGAATTTAATATATGTCTGGTTGCCAGGCGGTCTGCTTCATCGGCATTGTGGGCTTTGATGGCTTCCATAACAGCCATATGTTCTTTTGTGGACTGTTCTGCCCTTGCTTCTTTTTTCAGGGCGTTTTTGCGCACCTGCTGTACATACTGATGGAAGATCTTCAGTTCATGTTCCAGAATCTTACTTTTGCATGCTTCGTAGAGCAGACTGTGAAAACGGCTGTCCAGTTTAAAGAGCTGATCGTAATGTCCCTGCTCTTCATGAAATGCAGTCAGCATCATGGTCTCTTCCATTTCTTCCAGTGTGGATTCATCGATCCGCTCTGCCGCCATCCTGGCACAAAGCCCCTCCAGCCTTGCACGGATCAGGTAAATATCCTGTACATCCTGTTCGGAGATTCCGTTGACGAAAGCACCGCGATTGGGGATGATCGTTACCAGACCTTCCAGTTCCAGCTGACGAAGTGCCTCTCTGACCGGTGTTCTGGAAACACCGATCTCTTTTCCGACTGCGGTTTCCCGCAGTTCATCGCCATGTTTATAATGACCGTTTAAAATGTTTTCACGAAGTTTTTGATAAACCAATTCATAACTGCTCAAAATACTCTACCTCTTATACTAACGCAATGGAAAGCTTTTTGCAACTTTCATCGATCACTTTTACCAGTTCGTTATCGGTGATCACGGTGACACGGCCCTCTTCGTACTGTTTGTCCACCCATTCTTTTACCATAGACACAAGAGGCATATCCTTTGTCAGTTTTTTCTCATCCGGCAGGCGGTAATAACTGTTGATCCAGTGTGCGATTCCGGCAAGCCCGGATGTATTGGATACAGCCACCATAGCCGGGCGGTTCAGGAATTTCTGAGTATTAAAAATGTTGTAAATCTCTTCGTTTTTCAGAAGTCCGTCCGCATGGATGCCGGCTCTTGTTACATTAAAGTTGCTTCCGACAAACGGTGTACGGGATGGAATATGATAACCGATCTCTTTTTCATAATAATCTGCCATCTCTGTGATGACGGTGGTGTCCATGCCGTCGAGGGTACCGCGAAGCTGTGCATATTCAAACACCATTGCCTCCAGCGGAGTATTTCCGGTACGTTCTCCGATACCGAACAGAGAACAGTTGACTCCGCTCGCACCGTAGAGCCATGCCGTTGTGGAATTGCTGACAGCCTTGTAAAAATCGTTGTGACCATGCCATTCGATCATTTCAGAAGGAACACCGGCATGGATCATCAGACCGTAAATGATACCCTGTACGGAACGCGGGATCACAGCACCGGCATAATTGACACCATAACCCATGGTATCGCAGCAGCGGACTTTGATCGGGATCTGATATTCTTTGGACAGTTTCATCAGCTCCAGACAGAACGGAATGACATAACCGTAGATATCTGCTCTTGTGATATCCTCCAGATGGCATCTCGGGCTGACACCGATCTCCAGACATTCACGGACAACACTCAGGTAATGCTCCATGGCTTCTTTTCGTGTCATTCTCATCTTATAAAAAATATGATAGTCAGAGCAGCTTACCAGAATACCGGTTTCTTTCAGTCCCATATCACGGACCAGTTCGAAATCCTTTTTGCTGGCACGGATCCAGCTTGTGATCTCAGGAAATTCATAACCCTGCTCCAGACATTTGTAAACAGCATCCCGGTCTTTTTTGCTGTACAGGAAAAATTCGCACTGACGGATCTTTCCTTTCGGACCTCCAAGCCGATGCATATAATCATAGATACGTACGATCTGTTCGGTTGTGTACGGTGCACGTGACTGCTGTCCGTCGCGGAAGGTAGTATCTGTGATCCAGATCTCGTCCGGCATATGATGCGGAACGATACGGTCATTGAATGCGATCTTTGGAACTTCTTCGTATGGGAACAGATTGTGGAACACATTCGGTGTCTTGACATCAACCAGCGGGTACATATGCTCCTCAAGCTGTAACAGGTTTGTGTGCGAATCAAATTTTACTTTTCTGTTTTCCATTTATATTACCTTCCTTGACTTGTAGATTCGGCGTTTTGCCCTTTTGCATAATTGTATACAATTATACCGTTTATGTCAAGAGTAAATTTACATCAATCATGCCCCATCCCTGCTGATATTTCGGCAGATTCAGATTTCGGGCACAATTTTTAAGACGCATTTTCACTTCCACGTTTGTAAGATGTGGTTCTTTTTCCAGAAGCAGGGCGATCGCACCGGAGACAACGGGTGCTGCCATGGAGGTACCGCTTTTTGCAATATAAGGTTTAAAAATTCTGCCATTTCTATTTCCCCAGAAAGCATTGCAGGACAGGATCCGCGTCCCGGGAGCCACAATATCCGGTTTTCGGATGACGTCGTATTTTCTACCTCTTCCGGAATATGTTTCGCATCGCTTCGGGTCATTTTTACAATATCTTCCATCGTGACAACCCACTGTTAACACTTTCCGGCTGCTTGCCATCTCCGAAATACTCCCATCCTCAGGTCCTGCATTTCCCGCTGCACAGACTACGAGAATATTATGATCCCACAACAATTCCATATACTCCCGCAGTACCTGTTCCTTATATCGTTCCTTCAATTCACCGATTCCGACAGATATATTTAAGATCCGGATCTGATACCTGTTTTTTACCCGTAGGATCCACTGAAATGCCTCCTGCATGGAATCACAGGATCCTTCTCCCTTTCCATCCAACACTTTTCCCACGACAAGTTTCGATGCCGGTGCCATTCCCCGAAGCCTTCCACCCGACAATTCTCCGTTTCCGCAAAGGATGCCAC
>OHAY01001325.1_pt1 | contig 23247 bp, 18 predicted proteins | sample 1577191 | NCBI WGS metagenome assembly OHAY01 (sample SAMEA3541504, study PRJEB24748) | human gut metagenome | biome: human gut; feature: human-associated habitat; material: faeces | place: China | collected 2012 | reverse complement strand
CATTCTCAAATGCTCCGCCATATTCATCCCCCTCCTTTTCAATTTCAATGCTTATAAATAAAAAAAGGAAATGAACATGCTGAAAGAACATGTCTTTCAGCGATTCACTCCCTTGTAAATCCTATGACCTGTAAACTGACCTACATTATAAACAGACAGATTCCTGATGTCAATTATTCCCTCTTTTTCTTAATAAAATTATCCCATCATGGTTTTCAGGGTTACCATGATGGGATAATTCTTTCATTTTTTCTGAATTTTCCTAAGATTCTATTGTATTTGTCTCTTCTGCCAGCTTTTTCCGCATTCTTTTATCTTCATACATTTTTTCATCTGCTTCACGGTACATTTTATCATAATCTACTGCGCCGTAAGCCATGCTGCTTCCCATAGAGAACCTCAGATCAACGGTAAGTCCGTCCCGCAGCCGGACCTTCTGTCCGCTCTGAAGCGCCTTCAGGGCTTCTATTTTCTGCACAAGCGCTTCTTTCCCATACTTATAATAGAACAATGTAAATTCATCACCGCCCTGACGGCAGAGAATGCTGTTTTCACCTGCTTCCTGTTTCAGCATTTCTGCAATCCTTTTAAGGTACTCATCACCATTTTCATGTCCGTAAGTGTCATTAACCATTTTCAGACCGTCAGCATCTACCATAACAGCAGCGCAGTAATATGGTTCCCTGCATTCTTCCAGTATTTTGGAAAGCCTGGTATCTCTGCCAGTCCGGTTAAACAGCCCCGTCAGCTGGTCATGATCTCTCTGGTATTCGATCTCCCTGCGCTTGCGGATCTCCTCTGTAACGTCCGTAATAACACCGAAGATCTCTTCGCCCTCCTGGATCTCTTCAATTTTTAAATATTTACCATTTCCTACAGCAAATATCTCATTTTCACCTGCAACCGGCTCTTTTTGCATGGTTCTAATATATTTCTTGAAATCTTCCCAGTCAGAAGGCAGCTTCCAGGCAGCTTCTGTGCCGGTCTTTAAGATCTGAAGAACATCACCTGTAAAACGGACTCTCTTCATTTGCCGGTTGTACTCATATACACCAATGTGCATATCCGTCTTTCCAAGCACATATGTCATTTTCCTGTCATTGACTAACAGGCTCTGGAGCATTTCATTAATATAACGGCTCAGTTCAAAAAATTCCCTGCTGCTGTGGACATCTATCTTGATGTTTAAGTCACCCATAGTTATCTTATGCAGCTTTCCATTTACTTCCCCGATCTTCTGGACTACCTCCCGGTCCAGATACCGGGTCACTGCCTTAAACAATGCCAGCGCAATGAGTACAAGACATACCGCCAGATACAGCATATTTAACGGTATGCGTTCATAAAGTGCCTTACTGGTCACTGCCACACCGATATAATTATCTGCTACCTTCTTAAATACGATATAGGAACGTTTTCCATTGATCATACCGGAAAAACCTTTTGTACTATGGATCTTTTCCGTATTTAAACCAATTTCCTTCATGTCCATTCCCACTAATTCTGTGTCCGTAGCACCTACGATCTTTTCTGTTTCTGCATTTACCGCAAAGTAGCTGGTATCCGGGTTGACACAAAGCTGGGAAAAAATATAAGGCAGTTCATTTTTTTCTGTTACTTTGGATACATTTACCGGTTCAATTCCCGCTTCCACGATAAATTCCCCGGTGCTGTTCCACATAGCTGAATACTGCATCAGCTTATGCTCTGCTGTATTCGGCTCAATATCCTGGACCATTTTCATGGATTTGTCCTTAAGCATAGGCTTAAAATAATTCATCTGCTTCCCAGAGTCAAAGCTATAACCATAATACTGGGGATGGGTTCCGGAAACGATCTCGCCTGCAGCATCAATAATGTGGATCTCATCTACTTCCATAAATTCCGCGATCTTACGCAGTTCATACAGATCATTTCCCACCCCGGTGTTCTTCTCCAGAATATAGGCAATGGCCTCTGTATTATGAAGACATTTCGCAGCATATTCCTGGCGCAGCCTGGTAAGTTCCTTCTGATTCTCCTCCAGCATCTTATCCATCTGCTCAAAGATCTTATCCGCCGTCCCCTGCGCCCGGCTCTGCTCATTTGCTATATTCAATGCCATAATGCTAATAAGGATCACACTTACCAGCGCAAATGTGACCTTATACATGTAACTCCATATGGATTTCTTTAAAGTACGCACGACTTCTCCTTACTTGCTATATGCACACCTACGCCGTGTACATATACTTGCATCTTCCCCGCTTTTGAGAAAGATTATCACGCCTTCGGTTACAAGAATTATAGCAACTTTAGAGAAGTTAGGCAAGTTTTCATCGGTTTTAATTGGCTGAATTTTCAATCTGGCTTATGATTTATCCCGTCATTTTCTTTAAATACTCCAACATTATCCCCGACACCACGGAATTGGCTGTCTTTGAAAATGCCAGTCCCAGGGTCCGGTGTGAAGCTGGTTCTAAGGGCCTGGATTCTACATCGTCTCTGGCAAAGGCTTTTAGTACCATTTTCTGGGAAATGGTGACGCCTAATCCGCTTTTTACAAAGGCCATGATCAGTGTATCGTCCCGGAAGCTGTAGGTGATCTTCGGCTTTACGGAACATTTTGCTAATAAATGCTGGATATCATTGTCGCAGCCAGGTGTTTCTATAATTAAGGGATACGAAAACAGTTCTGACACTGTGACCCGTTCTTTTTCTGTAAGTGGATGCCCCTTAGGCATCACTGCACACAGCGGGTCATCCATCAGTGGATAAAATTTCAGGTCGTCTGCCACAATAGATGACAGGAAACCGCAGTCCACCTGTCCGTGGATGATCCAGTCACGGATCTCATCGTAATTGCCGTCAAAGATCTCTACCTGCACCTTTGGATAATGTTCTTTGAAGAAATGGATCACTCCCGGCATCCACAACGCTGTAATACTGGAAAAGCTTCCTACCCGCAGCTTTCCTTCGATCTTATGATTAATATTAAAGGCCGCCTGGCGCAGCTTTGCCTTCTGGTTTACCATTTCCTGAATATAAGGAATCAGTCTGGCTCCGTTGTCTGTAAGTATGACTCCCTTTTTTACTCTGGCAAACAGCCGTACTTCCAGTTCTTCTTCCAGTCCAGCCATCATCTGGCTGATGCCGGACTGTGTGTAATTTAATGCCTCTGCCGCCCCGGAAAAGCTGCCGGTCTCGCACACCTTTAAAAATATCTCATATCTGTCTTTCTGTTCTTTCATAAATTTATCTATAGCCCCATATCCATTACAAAAAATTATATATAGTCATAAAAACATTTGTTTTACTGATATTATAACATGTGCTATTCTGGTATGACAAGCAAGTTCAGCTATAGATAATTTTAGGGGGATTCTTTTTCATGAATAAGAAGAAAAGTAATTTTTCCGGCCAGTTAGGTTTTGTTTTAGCTGCTGCCGGCAGTGCCGTAGGCGTGGGAAACCTGTGGCGTTTTCCGTATCTGGCGGCAAAGGACGGCGGAGGACTGTTCTTAGTCATCTATCTGGCACTGGTCTTAACATTTGGATTCACACTGCTGGCATCTGACATTGCCATTGGCCGCAGAACAAAAGAAAGCGCCATCGGTGCTTATACCCAGATGTCGCCTAAATGGAAATTTTTAGGAGTTTTAACCTTTCTTGTTCCAGTCCTGATCATGACCTACTATGCTGTTATCGGCGGCTGGGTCACAAAATACGCAGTTGTCTATCTCACCGGACAGACTGCCGCTGCAGCCCAGGACAATTATTTTACCTCATTTATCACTTCACCTGTATCACCTGTCCTGTTTGCCCTTTTATTTATGGGCGTAACAGCGTTTATTGTATACAATGGTGTGGAAGGCGGTATTGAACGTGTTTCCCGTTGCATGATGCCCATACTTCTGGTTCTGGTGGTTGTGATCGCAGGCTATTCCCTGACACTGCACCATGTTGACGAAAGCGGACAGATGCGTACCGGTATGGACGGCCTTCTTTATTATATAACCCCTCATTTTGAGGGACTGACCTTTAGCCGCTTCCTTCAGATCTTACTTGATGCCATGAGCCAGCTGTTCTTTTCCTTAAGTGTTTCCATGGGTATCATGATCACCTATGGCTCTTATGTGAAACCGGAAGTTAACTTAAATAAAGCTGTTAATCAGATTGAGATCTTCGACACAGGCGTTGCCCTTTTAGCAGGCGCCATGATCATCCCGGCAGTTTTTGTTTTCTCCGGCACCGACGGAATGAGCGCAGGTCCAAGTTTAATGTTCATTTCCCTTCCTAAGGTATTTGCCGCCATGGGAAAAGCAGGTACCTTTGTTGGTCTTTTGTTCTTTGTAACAACTATTTTCGCTACTCTTACGTCCTGTATCTCTGTGCTGGAATCTATCACTGCCAACTGCATGGAGATCTTCCACACAGGCCGCAAGAAAACAGTCCTTGTGCTGACTGTGATCTACCTGGCTGCCTCTGGTGTTATTGCCCTTGGCTACAGTATCTTCTATATTGAAGTAAAACTGCCAAACGGCTCTGTGGGACAGTTATTAGACATCATGGACTATATCAGCAACAGCGTTATGATGCCGTTTATCGCACTGCTCTCTGCCTTTCTGATCGGCTGGATCAAAACACCGGACTATGTGATCGAAGAAATGGAAAGCACCGGCGATACTTTCCGCCGTAAAAAGCTGTACCGCGTCATGATCCGCTATGTGGTCCCGGTTATGATGTTTGTACTGTTTTTACAGTCTACAGGAATACTCTGACAACCGCCTGCGTCAGCAGGCAGTGGATCACAAGTTTACAAAGCAAACGGACGCGTCAGCCGGCGCGTCCATTTTTTGTTCTCTGTTTTATTTTACAGCACCCATTCCTCCAGGAAATGAGCTGCCCCGTCCTCTTCATTATGCCCGGCCACAAATTTCGCAGCCTGTTTTACATCATCTTCTGCGTTTTCCATTGCTACGGAGATGCCTGCAGCCTGAAGCATGGAAATATCGTTTTCGTTATCCCCAATAGCCAGAACATTTTCCATACTTATCCCCAATTTTTTACAAAGTGTACACAGTGCATTTCCCTTTGAGGCATCCACAGAGTTTAATTCTATGATCCCATCTCCGGTGCGCAAAAATACGATACCCGGTATAGGGCTTCCTTTTTCCAGAAGTTCCTGTGCCAGTCCATCTTTTAAGACAAAAGCACCCATTTTCATCACTTTTACTCCGCTGGTCCTTAAAAACGCTCCCAGATCTTTTACATTTCCTTCGCTGAACCTGATATAAGGATATTTCTCAGAAAGCCCTGTTTTCTCCCAGCCCTCTGCCCGGAAAGTACCTTTGTCTGTATGGGCATATACAGCCACTGGGAATTGTTCCAGATACGCAATGGCTTCCACTGCTTTTTCTGTGGGGATCCCTGTTTCACAGATACTTTTTTCCTCCGGTACATCCATAAGCATGGCACCATTGGAGCAGATAGCATACTGAATGCCGTCTACATTATTTAATACTGCTTCTTTCATTCCTCCGATGGGTCTTCCGGAGGCAGGTACCAGGATCACGCCTTTTTTTACGATCCTTCTTAAAACATCTAATGTATAATCTGATATGCTCTTGTCATCATGAAGAAGAGTTCCGTCCATATCTACGGCTGCCAGCCGGATAGTTGTTTTTTCACTATGCATATTGATTCCTCCTATAAATAATGTTCTCCCAAAATCTTTCTGTGCCTGATCTTGATCCTGACATCTGATTTTAAGTATAGCACATATTTCCCCCATAAAAGTGTCAATCCTAGTGTCGAACCCCATCCCCCCGCTCTGAACGTCTCCCAATTTTTCTCACCTCTACTGCCGAAACCCTTTTCAAACTGGCGAAATCATTCAAAACATCTTTCTTTTCAGACTATTTTTTGTATAATTACACTTGTTATCAGGTAGACATAAAACACGCGCGAAAAGAATTCAAGTTAAATCAACAAACAGGAGAATCATGTACATGCTCAGCACAAAAGAAGAACTCTATCTTTACCTGGAAAAAATAAGCCGGGGCTATGCCCTGAAAGATCTGAAATATTTTACGGCGAACCATATCAGCGAATCACTGAATATTTCCCGTAATCTGGCCAGTCAGTATCTGAATGAGCTGGTAAAAGAAGAGCGGGCCATTAAGGTCAACTCCCGTCCTGTTTATTTCTTCCATAAGAAAAATGTTGAACGCGAGGCCCAGGTCGCCCTGGAAACCTGCGTATTCTCCGGTATGGACGATTTTCAGCGGAAATGCCGAAGCGATGAAAATAAAAGAGATTTTCAGAAAGCTATCGGTTATTACCTGAGTTTAAGTTCCTGCATAGAGCAGTGTAAAGCAGCTGTTAAATACCCGCCAAATGGTCTTCCGGCCTTGTTTAACGGAGCCGGCGGAACAGGAAAGTCTTTTCTTTCCAGGCTGATGTATGAATATGCTGTAAATGAACGGGTAATTGGAACTGCAGGCGCAGCTTCTCTCCCGCCTTACATCACAGTAGACTGCTCCGAATATGCCCAGAATGAAGAAAAATTTGCTATTTCCCTTTGCGGCAGCGAAGATGGAAAAGGCTGGCTTGCAAAGGCAAACGGCGGCATCCTTTTCTTTGATGAAATTGACAGGCTTCCATTTTCAGGACAGGAACTGATCTATTCCTACTTAATTTCGGGACAATACAAAGGATATCATGATGACGAACATGTTTTTGAGTCCAATGCAAGACTGATATTTTCCACCACAAAAGTACCGGCGGAAACACTTTATAAGCCACTTGCAAGGATGATTCCCATTGTGATCCCGGTCCCAACATTACATGAACGCACAGCCGATGAAAAAGAGGAAATGTTAGTCTCCTTCTTAAAAGCAGAAGGACGGCGCATGGGCGTAGATGTAAGCATCAGCCAGAACGCCTTCCACTGTATGTTGGAATTTTCCTACGAAAACAACATCGACGAATTAAAAACCTGCGTTACCAGCAGCTGTGCCGGAGCTTATCTGGAAAAAACCAGCGATGGTATCGCTATCCACAGTTATCACCTTCCGGAATATATGCTCTCCTCCTTAAAACTGGAGGTTGAGGACAAAGACAAACGGATGATCCACTTAAACAGTTACAGCCGTGACACCTCTTTGGGGCAGACGGTACAGTATTTCCAGATCATGTTAGATGTCTTTGAAGATTACCGTCAGGATATGCTCAGTTTTGACGGCCTGATGATGGAATTCCGGAAACAATTAAATGATTATTACGACTATCTGATCTACGGACAGAAGCTTGTAAACATCAAGATCTCCACTTACGAACAGCTGATCAATCAGATTTTTGAAAATGTAGGTGAAATGTATGGCATCAGCCTTTCCAAAAAATACAGCCACTTACTTGCCCGCCGCTTATATATACAGCTTCAGGGCGACCATCTGATCGACAACTGGATGAAACAAAACCATGACGAGATTGAAGAAATGTTTCAGGCTGTAAGCGCTGTTCTTGAAAAAGAATCAGTCATCTGTTCTAGGATCGTAAACCTGATCAAACTGAATCTGGACATTGAAGCAGACAGTTTAAACCAGCTGTTTTTGCTTTTAGATATAAAAAACCAGAACCAGAAGATCCAGGGACTTTCCGCAGCCGGTATTATCTTAAGCCACGGCTATGCAACAGCTTCCAGTATTGCAGATGCCGCAAACCAGATCATCGGGCGAAAGGTATTTGATGCCATTGATATGCCTCTTGACATGCAGATGAGCGACATCACCGGGCTGCTGGAAAAACACATTGAACGATTTATCACCTGTCAGGACGTAGTACTTCTGGTGGATATGGGTTCTTTAGAGCAGATCCACAGCCAGATGGGCGGCCTGCGAAACTTAAACATCGGCATCATCAACAATATTTCCACTGCCTTAGCTGTTGATATCGGCCTTGGCATCTGTGGGAACCAGAAGCTGGAAGACATCCTGAAACGGGCCAGCGAAAGCAATGTCTGCACCTACCGTATCATCCACAATGTACAGAAGGAAGACGCCGTGATCTTCAGCGGAGAAAACGGCATTGACACAACGGAAAAGCTAAAAGAGCTGATCTTAAAGACTTCCGCCACTTCCATTCCTGTAAAATTTGTGGCTTACGATTATTACCGGCTGATGAAAAACGGCAGCCATGATGAGATTTTCCAGCAATACCATGTAAAATGCATCATCGGACTTTTCAATCCGGAGATCGAGGGAATTCCTTTTATCTCACTGGAGGACATTATTTCCATGAATTCCGCAGAAAAGCTGACAAACATTTTCTCAGAGTACCTGGATGAAGAACAAATGGAAATATTTAACCAGAACCTGGTAAAGAATTTCTCCCTGCAGAATGTAGTTGAATCTATTACCATTTTAAATCCTGACAAGCTTTTAGATGAAGTAGAACAGGCAGTGGGACGGCTTCAGAAGATCACAGGAAGAAAGATCGCAGGACGTATCATGATCGGGCTTTATGTCCACCTGTGTTGTCTGGTGGAACGACTGGTCACAAAAACACCTATTGATAATTATCAGGATCTGGAAGAATTTGAACAAAAACATGCCGACTTTATCAGGCAGGTAAGGGACAGCTTTCAGGATATCTCCCGGCATTACCGGGTGGCTCTGCCTGTAAGTGAGATTGCTTACATTTATGATTACATGCATTTGAATTCAAAAAATAAGCTTTCCGGGCAGGCAGAAAGCCCGGCCGTCCGTGAGGACGAATAGGAGGTAAATATGGGTATTGTACTTGCAAGAATTGATAACCGTCTTCTTCATGGTATCGTGGCTACACAGTGGGCCGGACGTTCCGGTGCACAGCGTATCATGATCATTGATGACACTGTTGCCAATAATGAACTGACCAAAGCCAGCATGAAGCTTGCCAGACCTACCGGAATGGCTATTTCCATCATTACCGAGGAAACAGCTTTAAATAACTTCAAAGCCGGAAAATACAATGACCACACTGTATTTGTCCTGGTTAAGAAGCCGGAAACACTGGTTAAGCTGTCTGATATCGGCGTAAAGATCCCGGAACTGGTCATTGGCGGAACTGTAAAGCCTGCTGAAGGCGAAGAAGCTGTAAAGCTTTCCCAGAGAGCTTACGCAAAGCCGGATGACATTGAGGCTTACAAGAAATTAAAGGCTGCGGGAACCAAACTCTATGCACAGTATGTACCTGCAGACGCAGAAGTTTCTATTGACGAATTTCTGAAATAACCAAAGGGGGAAATTGTTATGCAATTAAGTGCTTTACAAATTGTACTGCTTGTCCTGGTGGCTGCTGAGATCAACGTTGACCGCCGCGGATTATCACTGACACATGCAAGACCTGTTATCGTAGGTTTCCTGTGCGGACTGATCTTAGGCGACATGAACAGCGGTCTTTACATCGGCGGTACTTTCACACTGATGTCCTTAGGTGTTGCCGCTCTTGGCGGTTCTTCTGTACCTGATTATGGCGTTGCAACCATTATTGCATGCGCATTTGCAAAAACAACCGGACAAGGACCGGAAGTTGGTATGACCATCGGTCTTCCTGTTGGTATGCTGGGCGTACAGATGGACGTTTTATACAAGATCTGCAACTCCTTCATTGCCCAGAAATCCCAGAAATATGCCAATGAAAAACAGTTTGGCAAAATGTATGCTATCCTTTACCTTTGCCCTGTTATGGTAGCTGTATTCATGGCATTCCCAACCGCTGTTGCATTAACAGCAGGCGCTCCTTTAGTTCAGGCTATCCTGGATGTGCTTCCTTCCTGGGTAACAGGCGGTCTGTCTGTAGCAGGAAAGCTCCTTCCTGGTCTTGGTATTGCCATGCTGCTCCACTACATGCCGGCAAAGAAGTACTTCAACTACATTCTGATCGGCTTTGTACTCAGCGCATACATGGGCGTACCGATCCTTGGTATCGCATTCCTTGGTGTAGCTTTAGCTTACAAGTTCTATATGGATGAAGAAGCAAAGGAAAATGTAGGATTTGCAGGAGGTCTTGAAGATGAATAATGAGAATGAAGTAATGGAAAAAGCTCCCGTTTTAACAAAAAAAGACTGTGTGAAAGGTGCCATCCGCTGGTCTTTAATGGCAGTAACAACCTTTAACTACGATACCCAGCTTGCTCCAGCCGTTGTTTTCGGTATTGGACCTCTGCTGCGTAAGATCTATAAAGATGATGACGAATACGTTGAAGCATTAAACAACCATTATAAATACTTCAACACCATGCCATGGCTGGCAAATATCGTTCTTGGTGCTACTCTGGCTCTGGAAGACAAAGAAGGGATCACTTCCCTGGATGCTGTACAGAATATCAAGGTCAGCTTAATGGGACCTTTAGCTGGTATTGGTGATACCTTATTCTGGACACTGCTTCCTACTATCATGGGCTCCATCGCAGGATATATGGCTCTGGAAGGCAACCCTATCGGTGTTATCCTGTGGCTCATTGTAAACCTTATCTTCATCTGCATCCGTACCCAGTTAATGTGGATTGGATACCGTGAAGGTACCAAACTGATCACCAAAGTGGGCAGTAAGCTTGCCCGCATCACAGATGCTGCTTCTGTTCTGGGTCTTACTGTTGTAGGTGCTCTGTCCGCAACTGTTGTAACTGCAAAAACACCTCTGGCATTCCAGATGGGTGAAGTTAATCTGGCAGTTGCAGATCTGTTAGACAAGATCATGCCTTCTATGATCTCTGTAGCTACTGTCCTGGTACTGTATAAGCTCCTTGGAAAGAAGGGCATGAAGATCACTACCCTGATCCTCATTGTTATCATCTTCTCCATGATCTGCTCTGCACTGGGAATCCTGGCTTGATCATTTATAACTAACATAAGTAAACGGACATGTCGCCTGATGGTGACATCACCATAATGACGGTTCTGCCTGTCTTATTTGGCAGGCAGAGCCCTTTTTTATTCAACTAAGGGGAGATTATCATATGGTTGAAGTAAGCGCAGCAAAACGTAATATCACACCTCCATTTCCTATGTACATGCGCGGTTATGCCATGAGAACAGGAAAATCTATTGGTGTTTTAGATGAACTTTACTGCAGGACTTTAGTCCTGCGCATTGACGGGGAGATTTTTATATGGTCCACCCTGGATCTGTGCCGGTTAGAAGAACCGATCTCTGATTATGCCCGCACAGTCCTTGCCGGAAAATATTCTGTTCCAAAGGAAAATATCATTATCGGAACCATTCATACACACTCTGGCCCTGATATCAGCTTTGAAGATGAAGGGGAAGACAGAAATCATCGCAAGGCAGTTTACAGGGAGCTGGTAATGAAACAGCTTTTTGACGCTGTAGACGAATGCTTTGACCGTGGTTTCTTAGAAGTAACACCTTATATGGTAAAGGGAACCATAGAAGGTGTATACGGAAACCGCAATTATATTGACAAACCAAGCGATAAAGATATCAACATGATCCTGTTCCGCAATGAAAACCATGTAGTTGCAGGTATGTTCCAGTTTACCTGCCATCCAACTGTCCTTGGCATCCACAACATGAAGATCAGCTCTGATCTTTTAGGAAATGTGGGAAAGGCCCTGGATGAAAAATACAATACCATTTTCATTACCATGCAGGGAGCCTGCGGTGATATGGGCAACCGCCAGTACCGTCAGGGAAATGACGAAAACGAGCTGTGGCGCGTACGTGATGAAGTAATGAAGCAGGTAAATGTTTTCGCAGAAGCAGAAACTCCTATGGAGTTAAAAGCTGGCTCTGTAAAAACTGCAGAATACACCATCCACCAGACTTATGATCTGGATGCTATGAAGGCACAGTTAGCTGAAGATGAAAAGAAGCTGGCTGCTGCTGTTACAGAGGATGATAAAAAGCTTCTCTGGTCCGGTGTCCGCCATATGAGAAGAAAGATCCAGTCAGGCGGCATCAATGTTACTCTCCGCTCTGTTATCTTCCATTTAGGTGACCTGGAGATGATCACCATCCCCGGAGAACTGTTCTCCACCTTCGGAATGGAGATCAAAAAGAACTTTAATGCTCCTATGCGCATCGTATGGGGCTATGCAAACTACAGCGCAGGCTATATCGTAGAGAAAGATGAATTCGGAAAAGGCTATGAAAGCATGCAGACTCCTTTCCTCCAGGGAGAAGCAGAACTTTACGTAGATCATCTGATCAAATCCCTGTAGTATCTGATCCCCGCCACACTATTATAAATATAACTATAACTATAAAACTATAAGGAGAAGCGTTATGAGAAGATATATTATCGCCTCCCATCATTTACTGGCCCACGGCCTGAAAGACACATTAAATTTTCTTACTTCCATGGACGGCATCATTGATATCAGTGCCTATATGGATGACACCGATCTTCCTACCCAGATCAAAGAATTATTTGATTCCTTTGACCCGGAGGATGAAGTAGTCATGATGACTGATATGTTAGGTGGCAGTGTAAACCAGCAGTTCTGCCCATATGTAAACGATCATCGTCACCTGATCTGCGGTATTAATCTTCCATGTGCCTTAAGCCTGGTATTACAGCCTCAGGATATGCCTCTTACTGCAGAGACCATCCGGACTATTGTAGAAGAGTCCAGAAGCCATCTGATCTATGTAAATGAGTATAATGATGGGGCTAATGAGGATGACGAGTAAAAAATCGTGAAAATCCACTTCATTGAACAGACATAAAAGAAGCAGCTGACTGGTTTTTTCCAACAGCTGCTTTTTTCGTAGAAAAAGCAGGAATATATAAAGTCAGAAGTGTGAAAAACGCAAATTGATTTTATTTGAAAAAAATGATAAAACAGGGAATGAAAGAAGGGATATACATGAAACAAAAAACCGGCCTGCAAATGTCCAGTTCGCTGCCTGTTATGATACTTTTAAATCTGTCCGGCGGAACGCAGGATGCCTGTTCCTATTTTTTACGTGATCACGTCTTTGCCAATGCACAGACAGGAAATATTGTTTTAATGGGATGCTACCTGATCTCCGAGGATCTACGAAATTCCATCCGTTATTTCCTTCCCGTTGCTTTTTTCGCACTGGGTGTATTAATGGCCTGCCTGATCCACTCCCGGTTCCGTCACACAGGAAAGATCCACTGGCGCCATCTGGTCCTGACTCTGGAGATTATCCTACTGTTTATCGTCGGTTTTATCCCGGGACAGTTAAACTGGCTTGCAAATGGACTTACTTCCTTTGCCTGCGCTATGCAGGTTCAGTCCTTCCGTACTGTACGCGGCAGTGCTTATGCCAGCACCATGTGTATCGGAAATATGCGTAGCGGCATGGAAGCACTTTCTGCATACATCAGAACACATGATAGAAATGTTTTAGGGAAAGCTTTGCGCTATTGGGAAATCATTTTCCTATTTGCTGTTGGCGCTGGAATCGGCGGTCAATTTGTTGTTCTGTTCGGAGCGCATACGATCTGGTTTTCCTGCCTGCTTCTATTGGTCAGTTTTTGCCTGATGTTTATCAGAGAAGAAATGAAAGAACACCCGGAAATTAGCGTCGAGGAAGAAACGATACAGAAAGATCTGTGGGACATTGAAAAGCAGATAAAGAATATAGGTCACCAGGTCGGGGAAGATATATCGGTTATGAAATCACCGCATAATAAAGATTCTCAATAACAAATTAAATCGCGGCGTCGAATGAATAAAACTCCGACGTCGCGATTTTTACAGAAAAATTTAGCCCCAGACTTCCTCAGCAATCTCTTTAACCAGCGCCAGTTTCGCCCATTGCTCTTCTTCAGTCAGCTTATTGCCGATCTCGCAGGAAGCAAAACCGCACTGCGGGCTGAGGCAGAGCCGCTCCAGCGGAATGTACTTTTCCGCCTCATGGATGCGGGCAATGACGGCATCCTTGTCCTCCAGACGGGGAGATTTGGTGGTGATAAGACCCAGCACGACCTTCTTGCCGTCTGCCACATATTTCAGCGGCTCAAAACTGCCGGAGCGCTCGTCATCAAATTCCAGATAGAACGCATCGACATTTTCCTGTGCGAACAGGAACGGTGCGATGGGCGCATAGCCGCCCTGACTTGCCCAGGTGGAGTGATAGTTGCCGCGGCAGACATGGGTGGTGATGGTCAGCCCCTCCGGGCGGTCTTCCAGTGCCAGATTATTCAGACGCAGGTATTCTGCGGCCACATCCTCCACTTTGGTGTTGGTCTCTTTCAGGAAGTTCTGGTAGTTCGGGTCACAAATCATGCCCCAGGTGCAGTCGTCGAACTGGATGCTGCGGCAGCCGGCGGCGTACAGTTCCCGGATGACCGTGCGGTATGCCGCAGCGATGTCCTGCAGCAGCTGTTCGTGGTCGGGATAGACGGCATCGGTGTTTTTGCCATTGTCCTCACGGTACAGCTCTGCCAACAGCTGTGCCGGTGCAGGCATCGTCTGGCGGGCGATGCAATTCTCATCCTCGAACTGCTTGACGAATTTGAAATGCTCCACAAACGGGTGATTTTCGCCGCTGATCTTGCCGCTGACACGGAGGGAACCGTGGGTGGTCTCTTCGCCATGGAAGTAATAGCCATGATCCAGCTCTACCTCGTCGATGCCATGGAAGCCCCACATGAAATCCAGATGCCAGTAGCTGCGGCGGAACTCGCCGTCTGTGATGGCGTGGAAGCCGGCGCGCTTCTGCTTTTCGATCAGCCGGGTGATCTCTTCGTTTTCCACAGCGGTCAGTGCGGCGCGGTCGATCGCACCGGCCTTGTACTGTGCGCGGGCCTCCTTCAGTGCGTGGGGACGCAGGAAGCTGCCCACAAAGTCGTAACGGAACGGAGACTTCAATTCTGACATAAGATAAAACCCTCTCTATCGTTGTTTTTGAAATGTCTGTTGTTCGATGGCAACAGTATACCGCCAGAGTGGGCTTGTGTAAAATACAAAAAACAGGCAGTTTGCAATAGGTTGAAGCTATATCTGTTGAACGCAGCTTTTCAGGATCTCAATATACCGCTTCCCGAACAGTCCGGGCTGAACCTGCTTGTGGGTCAGATAACCGATCTCCATGGAATCGTCTACCTGCAAAGGAATGGCACGGATATTCGGGCCGTTGAGCGCTTCGCTGATGACACCGCTGCAAATGGTATATCCGTCCAGCCCGATGAGCAAATTGAACAGAGTGGCACGGTCACGTACCTGAATGTCCTTTTTGCTGTCCAGCGTGCTGAGGATCTCCTCGGAGAAGTAAAAGGAATTGTGTTCGCCCTGCTCATAGGAAAGGCGTGGATAGGGTTTCAGGTCCTCCAGCGTCAGGGCCGCTTTCTGTGCCAGCGGGCTGGAGGTGCTGACGAACACATGGGGCTTTGCGGTAAACAACAGCGTAAAGTTCAGGTCATGCTCCCGGATGACCTTGCGCAGAATGGTCTCGTTGTCGTGGTTCAGGTAGAGGATGCCGACCTCGCTGCGGAGATGGGCAACATCCTCGATGATCTCGTAGGTCTGGGTCTCCCGGATGCGGAAATCGTATTCCTCGCCGCCGTACTCTTTCAGCAGCTGTACAAAAGCTTCCACGGCAAAGGAATAGTGCTGGGCAGAAACGCAGAACTGATGCCGGACCGGGGCAGTGCCCAGATATTTTTCCTCGATGAGCCCCACCTGCGCCAGCACCTGCCGTGCATACCCCAGAAAGACATCCCCCTCCGGGGTCAGCACGACGCCCCGGTTGGTGCGGTGAAAGATAGTCAGGCCGAGTTCCTGTTCCAGTTCATGGATGGAATTGGTCAGGCTGGGTTGGGAGATATAGAATTTCTGTGCGGCCTTGCTGATGGTTCTGGCATCGGCCACAGCCGTTACATAGCGAAGTTGTTGGAGGGTCATACTGTTTCCTTTCGGCTCGTTTTTTCTTAGTTTATCGCAGAATACAGTGAAAAACAAGGCTCTCGTCTGCATCCTGAAATGTGCAGCGGATATTGCCAGCATATCAAAGATACGTTTTACCCTTCTGCGGATTCCGGGTATAATGACACCGCAGCCTTGAAAATGGGCTGTCATATTTCCCATATCAAACAAGGGAGGTTTTCCGGTATGGGACAAACCCAAAGTGAGATCATCAAAAATCACATGGAAGTCTACTGGCATGACTACGCCTCGACCAGCAAGGGTGTGTCCATTACAGAGGCGGGCCTGATCGAAAAGGCATCCATCATCGGGCGCACCGGGCTGATGCTGCTGGAATGCGGCACGGGTGCGTGGCGTGTCCGAAGCTCCATGAACACCCTGTCGCGGGAGCTGGGGGTCACGACCACGGCGGACATCGGGCTGTTGTCCATCGAATTCACCTGCTTCGACGGCGACCAGTGCTATACTCAGGCGCTGTGTCTGACCAATACAGGGGTGAACACCTCCCGGCTGAACCGGCTGGAACATTTCGTCAACGACTTCGACCGGGAAGGAAAGTTCATGACCGGTGAAGAACTTCACTCCCATCTGGATGAGATCGAGCGTATCCACGGCCTTTATTCTCCGGCAGCACTGGGCTTTGCGGCAGCACTGGCGTGCAGCTGTTTCACCTTCCTGCTGGGCGGCGGCATCGTGGAGATGCTCTGCGCGTTCTGTGGGGCGGGCATCGGCAACTTTGTGCGGTGCAAGTTGACAAAACATCACTTCACCCTGTTTCTGGGCATCACTGCCTCGGTCTGTTCGGCCAGTGTGGTCTATGCCGTTCTCCTGAAAGCTGCCGAGGTGCTGTTTGCCGTCTCGGCGCAGCACGAGGCCGGATATATCTGCTCGATGCTCTTTATCATCCCGGGTTTTCCGTTCATCACCAGCGGCATCGACCTTGCCAAGCTGGATATGCGCTCCGGGCTGGAACGTCTGGCCTACGCCATCCTCATCATTCTGGTGGCGACACTGACGGCGTGGATCATGGCCATGCTGCTGCATCTGCAGCCGGTGCAGTTCCCGCCGCTGTCGCTGACGATCCCGGAGGAGATCGTGCTGCGGCTGCTGGCAAGTTTCGGTGGGGTATTCGGTTTCTCGCTGATGTTTAACAGCCCGCGGAATCTGGCCGTCTGTGCGGCTTTGATCGGTGCGGTGACGAACACCTTCCGGCTGGAACTGGTCAGTCTGGCGGGCTTCCCGCCGGCCGTTGCAGCCTTTCTGGGGGCGCTGCTGTCCGGTCTGCTGGCCACCTGCTTGAAAAATGCAGCCGGATACCCGCGCATCTCTGTTACCGTCCCGTCCATCGTCATCATGGTTCCGGGACTGTACTTCTACCGTGCCATCTACAATTTGGGCATTATGTCCCTGACAGATTCCGCCACATGGTTCGCGGACGCCATCCTCATCATCGTAGCGCTGCCGCTGGGGCTGATCTTCGCCCGTATCATCACAGACCGTACATTCCGGTATTGCACCTGATGTGCGTGTTTATCTCCCTATCTTTCCTTTTTCAAGCAAAACGCAGGGAACCGTTTCCGGCTCCCTGCGTTTTGCTTTTGGTGTATTTATGAAAGGAAAACCCGTTTACGGGGTGGAATCATGCTTCCCCGTAAACGATTTGGGTGGCAGTGTCAATGTGGCGTTCCAGCCGATCAGCAAAGTGCTCCAGCGGCAGGAATACGCCAAGCTCATCGTAGCGGGTGTCGCCCTCCTCCAGCGAATCCTGCCCGTAGTAGACCACCGAGCGCGGCAGCGCATGCTGCAACTTCATCTGGATGTCCCAGACGGTGGAGTATGCTTCGGCCTCGGTCACTTTCTGCTTGACAGTATCCGGCAACTCGTAGATCAGGAGCACACCAAGGTGCTGGTTGTAGTGGTACTCCACCACATCCATGGAATCCTCATCATAGCCGTGATACTTGCAATAGCCGGTGGCAAGGTACATTTTGACTTTTGCCTGCTTTTTGAACACCCGGACGAACCGGTCGTATTCCCTGGTGCTGACGGCAAACTTGTTGCCCGGCAGCAGAACACCAGCATCATCGGTCAGGATGACGGGGTTCGGCTCACCATCTGCGTTGAACTTGAAGGGGATCAGGGCTGCGTTGCGCAGCAGATCAAACATGCTGTGCTGGCAGATCGCCATCAGGAAGGCCGACAGATCCTTGTTTGCATAAGCATTGAACAGTGCAGTCGTAAACTGCTGCGCACTGATCTCCGGTGCGTCCAGAACATCGGCCATGTCCAGCGAATCGTTGAAAGTGTCCATCAGGCGGTGGCAGGCTTCTGGGTTTTTCAAAATCTCCCCGAACAGTGCTTCCGCCTTTTCTTCTCTCGGAAATATTGTTGCCATGAAGCAAACCTTCTTTCTCTGAACTTCCGCACCTCATTATATGTTTCGGAGGATGCTGTGTAAAATATTGCTTTTGTATCGAGGGTATCTTATTTCGATATGAAGAAGAGGGCCAGCGCGCTTTTATTCCCAATCCACATACAGGAGTAGGCGCCCTTTCTTTCATACCAGAATCACATGGCAATCATGCGCAGGATACTTTTTACACATTCTCTTTCTGCTCGTATAATAGCACTGCAATTTGAAATTGCAAGAGGGAATTTTGAAAGTATTAAAGTTGGTTTGAACGGAGGCGGTTTTTATGTCCGAGGTCAAAAAGGTCGTGCTGGCATATTCCGGTGGTCTGGATACTTCTATCATCATCCCGTGGCTGAAAGAGCACTACAACAACTGCGAGGTCATTGCAGTATGCGGCAATGTGGGCCAGAAGGGTGAACTGGAAGGGCTGGAAGAGCGTGCAAAGGCAAGCGGCGCTTCCAAGCTGTATATTGAGGACCTGACCGACGAGTTCGTGGAGGATTACGTCATCCCCACCATGCAGGCAGGTGCCGACTATGAGGGTTATCTGCTGGGCACCAGCTTTGCCCGCCCCATCCTGGCAAAACGTGTCGTGGAGATTGCCCGCGCCGAAGGTGCGGATGCCGTCTGCCACGGTAGCACCGGCAAGGGCAACGATCAGGTGCGATTTGAGCTGGCCATCATGCACTTTGCACCCGATCTGAAGATCATCACTCCGTGGCGTGAGTGGGACATCCAGAGCCGCGATGAGGAGATTGACTATGCCGAGGCCCATCACATCCCGCTGAAGCTCAGCCGTGAGACGAACTACTCCAAGGACAAGAACCTGTGGCATCTGAGCCACGAGGGTCTGGATCTGGAGAGCCCCGCCAACGAGCCCCAGTACAACCACCCCGGTTTCCTGGAGCTGGGTGTCAGCCCCGAGCAGGCTCCCGACACCCCGACCTATGTGACCATCCACTTTGAAAAGGGCATCCCCACTGCCGTTGACGGCAAGGAGATGGGCGCTGTGGAGCTGGTGGAGTACCTGAACAAGCTGGGCGGCGAGAACGGCATCGGCCTGCTGGATATCGTGGAGAACCGTCTGGTGGGCATGAAGAGCCGCGGCGTGTACGAGACCCCCGGCGGTGCCATCCTGTACAAGGCCATCAATGTTCTGGAGACCATCACCCTGGACAAGGAGAGCGCACACCTCAAGGAGCAGCTGGCTCAGAAGTATGCCGACATCGTCTACAATGGCCAGTGGTTCACCCCGCTGCGTGAGGCTCTGGATGCTTTTGCCAACAGTCTGGCAAAGACCGTGACCGGCGATGTAAAGCTGAAGCTGTACAAGGGCAACATGATCAACGCTGGTGTCACCTCTCCGTTCACCCTGTACGATGAGCAGACCGCTTCCTTTGGTGAGGACGAGGATTACAATCAGGCAGATGCAGCAGGCTTCATCAACCTGTTCGGCCTGTCCATCAAGGAGCGCGCAAAGCTGTCCAAGAGCTGGCCGAAGATCGAGGACTAAGCGGCTGATCCACCGGGATCACACAAAGCCAACTTTCTCTCCGGTGTGTTTTCTACACTTTCACAACGGAGTTCCAAAACCGGCATAGTTGTCGGCGGCACCGCCGCAGGAGCGTTTTCCCCTGCGGCGGCTTTGCCGTTTTTAGCTGTTTTTATTTACAAGATAAACATCCTCGCCCTCTCAGTCACCTACGGTGACAGCTCTCCCAAAGGGAGAGCCCTTGGCATAGCGGCAAAGTTTCCGGTCAAGCCGTGAAGTTCTCGGTTGCGCCAGAGCCTCTCCCTTTGGGAGAGGTGGCATTGCGCAAGCAATGACGGAGAGGGCGAGCCGCCTATCAGAAAAGGAAGAATATTATGGCAGAACAACTCTGGAAGGGCCGTTTCTCCAAGGCGGTCGATTCGCGCGTCAATGACTTCAACTCCTCCATCCGCTTTGACCAGCGGATGATCGCGCAGGATATGCGCGGCAGCGGGGTCCATGCCGCCATGCTGGCCAAGCAGGGCATCATCTCCGAAAAGGACTGCGAGGATATCCTCAGCGGGCTGGCCTCCATTGCCGACGATCTGGCAAGCGGTGCGCTGGAGATCGACCCCAACGCCGAGGACGTACATACCTTTGTGGAGCAGACCCTGACCGCCCGCATCGGCGATGCAGGCAAGCGCCTGCACACCGGCCGCAGCCGCAACGATCAGGTGGCGCTGGATATCCGCCTGACCCTGCGGGACTACAGCCACACCCTGCAGGCTTACATCGTGGAACTCATCAAGGTCATCTGCAGCAAGGCCGCGGAGAATACCACCGCTGTCATGCCCGGCTACACCCACCTGCAGCGCGCCCAGCCCATCACCTTTGGTCATGCGCTGATGGCCTACGCCTCCATGCTCCTGCGCGACCTGCAGCGCTTTGAGGATGCCACTGCCCGCATGGATGCCCAGTGCCCGCTGGGTTCCGGTGCTCTGGCCGGTACCACCTACCCGCTGGATCGTCAGTTCACCGCCGAAAAGCTGGGCTTTGCCGCACCCTGTGCCAACAGCCTGGACGGCGTTTCTGACCGTGACTTCTGCATCGAGCTGGCCAACGCCATCTCCATCTGCATGATGCACCTGTCCCGCCTTTCGGAGGAGATCATCCTCTGGTGCAGCTGGGAGTTCAAGTTTATCGAGCTGGACGATGCCTTTACCACCGGCTCCTCCATCATGCCTCAGAAGAAGAACCCCGATGTCACCGAGCTGATCCGCGGCAAGACCGGCCGCGTCTACGGCGACCTGAACACCCTGCTGGTGATGATGAAAGGCATTCCGCTGGCTTACAACAAGGATATGCAGGAGGACAAGGAAGCCATCTTCGATGCAGTGGATACGCTGGAGCTCTGCCTCAAGACTGTCACCCCCATGCTGGACACCATGAAGACCCTGCCTGCCAACATGCGCCGCGCTGCCGCCAAGGGCTTTATCAATGCCACCGACTGCGCCGACTACCTGACCAAGAAGGGGATGCCCTTCCGGGATGCCTACAAGCTGACCGGCTGCATGGTCTCTGACTGCATCGCAAAGGATAAGACCCTGGAGGAACTGACCCTTGACGAGTTCAAGGGCTACAGCGCCCTGTTCGAGAACGATATCTATGATGCCATCGACCTCATCAAATGCTGTGAGGGCCGCACCAGCTACGGCGGCCCCAGCGAGGCAAGCGTCAACAACCAGATCCGGCTGGCCATGGACCAGCTGGCCGCATGGGAGGCGAACAACGCATGAGCGTAAAGGTCTTTATCGACGGCTCCGCAGGCACCACGGGTCTGCGCATTGCCGACCGTCTGGCTGCCCGGCCCGAAATTGAACTGCTCTCCATCTCCGAGGAGGGCCGCAAGGACGTGAACGAGCGGGCAAAGGTCATCAATTCGGCTGACCTCGCCTTCCTCTGCCTGCCGGATGCCGCCTCCAGAGAGGTCATGCCCCTGCTCCGTCCGGATGTCAAGGTGCTGGATACTTCTACGGCTTTCCGCACGGATCCCAACTGGGTCTACGGCTTCCCGGAACTCAGGGGCCAGAAGGAAAAGATCAAAAATGCCTGCCGCGTGGCGGTGCCCGGCTGTTATGCCAGCGGGTTTATCAGTATCATGCGGCCTCTGGTGGAGCTGGGCCTTGCCGGAGCGGGTGATTTTTACAGCTGCACCGGTATTTCCGGCTATTCCGGCGGCGGCAAAAAGATGATCGCCGATTACGAAAGCCCCGACCGTCCGGCCCACAGCAAGCTGGATGCACCCAAGAGCTACGGTCTGAGCCTTGCCCATAAGCATCTGCCCGAGATGCAGAAGATCAGTGGGCTGGCAAACCCGCCCGCCTTTGTGCCTGTGGTCTGCGATTATTACAGCGGGATGCAGGTGCTGGTGCCCTTCCAGCCGGTCTGGGGCGGTGCCGAAAAGGTGGCCGCAGGGCTGGCGGAGTATTACAGGGATGCCGCCACCATCAAGGTGCACGCTCTGAACGAGCCGCTGCCCGAGAATGGCCTGTATTCCAACGCCATGGCCGGTACCGACCGCATGGAGCTGTACAGCACCGTGAACGCCGCCGGGGATCAGATGATGCTGGTCTCCCTGTTTGATAATCTGGGCAAGGGCTCGTCCGGCGCGGCAGTCCAGTGTATGAATCTGATGCTCGGTTTTGAAGAGACGGCTGGATTGGAATGAAATGGCTCACCCTCTCAGGCCGCTTCGCGCCCAGCTCTCCCGAAGGGAGAGCTTTTGACAAAACCGCAAACTCTGCGGGGAATGCCAAGGCCTCCCACTTTGGGGGAGGTGGCAGCGCGTTAGCGCTGACGGAGAGGGTGAGGATGCTGAAGGGAGAAAGTAGTATGTATCAAGAAGTTGCGGGCGGCATCTGTGCCCCCAAGGGCTTTGCAGCGGCTGGCGTGCATTGCGGCATCCGCGCAAATCATAATGAAAAATACGATCTGGCACTCATCAAGGCGGAGGTGCGCTGTGCCGCCGCCGGTGTCTACACCACCAATAAGGTCTGCGGCGCGCCCATCAAGGTGGACCGCGCCCACCTGAAGGACGGCTATGCACAGGCCATTCTTGTGAACAGCGGCAACGCCAACACCTGCGCCGCCAACGGCGTGGCTCTGGCCGAGGAGTGCTGTGCGCTGGTGGGCGATGCGCTGAACATCCCCGCAGAGGATGTGCTGCCCGCCTCCACCGGTGTCATTGGCCAGCCCATGGTCATTGACCCCTTTGCCCGGGGAATCCCCGCCGCTGCCGCGAAGCTGGCGGCCACTGCGCAGGGCAGCACCGATGCGGCCACGGCCATTATGACCACCGATACCCACAAAAAGGAGTACGCCATCCAGTTTGAGCTGGGCGGCAAGACCTGCACCGTGGGTGCCATTGGCAAGGGCAGCGGCATGATCGCCCCCAACATGGCCACCATGCTGGCCTTCTACA
>OHAY01001323.1_pt1 | contig 23289 bp, 17 predicted proteins | sample 1577191 | NCBI WGS metagenome assembly OHAY01 (sample SAMEA3541504, study PRJEB24748) | human gut metagenome | biome: human gut; feature: human-associated habitat; material: faeces | place: China | collected 2012 | reverse complement strand
GCCTTAGAAGGGCGTTGCTCTATCCAGCTGAGCTACGGAACCATCCTTAATTGCGGTGCAAAAGTATGCTTTTATTTTGAATTACACAAATTTTTCCCAGAGTTTTATCAAATCTTGAGTGTATTTATTCAAGTCAAACCAAGCATCCAATACATCTAAATTCCTGCGAAATTTTAATACCCAGTATTTTGTGAAATTCCACCTGCAATCACATCTCTTTGTGGAATAGGGAGTAACAATCTATAGTTTTCTACTCCGTACACCTCTTTTGCAAGTCCTGTCCTTTTCAAAAATGCAAAGTTCACGTCACAGTAAAGCGTCAATTGCAACCGAGCACTCTTAATTTTGTCCAAAACCGTAACACCTGACAATTGAAGTTCCTTTGCTGTAACAAGCTTATTCAACTGGATTTCTGCATCCGACGTTCTACCGTTTTTACAAAGACATTCTGCATATGACAGTAATACATCTGTATATGTCATAAGAGGAACAAGAGAAGGAACTCCTAACGAGATGTTGCTACGTGTCATCACGCCATTCCGAACTGCCAGTATGGTTTCTGTTCCACTCCCATTGTTATATAAATCCGTAATCGTTTCTTTCTGGTTATAATTGGAAGAGTCCAACATATAAAAGCCACCGGATATAACTTTGGCAAGAAGTGATTCAGCCTGCAGATAATTACCCTGATACATATAAATATCTGCCAGAAGTATACGAGCCACATCTCTGGAAACAAAGAAAAAGTCATTAACGTCTCTTAATGATTCATTCTTCTTTTCCTCCAGATTATCCATTGCCTCTTGCAGCTCCTTAATCAAACGGGAAAATATCTCAGACTGGGAGGTCTTGAAAATACTGGAGCCACCTGCTACCCCAAAATCAGTACTGTCTACATAAGGTACATCCCCCATGCCACAACCATATAATAATAATACAAAGCATTCCATACATCAAAGTAACTCTGATATACTCCCAATTGCTTCGCTTCTGCTTCCTTAAACATCAGGTTCATCCTATTGGCACGATAAAAAGAGTTCCAGATGTCACTTATAATCGTCGCATCCGGACTTATATATTGAGAAACTAAATTTGCCTCTTTGTTATAATGGTAATATTGTTCCATCAACGACCACTGCGAAAAAGCTTTTGCAAGTTCTAAAGCAAATCCAGCCACCACCGTCTTGCCAGTCTCTCCCAACTTAGGCAGAGGCATATCAGGGTTTCCTTCCTGGACAATCTTCACCTCTCCGACCTCATTCCCCATACAGTCGTATACTTTCACAGAAGCTTCTTTAGAAGTTCGAGAATTTAGAGGACTCACATTAATGGTAAGCACATTATTCTCCAGCGACTTCTCAAGGGAAACAGATGCATCCGCCAAACCCTCATAAATATTCGTAGAAAAATAATCATCCGAAATGAGAGGTGGATACGATTCATCATCCTCTGAAATTAGTGGTTCCAAATAAACTGGTACAGGAGAGGTAATCTTTATCGTATAATTGCCACCCTGGTTCGGTACCTGAAGCTCCGTGGTTTCCAGTGTAACCGTCTGCCCTTCTTGTAAGGTTTCATTTCCGGCCACTCCGTCATTGTCCCAGTCAAAGAAGTAAGCCAGTTCCTTCACTTCTATCGGCAGGCCTATTTCCTCATAGCGGTCAATAACATGGTTGCGAACAGCCGACAACTGCCCGGCCAATGCATTCCGGTCTTCTTCCATCTGCTGCCGAGTTGACTCTGTAAATGCACCGTTATCTCCAAATTCTTTACACAGCTTGGCCAAATACTCCGTCAAAGCAGCTTCACTTCTATCTACAATCAATAAAGATGATATAGCAATCAAGGCAGCTGATTCATCTGTACCTCCAATGATGGAAAGTGAAGAGGCATCCTTATCTTCATATTTCTGGAGTCCGAAAGCCGTAAACAATTCTTTTTGTGCTTGCGTATTGGCTTCTTTGAAACTCATACCTCCTTCCACCAGCTTCTGTACACGCTGGTATTTCAGATGAGTCAGCACATTGACATTGACCGTGGTCTTATCTGACAAATCAACCAATGCACGCAGGCTTAAGGTACCTGAAGAAAGCTCTCCTTCTACTTCATTAAAGAAATATCCGTTGGCTGTAAGTTCTGCATAAGGAGCTTCAAACAATTTGGAACCAAAAGAGAAATTTCCCATATCGTCTTGAATGGTAGAGGAATAGAAATCACCTCTTACCTGAAGCTTGGAATCCATGGGCTGGATGGTAATGGTCGACCCACTCACAAAAGGTCCTTTTTCTACCTTCCCCGAAACATTATACGTATGAGGTTCAAACGATTCTCCCTTTTCCGAGTCTTTCCCACACGAAGAAAATAAAACGGAGAAAGCTACCAGTCCTCCGATGTATAGCCTTAATTTCATAATAAAAAGTTTTTTGGTATCTCATTTCTAAATTCTGCCGGACAAACAGGTTACCTCACCCGGTTATCGGATACAAAGATAATTACATTTGTTAATATACACCAACATTTTCAAACACTTTTCACTAAAGCAGACATTCCCCTATCACTCTTTTCCAAAGGCCGTCACATAAAATGAGAAACGTACTACAACTTTTTACGTTTCCGCACGCAAGCCATAGGTTTTCCGGTGCGAAACCCTACGTTTTCCGGACGGGAAACATACAGTTCCGTACCGGAAAACATAGAAAGCTTCCAGGCATTTTCAGCATACCGCAGGAAGATTTCCGGATACACGTGCCACGGTTCTCCCCTCACTAATCGGCGGTTTCCTGCGGTTTTTCCGCGAAAATTCCGTAAGTTTGTGTAACGAAAACCCTAAAAACGACATCACACATGGAACAGCATCCCCAGCTTTTAGTCTACAAGGCTTCTGCCGGCTCCGGCAAGACCTTTACACTGGCGGTACATTATATAAGACAACTGATTGAAGACCCGTATGCCTACCGCAGGATTCTGGCGGTGACATTCACCAACAAGGCGACGGCGGAAATGAAGGAGCGTATCCTGGAACAGCTATACGGCATCGCTACGGCCGACGAAGGTTCGGAGGGCTACCTGAAGGAGATTCAGAAGACATCAACCAAATCGGTTGAGGAAATCCGGGAATCGGCACGCGAAGCATTACGGCACATCATTCATGACTACAGCCGTTTCCGCATCGAGACCATCGACTCGTTTTTCCAGTCGGTGATGCGCAACCTGGCGCGTGAACTGGAGTTAGGGGCCAACTTGTCTATCGAACTGAACAATACGGAAGTGCTGAGCGATGCGGTGGATGCCATGATTGAGAAGCTGGACCGGCGCTCACCGGTGCTCTACTGGCTGCTGGAGTACATCGAGGAACGTATCGTGAACGACCGCCGCTGGGATGTGTCGAAAGACATCAAGGGATTCGGACAGAATATTTTTGACGAGAGCTACATCGAGAAGGGAGAAGGACTGCGCCGGAAACTGGCCGACCCGAACTTTATTCCTTCCTACCGGGATGAGCTGAAAAGTATCCGCGAAGAGGTGCTGGAATTCATGAAGGGATTCAGCGAACAGTTTACGGGCTTGCTCGAAATGCACGGACTGACTCCGGCAGACCTGAAGAACGGCTCACGGGGCATCGGCAGTTATTTCAACAAGCTGGCCAACGGGAAACTGAGCGATGACATCCGCAATGCCACCGTGGAGAAGTGCCTGGAGAGCGAGGAAAACTGGACAACCAAAACGTCGGCCCATCGTGATGAAATCCGTTCGCTGGCGGCTTCGGAACTGATACCCTTATTAGCGGAAGCGGAAAACCGTCGTCCGCAGAACAACTTGCTGCTCAACTCGTGCGACCTTTCGCTGCGTTACCTGAACAACCTGCGTTTGCTGGCACACATTGACGAGGAGGTACGCTTGCAGAACCAGGCGCACAACCGTTTTCTGCTGTCGGATACCAATGCCTTGCTCCATAGTTTAATCAGGGAGGGAGATGCCTCGTTTGTCTACGAGAAAATCGGTACCACCATCGATACGGTGATGATTGACGAGTTTCAGGATACCTCACGCATGCAGTGGGAGAACTTTCATCTGCTGTTGCAGGAAAGTCTGGCACAGAAGGAAGGCAGCCTCATCGTGGGCGACATCAAGCAGAGCATCTACCGCTGGCGAAGCGGCGACTGGAAAATTCTGGCGGGACTGGGCAATGACCGGAGTTTCCGCATCAAGGAATGTACGCTCGACACGAACTGGCGAAGTGAGGCGCGCATCATCCGCTTCAACAACGAGTTTTTCACGGCGGCCTGCCAGACACTAAACCGGCGCTATCAGGAGGAACAGGGCATGCCTTGTGCCCAACTGGAACAGGCGTACAGCGACGTGCGGCAGCGTTGTGCCAAGAAGGAGGAGAAGGGCTTCGTAAAGGTGACCTTCCTGCAGGATTCCAAGGAGAGGCCTTACACGGAAGCAACCTTGGAACAGCTTGCCGAGGAAGTGGAACGCCTCACCGCAGAGGGTATCCGCCTCAACGAGATGGCCATTCTGGTGCGAAAGAACCGGAGTATCCCCGACATTGCCGCTTACTTCGACGAGCATCGTATCCGACGAGGCGTTCCGGCTGAGTGCATCGCTGGCAGTGAGCATGCTCATCGACGGACTGCGGTATCTTTCTTCGCCCGACGACCGCATCGCACTGGCACGTCTGGCGGTAGCTTATCAGCAAGGGGTATTGCACAAGGACATCAGCCTCAACACAGTGCTGCTCGACGACTCGTCCCGTTACCTGCCGGCAGCCTTCCAGTTGCAGGCAAACGAACTCCGTTTCATGCCGCTATACGAACTGTTAGAGAAGTTGTTCGTGCTGTTCGACATGCAGCTTATCGAGAAGCAGGATGCATATCTCTGTGCCTTCTATGATGCAGTGACGGAATACCTGCAGAACAACTCGTCGGAGCTAACAGCTTTCATCCGTTTCTGGGATGAGAAACTGAACGCGAAGACCATCCCGTCGGGCGAGATTGACGGCATCCGCATCTTGTCTATCCATAAGTCGAAGGGACTGGAGTATCACACGGTGCTGCTGCCGTTCTGCGACTGGAAGATGGAGAACGAAACGAACAACCATCTGATATGGTGCAGCGTGGCAGGCACGGGAAAGGAAACCGACATTCCGCCGTTCAACCGCCTGGACATCGTACCGGTGAACTATTCAAGTGCCATGGCGGAATCGGTATATCACGACGATTACCTGGAAGAAAAATTACAGCTCTGGGTAGACAACCTGAATCTGCTTTACGTAGCGTTTACACGCGCCTGCAAGAACCTGATTATTTTCGCAAAGGCGGGACAGAAGGGAACGGTTTCAGAACTGTTGTACGACAGTCTGCCCCTCATGCAGGAAGTGGAACTGCCGCTGGCACAGGAGAATCCGGAAGACGATGCAGTGGGCGAATACGGGGAGCTCTGCACGGCGCACGATGAAAAGAAAGCGGGCAAATCCAACCGGCTGTCATCGCCCCGCGAGGGAGTGCCCGTGAAGATGGAAAGCATCGAGACACACATCGAATTCAAGCAGTCGAACCGTTCGGCTGACTTCATTCAGGGTGATGACACGGAGGACACTCGCGGACAGTACATTCGTCAGGGACAGTTGCTGCACCAGGTGTTTGCCCACATCGAAAAGGCGGACGACCTTCCTTCGGCACTGGAACGGCTGAGCTTCGAAGGGGTGTTCGAATCGGAGGAACAGAAACAGCAGATTCAGGGACTGGCGCACTGGGCCTTGCAGCATCCGGCCGTGAAGGACTGGTTCAGCGGTACGTGGGAGCTTTACAACGAGTGTGCCATTGTCTACACCGACGAGCAGGGACAGATGCAGACACGCCGCCCCGACCGCGTGATGCGGAAAGACGGGCAGGTGGTCGTGGTGGACTTCAAGTTCGGAAAGAAGAACGAAGCTTACCGCGCGCAGGTGCAGGAGTACATGGATTTGCTCACGCAGATGGGCTACACCCACATCCGGGGATTCCTCTGGTATGTGTTTGCTAATGAACTGGAAGAAGTGACGCTTCCAGCCTGAATTTATTTTTTCACAACGATATTTCGACAATGCAATATATGGAAACTTTTTTGAAGCAGGTGGCCGCCGATTTGTACCGGAAGATGAACGGAGACTTCACGAAGGTGGCTGTGGTTTTCCCGAACAAGCGTGCCAGCCTCTTTTTCAATGAATACTTGGCACAGGAATCCGACCGCCCGGTATGGTCGCCGGCCTACGTGAGCATCAGTGAGCTGTTCCGCCAGTCGTCGCAATGGGTGACGGGCGATTCCACCAAATTAGTGTGCGACCTCTACAAGGTGTTCCGTGAAATAACAGGCAGCAAGGAGAGCCTGGACGAATTCTACTTCTGGGGCGAGATGCTCATCAGCGACTTTGACGATGCCGACAAGAACATGGCCGACACCAAAGCGCTGTTCAGCAACTTGAAGGACCTGAACAAGCTGACGGGCGAATATGACTTTCTGGAGGAAGGACAGAAGGAAGCATTAAGTCAGTTTTTCCGTAATTTCTCCATCGAGCAGGTGACGGAACTGAAACGGCGTTTCATCTCATTGTGGGACGTGCTGGGCGACATCTATACGCAATATAAAGAATTGCTCCGCGAGCAGGGCATCGCCTACGAAGGAATGCTCTACCGCGAGGTGACGGAGACCATGGATGTGCAGCAGTTTCCCTACGACAAATATGTGTTCGTGGGATTCAACGTGCTGAATAAGGTGGAACAAACCCTGTTCAGCAAGTTGCACGAGGCAGGAAAGGCCCTGTTCTACTGGGACTATGATACCTTCTACCTGAACAAGCATCCGCACGAGGCAGGCGAGTTTATCCGCCGCAACCTGAAGAATTTCCCCTCGGAATTGCCGCCTTCCCTGTTCGACCACCTGAACCATCCGAAAGAAATTACCTTCATCGAATCGCCTACGGAGAACGGACAGGCACGCTACTTGCCGCAATGGATTCGGGAGAACCTGACGGAGAACGAAAAGGAAACGGCCGTGGTGCTCTGCAACGAGGCCATGCTGCAACCTGTGCTTCACTCACTACCGGATAACGTGCGCCACATCAACATCACCATGGGTTTCCCACTCTCGCAGACACCGGCCTACAGCTTCGTAAAGACGTTGCTGGAACTGCACATTGCGGGCTACAATTCCCGCAGCGGACGTTACCAGTTTGCCGAAGTCATCAGCGTGCTGAAGCATCCGTACACGCAACTGCTTTCCGAAGAAGCCGCTCCGCTGGAAAAGGAACTGACGGAAAAGAACCGCTTCTATCCCCTGCCCTCGGAACTGGAACGGGACGAAGCCTTGTCGCTGCTGTTCAAACCGTGCAGCCACAACCTGGAGCTGTGCAAACGGCTGGCCGACATCTTGAAGCAGGTGGCACAGCTGTATCGCAAGCAGGCAGCCTCCACCAGCGATGCCCTCGACCAGCTCTATCGCGAAGCCTTGTTCAAAAGCTTCACCATGGTCAACCGCTTCCATGCCCTGCTTGAAAGCAAGGACCTGGAGGTACAACCTGCCACCTTCCACCGCCTTCTGGTACGCGTCATGTCGACAGCCAGCATTCCTTTCCACGGAGAGCCGGCCATCGGTATGCAGGTGATGGGGGTACTGGAAACACGTAACCTGGATTTCCGTCATGTTATTCTGCTGTCGGTCAACGAAGGCCAGTTACCCAAGGCGGGTGGTGATGCTTCGTTCATCCCCTATAACCTGCGCAAGGCGTTCGGCATGACGACCATCGACCACAAGATTGCAGTCTATGCCTACTATTTCTACCGTCTGCTGCAACGGGCAGAGAAGGCTACGTTACTCTACAACACGGTGAGCGACGGCATGAACCGGGGAGAGATGTCGCGCTTCATGCTCCAGCTGCTGATTGAGTGGGGCTATCCCGTACAGCGGAAACAACTGGAGGCAGAGCAGTCGCCCATTGCTTCCTCACCCATCTGTATCCCCAAGTCGCCCGACATCATGAAACGGATGCAGAGCGTGTTCGACGTGCGGGTGAATCCGAAAGCCCTTCTTTCCCCGTCAGCCCTGAACTGCTACCTGGACTGTCCGCTGAAGTTCTACTATAAGTACGTAGCAGGACTGGCAGCCCCTGAAGAAGTAAGTGCAGAAATCGACTCAGCCAAATTCGGAAGCATCTTCCACTACGCTGCCGAACACATCTACAAGGAGCTCACGGCACACGGAAAAGTCATCAACAAAGACACCTTGGAAGCCCTGCTCCAGGAAGAAGTGAAACTACAGAATTACGTGGACAACGGGTTCAAGGAGCTGTTCTTCCACCTCCCTGCCGACGAGCGTCCGAAATACAACGGAGTACAGCTCATCAATTCCGCCGTGATTCTGCGCTACATCCAGCAGCTGCTTCACAACGACCTGCGCCACGCTCCCTTTACCTTCGTAGGTTCCGAACAACGGGTCATGGAGGACGTAGAGATACAGACACCCAAGGGGGTCATCCGCTCGCGCATGGGGGGAATCATCGACCGTATGGACAGCAAGGACAACGTACTCCGCATTGTGGACTACAAGACGGGAGGCAAGGCCGACACCCCGCCCAGCGTAGAATCGTTGTTCACGCCCGGCCCCAAACGTTCCAATTACGTATTCCAGACTTTCCTGTATGCCGCCATCGTATGCCGGAAACTGCGTGAACGGAATGATGACCGGAAAGTAGCTCCTGCCCTGCTCTACATTCACCGGGCTGCGGCAGAAGATTACTCGCCCGTCGTCCAGCTCAAGGAATCGTATAACAAAACCACTCCTGTGGAAGACTTTTCATTGCTGGAAAAAGAGTTCAGAACCCGCCTACAGGCACTTCTGGAGGAAATTTTCAATCCTGATTTGAGTTTCAGTCAGACGGAAGAGGAAGACCGGTGCACTTATTGTGATTTCAAGGAAATATGTAAACGATAGAAACAGAATCAAAACAAGTGTTAAAAACACATTTTTCTCTGAACAATCCAAGTGAACCGGATGTTATAAAGATGTTTTTCATAGTAATAGATAAGAACAGTATTGGTATTTGTGAAAATATCAGCTGTAAGGACAAAAGCGTTTGTTCTTTAAAAAATAAGAGAGGCTGCATTTCCCCGGCAGCCTCTCTTAATTTTTTATCCTCTACACAAATGTTTTTTTATTCCTGATAATCATAATACCACCAGTAGGTATCGCCAAATTCGCGACGCATACGGTTGCGTTCTTCCAGCGGAGAACCCTCTTTCTGCTGTAAGGTCTGGTAAGCCCTGAAACGATCTAAAGTCAGACTGTCTGCACGCGAAGATACAGTATCATTCCGCTGGACATGATACATTACCAATGCTTCCCGATAATAACGCGGCAAGGTATCTTCCGGCAAATAGAAATCGGGAACGGCCTGTGCGAAACTGTCCAGTTTCTTTTCAAGCAGCAAGGCAGAAAGGTAATAGTCCAGCGAGGTATATTTTCCGGTTCCCTTGTAGCAGATGTTCCGCAGAAATACCATGCGGTCTTCTCCCGTATATGGACGTGCTCCCAGCAGGTAATAAATGGAATCATTCGTATAACGGAGCGTGTGCAGGGAATCCGTTTCAAAGAACAATCCGTCGGAACGGTAATATTGCGGATAAGCAAACAGCCTGTCGCCCATCTTTCCCAAGCGAGACAAGGCCACGGCACGATAGACGGTCAGCGTACGGCTGGCCTCCAATGATTTTTCTCCTACGCGTAACACCTTGTCATACTCCCCGGCTCGCAGGTAATGTTCCGCCTCCAGCTCATGATGAAACTGCCGGTTGGTACTACCCACACACACCGTCAGCAGACACAACCCCAGCAAGATAGCCAGGTTACTGTTGACCAGTCCCCAGAGACTTCCTTCGTGATTCAGCTGTACGCGAAAAACTCCACGCAGCCAGTAACCGATTCCCACAAACAGCAACACCAGTAAAGGCAACAGCCAAGTCCACGGAGTATGGTAGTCGGAGATATACACTCCACGCCCTACATCCGTCAGGGCACAAAGCACCAGAAAGGACGGCACATACGCCAGGGCACGCACCCTTCCCTTCAGCCCCAGCAGACTGTTTACTCCCCAGCGCAGCAACAGCAGAATCAGCGTAATGACCAGCGCGCTGGCCATCGGAGCAAAGGTAGTCTTTCCATGTGCCAGCGAGAAATGAAGGGCTTCCAGCACATCGCGCTGGAACACATAAAGATATACAAAACTAAACAGAGAAAAAAGAAGACCGCATACAGCAATCATGATGCGTGCAGTCTTCTTATAAAATGCATTTGTGTAATCACTCATACAATATCAATTCAATCTTTCACTCGTTTTAATACAACTGCAGAACGGGCCGGCACATACAGTTTCAGCCATTCTTTCTTGTCTTTTGCATAAAGCGGGTCGGCACAGGTGAAGTGGCGGAGACTGTCGTCTGAGAAGCCGAATCCACCAAACTGCTTGTTGTCTGTGTTCAGAACCACATCGTAGGCACCTCTCGGTACGAGGAAGCCATAATCGGTAAACGAACGGGTCGGGTTGAAGTTGAACACAAATACCAAATCCTTGCGGCGGTATGCCAGAATCTGGTCACCGTCGTTATGCCATACCTCGATGACATCCGATTTCTGGATGTTCTTCACGCTGCGAATCAGCTTGACCATCGCCTCATCGAAGTCGCCCAGGTAATGATAGCACAAGTCCGGATTATCAACCAGGTTCCACTGACGGCGTGCATACTTGTATGACCATCCGTTGCCTTCGCGCGGGAAGTCAATCCATTCCGGATGACCGAACTCATTACCCATGAAGTTCAGGTAACCTCCGTTGATGGTAGAAGCCGTAAGCAGACGGATCATCTTGTGCAGGGCAATACCTCGTTCCACCACTCCATTCTCGTCGCCGATCTTGAAGTGCCAGTACATGTCGGCATCAATCAGGCGGAAGATGATGGTCTTGTCGCCCACCAGTGCCTGGTCGTGGCTTTCGCAGTAAGAGATGGTCTTTTCATCCTTGCGGCGGTTGGTCACCTCCCAGAACAGGCTGGACGGTTTCCAGTCTTCATCGCGACGTTCCTTGATAATCTTAATCCAGTAATCAGGAATGTTCATGGCCATACGGTAGTCGAAACCGTAACCTCCGTCTTCGAACGGAGCAGCCAGTCCCGGCATACCCGATACTTCCTCAGCAATGGTAATGGCCTTCGGATTCACTTCATGAATCAACCGGTTGGCCAGCGTCAGGTAGCAAATGGCATTGTCATCCTGATGACCGTTGAAGTAGTCACCATAGTTGCAGAAGGCCTCACCCAGTCCGTGGCTGTAATAAAGCATAGAAGTCACCCCATCGAAACGGAAACCGTCGAAATGGAACTCTTCCAGCCAGTATTTACAGTTGGACAACAGGAAGTGAATCACCTCGTTCTTGCCATAGTCAAAGCAGAGCGAATCCCATGCCGGATGCTCACGACGTCCGCCCTGATAGAAATACTGGCAAGGATCACCGGCAAAGTTGCCCAGTCCTTCTACCTCGTTCTTCACGGCGTGTGAGTGTACAATATCCATAATCACGGCAATGTTCATCTGGTGTGCCGTATCGATAAGCTGTTTCAGTTCTTCCGGTGTACCGAAGCGTGAAGAAGGAGCAAAGAAGCTGGACACATGATAGCCGAAACTTCCGTAATAAGGATGTTCCTGAATGGCCATAATCTGAATACAATTGTATCCGTCCTTCGCAATTCGCGGCAGTACATTCTCACGGAATTCATTGTACGTACCAACCTTTTCCGCATCCTGTCCCATACCGATGTGGCATTCGTAAATCATCAGCGGAGCCACATTAGGCGTAAAGGTCTTTTTCTTGAACTTATACGGTTTCTCCGGATTCCATACCTGCGCACTGAAAATCTTGGTCTGTTCATCCTGCACAACGCGAGTAGCCCATGCCGGAATACGTTCACCGCATCCACCTTCCCAGTACACTTTCAGCTTGTACAAGTCGCCGTGCTTCATGGCCTTTTCCGGCAGATTGATTTCCCAGTTACCCGTCTTGCGCACACGTTTCATACGGAAAGCCGGTTTCTCCTGCCAGTCATTGAAATCGCCTACCAGGTAGATTTCCGTCGCATTCGGCGCCCATTCACGGAAGGTCCATCCCTTGTCAGTGCGGTGCAGACCAAAATACATGTGTCCGGTAGCAAAATCCGACAACGTCTTCTTTCCTACCAGTTCCTTTTCTTTTTCCACCACATGCTGATGACGGCCGTTGATAGCATCGGCGTATGGTTCCAGCCACGGATCATTCTTTATGATATTCAATACCTTGTCCATAGTATTAGTAATTAGAAATTATTTGACACGTACTTTTACAATCACTTTTCTCACTCCGTCGGGAGTTACGCCCGGTGCATGTGCATCTTCCGGGAAGAAAATAGCAAACATACCCGGCTTTACGGTCAGGTAGTCAGTAGCCAGTCCTTCATAGAAGGTAATATCTTTTTCTGCATTGTAAGCAGCTTCGGGCAAATCCGTACGCGGCATATAGCCCATTACTTCCACCCCCGACAATGGAATCTGGATGTCGATGAAATCATTGTGTGTTTCCAGACGCGCTTCTTCCTTTGTCTTCGGACGTGCATCTGCAAAATTCACCATCAGTTCACCTTCCTTCAGCACTACCTTCCCCACTTCGTGTGCCTGCAAGTCAGTTGCCTTCAGGAAAGCTACAGCCTCTGCAAACAAAGGATTCAGTGACACATATTTTTCCAAATTTTCCAATTTGTCAATAACCATATTCTTTCAGTTTTAAGTCGTTAATATTTTATTCAAACTCATCTATCGTTTCATTTGTAAAATCGGCAAAGCGTTTCAGCTGGCGAAACACGTCGATAATCCGTTCCATAAAGTCCGGACGGGAAAAGAACTCATCTTCCACCCGGCAGGCCACCGTAAAGTCCTTGCAACGGATGTACTGCGGATAAGGAAAATCCTTCGGAAACCCCTTGGGCACCGTCTTCAGATGCGACTCGCCTACCACCGGGAAATACTGCTTGAAAGCCGGGTCTTCCACAATGGCACGATACTCGTCAATGCGGTCGCACACCGACTGACGCACCGCCCGCAACATATCGGCAGGCATGCACCAGCTTCCTCCGGCCAGCATACAATTGCCCGGTTCCAGATGAAGATAATAACCACAGTGATTGGATTTCTTTCCCCTTGCATTGATATACCCTCCGATGTGGGTCTTATAAGGAGACTTGTCGGAAGAAAAACGGACATCCCGGTAAATGCGATACGTGCAGTCACGCGGAAGGACGTGCGCCACACTTTCATCCCATGGCGAAAGGCGGGCAATCACCCCTGCCAGCAACTCCTCGAAGTCTGCCTGCACACTCAAATATTCCGCTTTATGTTCCTGAAACCACTCCCGGTTGTTGTTTGCCGCCAGTACTTTCAGGAAATCCAATATGCCCGGTATATCCATATTCTTTACTTTTGAATCACACAAACTTACGAAATTAATTCTTATCTGTCGAATAAAACGATATTTTTTTACATTATCCCAGCAGATTCAACAGAAAATCGTGTACCTTTCCGTTGGAAGCCACCACTTCGCGGCCAGAATAGCATGAATCACCACCGGAAAAGTCAGTCACCCTTCCTCCGGCATTCTGTACCAGCAGGATACCTGCCGCCACATCCCACGGACAAGTGAAGGCTTCGGCACGCGCTTCAAAACGGCCGTCGGCCACGTAACACATCTCGGCAGCCGCCGCACCGACCACCCGAATGCCTGCCACATGCCCGTAGCAGCCTTCTATCAGACGGTTGAACACCGGCTTGTAAGCCTCCGTTTCGTACGGAAGACCAAAAGCCATAAAAGCCTCATCGGGTACAGCTACCTGCGACACCCGAATCTGACGGTCATTACAATAAGCAGGCGCCCCCTTGTAAGTCCAGAAACACTCGTCGCGACACACCTCATAAACCACTCCCAGCAAGATTTCCTCACGGTTACGCAAAGCAATGCTCACACAATAAGGTGCATGGTTATGAATGAAGTTGGTCGTACCGTCCAGCGGGTCAACCAGCCAGCAATACTCCTCGTCGGTGTGAGTTCCGCTCCCCTCTTCAGCAATAAAACCTGCCTCGGGAAGCAACTCCCGCAGACAGGCTACTATTCTTCGTTCCGATTCCTTGTCGACATACGACACATAATCGTGTGCGTGCTTCTTCTCAATCCGCTCACGGCTGAACTTCTTCCGCTCCTCACGGATAAAAGCCCCCGTGGCTACAGCCAGTTCACGCACCTTCAAAGTCAGTTCGGATAATTCCATCATTATTTTTTCTCCTCCAATAAACGTCCGTATCTGAAAGTCCCTTTCCGGACAATATTTCCGTTGGCATCCATCTCTACGAATGGACCGTCTTTCTTTCCCTGCTTGAAGAAGCCCTCAAAGCGAGTGCCGTCCTTTTCAATCAGCACACCCTTTCCTTCTTCCTTTCCACGTACAAAAGAACCTGTATAGACAGAACCGTCGGCCATGTGAAGCACACCTTCTCCCTCGGCCATGTTGTTCTTCCACTGACCTTCGTATTCATCACCGTTGGCCCACTTGTATTTTCCGGTACCCGAGCGCTGGTTCTTCGACCACTGCCCGTCGTACACCGCTCCGTTGGCCCAGGTGAACGTGCCTTGTCCCTCCTGCTGTCCGTTCAGGAAATGGCCTACGTATTTGTCACCGTTCGGATACGTATAGATACCCCTTCCCGTGCGTTCGCCGTTGGCATAATCGCCCTCATAGCGTTCGCCGTTCTGGAAATAATAGATACCCTTTCCATCCTGCACATCATCCTTCCAGTCGCCCACGTACTTGTCGCCGTTGGTATAGTAGAAAGTACCCTTTCCGTGACGCATGCCGTCCTTCCAGTCACCTTCATACTTCGACTTATCCTCCCACACCATGGTGCCCTTCCCGTTCTTCAGGTCGTTCTTCCATTCGCCGGTGTAGACCGCTCCACCTTTCCAGGTATAAGTACCCTGTCCGTTGCGCTTGTCATGATGCCAGGTTCCAGTATATAAGTCCCCGTTATAATAGGTCATCGTACCCTCACCCTCTTGGTAGTCAGTGTACCACATCCCGTCGTAACGGTTGTTGTTCATGAAATAATACGTTCCCTTGCCGTGCTGCTGGTCTTCGTACCACTCTCCCACGTACTTTTCTCCGTCACTGAAAGTATAGGTACCTTCACCTTGGCGTTTACCCTTCACGTATTCACCTTCGTACACATCGCCATTGCGGAACACCGTCTTTCCCTTTCCGTTCGGGCGGCGTCCTTTCAGCTCGCCGGTATATTCCGAACCATCCTTAAACTGGTAGTATCCCAATGACAACTGGGCCGAAGCCGATACCGAGCTGAATGCCAGCAAGGCAAATAAAAATAATGTATGTTTGTTCTTTCTCACGTTCTTAGTCTCTTTTTTAATTCCGCTCAAAAATAGTCTTTTTACTTTTGCACGAGCCGGAAGGTTTATACTTTTTTACCTGCCACTACCTCTATTAAGTTTTCTTTGCAGAAATAGCGCTGAGCCAGCGAAAGCAGTTCGTCGGACGTCACCTCACGGATGGCAGCCAGCGACGCATCAAAAAAGTCGGGCTTCAATCCGGCCGTTTCGATGAATATCCAGGCATCCGAAAGCGAGAATGCCCCCTCGTACGAACGGCACATATCGCCCAGCATGTAGTTGCGCACCATCTCCAGTTCTTCTGCCGGCACCTTGTCCTGACGTAGACAGTCCATTTCATGATAAACTTCCGTGATGACGGACTCCATGTATTCATTGGCCGCCTCCGTACTCACCACCAGCAGACTCGTGCCCGGATAAGACACCAGTCCAGCCCCGATGCCGTAAGTATATCCCTTATCCTCACGGATGTTCGACATCAGACGACTGCCGAAATATCCTCCGAACAGCGTAACCAGCACACGCAGTTTCAGGTAATCAGGATGCTTGCGGTCGAGCGAGAAACCACCCATGCGGAGCGAACTCTGCAAGGCATCCTCCTTCTCCACGTGAACCCGTTTGCGGACATCCTTCACAATGTTCCACGTGCGTTCCACCTTCTCTGTCGTACAACTTCCCCAGGGCGCTTCTCCCCAGTGACGTTCGATGCAGCGCACCACCTCGGGCGTTACCTTACCCGACACGTACATGGAACAGTTGCCCGAATGATAGTGTCGGTGATAGAAATCCTTCAGCGCCTCCACCTGAATGCGTTCATAATCCTCCAGTTCGGCATAGCGTCCCAACGGATGCGAAGTACCAAAAAGCGAACGGTTCAGCTGCTTGCGAGCCAGTACGTCCACCCGCTGGTTGTTCACCAGAAACTGCTGGCGGTTGATGTCGCAGATAATGCGGAACTGCTCTTCCGGAAACACAGACTCCTTCACCAGTCCGGCCACAATCTCCATGGTGCGGTCAAGGTGTTTCGTCAGTGTATACAGTGTCACAAATCCACAGTTCACAGAAGAAGAAAGGTCGAGCCACGCCCCGTAATAATCCAGCCGTTCGGCAATCTCACCCGATGTCATGCGCACCGTTCCCTCACGCAGCATACGGTTGGTAAACACGGCCTGAAGCGGCTGCGACTGGTCGAGCTGTCCGCTCCGCACCAGCAGGTCGAAACGAATCACGTCTTCGTTTCCGGCCGAAAGCACATACAGCGGCATGCCGTTCTTCATACGCTGCAACTCCGGCTGCAAGATGGAGAAATGCTCCAGCTGACGGATGGCAGGCGCCACACTACGGTCGAGCTGCGTCATAGTGCCTCCTGCTGATTGCGCAGAAACTCTTCGGCCCGTGCCAGATCCTGCGGTGTGTCAATACCAATGGTCTCCACCTCGCTGATGCCCACCTTGATGGAATAGCCGTTCTCCAGCCAGCGCAACTGCTCCAGCGATTCGGCCAGTTCGAGCGACGACTGCGGAAGAGATGTAATCTCCTTCAGCACCGGAGCGCGGTAGGCATAAAGTCCGATATGTTTGTAATACGTATGTCCGGCCAGCCACTCCTTCTTGTCGCGGTTACGCTGGTAAGGAATGATGGAACGGCTGAAGTAGAGCGCCTTCATCTCCTTGTTCACCACCACCTTGGGCGAGTTCACGTTTTCCAGCGCATCAAATCCGTCGGCAGGCGTAAACGGTTTCACAAGTGTGGCAATCTGTGTAGACGCATCGTCAAAGCAAGCCTTCACGGCTTCCAGCTGCGAACGCTGGATGAACGGTTCGTCACCCTGAATATTCACCACCACGTCATAGCCGCTGCCCACCTTGCAGTAAGCCTCGTAGCAACGATCGGTCCCGCTCTTATGGTCGACCGACGTCATTACCACCTTTCCACCGAAGGCCTTTACAGCCGCTTCGATGCGTTCGTCGTCGGTAGCCACATAAGCTTCGTCCAGCACACCAGCCACTTGTTCATAAACTCTTTGTATCACGGGTTTGCCTCCCAGTAGTGCCAATGGTTTGGCGGGGAAGCGTGTAGATGCATATCTTGCAGGAATAATTCCAATAAATTTCATGGTTATTGTATTTGGGTTATGCTTCGCAAATGTACGAATAAAAAGTGATAAACAGAAAAATGAACTTGCTATTCAGATTTTTCAATGATTGTCTTTATCCATTCCGCAAACCGCGGACACTTCTCCAAAATGGATTTTATCCCGATTTCCAATGCTATCAGGTTTCCTTCCAGCACTTTGTTGTAGTCAGACTTTATAGCCAGCAATCTTTTGGAGGGGGCCCCTTCAGGAGAGGTATTGATGTCTTCGGGATTGTCGTAGGATGAAATGATGGAAGCTGTCTTTACTGCGAGTTCTTCCGAAAAATAGTACTCAAAACCTTTGTTACTGGAAAACAGCAGAGCCTCAAATTCGTGCAGCTGTATGTAAGAGAAAAAACGACGGTCGTCTATAGCCTCATTAATTGCCGCTTCCAACGACCGTATTTGCTCTATTTTGTCCGGCTTCTTCATGCAGTCCTCATAATGGGGCATGTCGTGGGGAAGTCTGAAAAAATCAATAAAGGTAGTTACGATATAATCGCTTTTTTCGGACATCAGAAGAGGCCTGATCGTGTTTGCCAGATGTGAATAGCTCACCATTCCTCCCCGACCTGTCCTACTTGTCCGAACCAAGACAGGCGTAACACTCAATATACCAGATTCTTGCAAATAGGGAGAAATGACCGAGTTGACAAACTCTTGCTCCGTCTGTCCTTCGACGACAATATACACACGTTTCATAACTGCCCTCCTATCATGTTTTTCTCCCACAAATCACTGAGAGACAATTCGTAATCGTCCATCCATTTTTCCAGCTCTTCCCGTTCCAGATGACGAAAAACCGATTGGTTGTCTGCCCTGTCCACCACAATAATGTCTTCCACCTCAAAGCAATTGACCAGATTGGTGGACTGAGTAGACAAAATAATCTGGCTTTTGAGCGAAGCCTGCTTGACAAGTTGGGCCAGTTTATTGATAGCGGCCGGATGCAAACCCAATTCAGGTTCATCAATAATTATCACTTCCGGCATCTTGGACTGCAACAGTAAGGTTGTAAGGGCTATGAAACGCAAAGTACCGTCCGAAAAGCTATAACCATCGAGGTACATATCTGTATCCCTCTCCTCCCATTCCAGACGAATTCTTTCCTTATTGTTGGCATCCGGACGGAGCTTGAAGCCCTTGAAATAAGGAGCAATGGAACGTATCACACCCTCTATCAAGCGGAATGTCTTTTCATCGTTCAGCATCAATGAATACAGGTAAGCGGCAAGGTTGGAGCCGTTATCACGCAAATATTCGTTGTCGTTAATCGGACAATCCCCACGCATGGGAGAAGTGGCACTGGTATCGTGAAAATGATAGACTGTAAAGCTACCTAAATATTTTCTCAAGTAAGCAGCCCTCCATCTTTTATTATCCTTCAAAGAGGATTCTTCTACGGCAGAATCCCAAATCGTTCTATTCCACTGTGAGTAATCCTTTCCCGGCTTATGACAGTTATTAAAAAAATCTCCCGTTTTTTCAATATAGCCTTTGTTCGATTGTGATGGTTTAATCTCAAAGAAAAAAGCATTTGTATTGTCAAAATCAATCAATCCCTGGATAGACGGCGATACTTTTCTTCCCTGACGCAGCAAGTTATCAATCCCCCCTTTAGACAAGGTATAACTGCCAAAGCGTTGCTCATATATTGCCTTGGTCAATTCAAAGAATGAAATGAAATTACTTTTTCCAGCTCCGTTTGAACCGATTAACACATTCAGCCGATTCAAAGGCAGCGACAAGTCTTTAATGGACTTGTAATTCTCAATCAAAACTTGCTCTATCATATTCTATCTTAAATTCCGCTTTACCATAAACATGCACTTTCTCTGCCAGTTTTCTGTATATTCCCAGTTAAGGCTGTACCTGCGCATACGCTTCTATCCTTCATCCTGATTCAGATAATTACGTAATATGCAAAATTAGAAAACTTTCTCAAAAGCCTTACAACAATCACCCTTTTTATTGAAAACGCACAACCAAATTCAGTACTTCCAAAACGCAAGTGCATTCAAAACAAAACGCCTTTGCGTTTTAGATCAAACGCAAGTACGTTTTAAGTAAAACGCAAGGGCGTTTCATCTTAAACGTAAGGGCGTTTTAGTCCAAACACAAAGGCGTTTTTCAGAGGATTTTTACACCTCTGAAAATCAATCAATTACATTTTCTTAAATTTTACGGATAACCCAGTATCCTCCCACTACCTGCAAGAGCATTCCGGGAATACCGATGCGGAAATCCTGCAAGGCGGTGAACAAGCTGCCGGAAAGTGCCCACTCACCCAGCGTACCAGCCAGTTGATAGAACAGCACCACGGCCAGCAGCAACGGCAAGGTGACTTTCTGAAAGCGGGCGGCCACCAGACCGGCACCTACAGCCAACAGCACAGATTTCAGCAGGATGGCAGGCAGCACGACAGGTGCAGGCATGCCGAACCACCATGAGTTGAGCAGCGGCGAGAGTACGGCCGTCAGCAGTCCGGCCTTCCAGCCGTATTTATAGGCTCCTACCAGTGAGAAGAAATAAATGGGCAGCCAAGTGCCTCCTCCCTGCGGCACCAGGTGGAAAAGCTGGGGCAGGACAATGTTTCCGGCCACAAACAGCAGGGCGGTGACGTAGGTCTTCACGCGACTGTATCCCAATGTGTAAAGTTTTACGGTTGTTTCCATGTGTATTCGTTATTTTTCTGAGATTGTTTTTTCTTTTTCTCCGGCTTCCCGCATGCGGCGTACAAAGTCTTCAATCACGGGATAGAGTTCCACGGGATTGTCCGACACGTCGCAAAGGGTTTCCAGCGGACACCGTCCTGTGCGGGTGCGGTTGATGATGCAGGGCACTTCTTCGGCATAGGCCACCTCTACCCCTCCCTTCCGGAGCAAGGCGAGTGCAGGGGTGCTGACTACCCGGGTCCATACGCGGGACACGCCGCCCAATACCATCAGGGCTGCCGCTCCCTTTCCGATGACTTTATCGGCCAGCCAGGCTCCTTTCAGGAAGGCGCGGTCTGTGGCATACAAGTCGTACAGGTCGGCCACGCCCCGACGGGAGAACGTGCGGGTTTCTTCGCCCTGACGCACCACGCAGGAATAGTTTCCTTCGTTCAGCAAGCGTATCAGTTCGTCCATCACAGTGTTTCCTGTTTCAGTTGTTCCACGTAGGCATCAATGCGGTGAAGTTCCTTCGGAATGTCGATGGACTGCGGACAGTGCGGATTACATTGTCCGCAACCGATACAGTGACTGGCCTGACGGAGTTTCGGCACGCTGCGGTCGTAACCCACCAGGAAAGCACGGCGGGCTTTCACGTAATTCTCGTCCATGCGGTCTTTCGGCATGTTGCCCTCGTTCACGCACTTGTTGTAATGTACCAGCACGCCGGGGATGTCAATACCATACGGGCAGGGCATGCAGTATTTACAGTCGTTGCAGGGCACGGTGGGATATTTCTGCATCAGGTCAGCCGTATCGAGCAGGAACTGGTTTTCCTCGTCGGTAAGCGGCACCAGCGGAGAATACGTGCGGAGGTTGTCTTGCAGATGCTCCATGTAGGTCATGCCACTGAGTACGGTAAGCACCTTTTCCGGTGTACCGGCAAAGCGGAAGGCCCACGATGCCACACTGCCTTCGGGATTACGTTCTTTCAGGCGGCTGAAGATGTGGTCGGGGATGTTCGACAGGCGTCCGCCCAACAGCGGTTCCATCACCACTACCGGAATGTTCTTGCTGCTCACCTGCTCGTACAGATAGTCGGCATTCACGTTACGTCCCGATGCGTGCTGCCAGTCGGAATAGTTCAACTGAATCTGCACGAAGTCCCAGTGCACCTGGTCGTGCATGGCCAGTGCCCGGTCGAATTCCTCTTTTGTGCCGTGGAACGACCAGCCCAGGCGGCGGATACGTCCGGCTTCTCGCTCCTTGAGCAGGAAGTCGAGCAGACCGTTGTCAAGGAAACGGCCCTGCAACCCGCTTTTTCCGGGAGCTCCCAGCATGTGCAGCAGGTAATAGTCGATGTAGTCCACCTGCAGGTTCTTCAGCGAGTTGTGGTACATCTTTACTCCGAAATCATAGTCGGAATTGGAGAAGTTCGACATTTTGGTGGCCACGAAGAACTTGTCGCGCGGATGACGCTTCAAGGCGATACCCGTCGACTTTTCCGACCAGCCCTGCACATAGACCGGAGCCGTGTCGAAATAGTTCACGCCATGTTCGATGGCATAATCCACCAGCCGGTTCACTTCTTCCTGATCGATGACGTTACCGTCGCCACCCGGTGCCGGAAGTGTAGGCCAGCGCATGCAACCATACCCCAGCAGCGACACCTTATCCTCGTTGGGAGGGAACTGGCGGTAAGTCATCTTGCCGACGGGCACTTCCGTAGTGCTTTCGCCAGCTTTTTTCTTGTCGGGCGTACAACCGTAGAAAGCCGCTGTGGCTCCCACCGTACTGATGCCGACTATTTTAAGGAAATCTCTTCGATTCATCTGTTTTTTCTCGTCCATTCTCTTTCTATATATAAAGGTAAGACAATCCGATTAAAGTACACGATGGCGTTCATGGCCTTCCACGTAGATGGCACTCAGCGGACGGGCCGGACACAGGTTCTCGCAGGCTCCGCAACCGATGCAGCGTGCTTCGTTCACTGCCGGAATCTTCAGTGAATCGGGGTTCGACGGGTCGGACGGAACCATGGTGATGGCGTTCACCGGACAATGGCGGGCACAGTTGCCGCACTCCTGCTTGTCGGTAAGCGGAATACACAAATCTTTCACCCACACGGCATGGCCTATCTGGATGGAAGACTTCTCTGCCTTGTCAATTTTCAGGATGGCTCCGGCGGGACATACCTCGGAACAGCGCGTACACTCCGGACGGCAGTAGCCGCGTTCGTACGACATGTAAGGCTGCATGAAAGTATCCAGCGAATGAGAAGGACGGAGCACTTCGTTCGGACAAGCCGACACGCAAAGCTGGCAGGCCGTGCAATGTGACTGCAGATGGCGGAGTCCGCGTGCGCCCGGAGGCACAATCGGAGTTTGGCGTACCGGCTCTTTCTTGTCCACGATGTCGGCCAGTCCGCCGTCCATCTTGATGGCCTCAGCCTTCTTGGCTACCTGTGCTTTCAGTACCGAACCGGCCAGCAGCAAGGAACCGGCCAGGAACTCACGTCGTCCGGCGGTACGGTCGGCTGTTTCCGGTGCCGGAGTTTCTGCCTTTTCCGCTTTCTTTCCGTAGGCAAACCGATAGCCAATGGCTCCCCTATGACATTTGTCCAGACAGTCCATGCAAGCCACACAGCGGCTGCCGTCTATCGCATGGTTCTTCACATCGATGCAGGCGGCCTTGCAGTTGCGGGCGCAAAGCGTACAGCCGTTGCATTTCTCCTTGTCAATCGTGATGCGGAACAAGGCAAAGCGGGAGAAGAATCCCAGCACGGTGCCCACCGGACAGATGGTATTACAATAGGTACGTCCGTTGCGTGCCGCCAGTACCACTACCAGTACCAGCATGACAGCTGCCACTATCAGCACCGGCAGACTCTTGAGCCAGACATCTACCGAATAGAAGGCATAGCTGTCCATGCGTTCGGCCATAGAAGCCAGCAGGTTGTTTCCCCACATCCACAAAGGCTGCAGGAAGCTGTGT
>OHAY01001317.1_pt1 | contig 23337 bp, 16 predicted proteins | sample 1577191 | NCBI WGS metagenome assembly OHAY01 (sample SAMEA3541504, study PRJEB24748) | human gut metagenome | biome: human gut; feature: human-associated habitat; material: faeces | place: China | collected 2012 | reverse complement strand
GGCGGCAATGGCCACCTTCTCTGAGAGCGATGCACGCTCTGTGTTGAGACCCGCAATCTGACGTGTGGCCTCATCATACTGGCTGCGCACGCGTGTGTTCTCGTCCTTGAGGTTCTGGTTCAAGCGGTTGAGCGAGTCGATCTCAAGCACATAGTTGCGGAGGACGGCACGCACGGTTGCCAACTCTTTCTTCAAACGTGTAATCTCGCGAGCATCGTTGCTCTTCACCTGACGCAGCTCCTCAAGAAGCTTCTGGGTCTTCTCTTGTTCAGCGGTGAGCTGAGCCACGATAGAGTCGTTGGTGATCTGCGTCTTCATCTCGCTGTATTGGTTTGCAAACTGCTGATACTCGTTCTCCATTTCTTTCTTATCGAGCTCAGCCAGCTCCTGCATTTCACGGTTTTCCTGTTTCTGTTTGTCAAGACGAATGGCGAGGAACGCAATGCCTGCCACGAGCAAGATTCCGACAATAACGACCGGAATCAAAACTTTTTTGTTCATATCGGGTACCTTTTTTGTTTTTTTATAATGTTATAACGCTGCAAAGTTAAAGGTTTTATCTGAGTTGAACAACTAAAAACCTCAGCCGAAGTCTTTATATTTATTAAAATTGATATTTTTTGAGAAAAATAGAATAATTTTGTAAATTAATTTTATATCTTTGCCCTGTCGAGAACGACAATTTCATCGTTTCTTCCGACACTTCTTTAACCTCTGACGCATCTCTTTTATAATAGAGAGCATCTCAACAAATTAAAGAGAGCATATCTATAACTGACGACACTTTTCATTTAACCTATGATCAACTTTCTTAAAAAGACATATTGGCTTTACAGGGACGGCTTCGCACAAATGACTGTGGGGCGAACGCTTTGGACGGTGATAATAATAAAACTCATCATTATCTTCGCCGTCCTGAAACTTTTCTTCTTCCCCGACTTCCTTAAACAACACTCGAAAGACGGCGACAAGGCAGGACTGGTGTCTAACGAACTGGTGAAGAGAAGCTTTTAAAGGTAAAAAAGTAAAAAGGTAAAAAGGTAAAAAAGCTGACGCCAGTTAAGGGAAAAGGGAAAAGTGAAAAACGAAAAGGGAAAAATCCTATTGCCAAGGCTGGTTAAAGGGAAAGGGAAAAACGAAAAGGGAAAAGAATACAAGAAACAAATAATAAAATAAACGACAAAAAAATAAAAGACAATGAGCAATCTGTTAACCATTGACACAGGGGCGATAGACTGGGCACGAGCACAGTTTGCCCTCACAGCCATCTACCATTGGCTGTTTGTTCCCCTCACGCTGGGACTGGCCCTTATCATGGGCATCATCGAGACCATTTATTATCGCAAACGCGATGAGTTCTGGCTTGAAGCAACCAAGTTTTGGCAACGACTGTTTGGCGTCAATTTCGCCATGGGCGTGGCTACAGGCATAATCTTGGAGTTTGAGTTTGGCACCAACTGGAGCAACTACTCCTGGTTCGTTGGCGACATCTTTGGCGCTCCCCTCGCCGTCGAAGGCATCGTGGCGTTCTTCATGGAGAGCACCTTCGTGGCTGTGATGTTCTTCGGATGGAAGAAGGTGTCGGCAGGCTTTCACCTCGCATCGACATGGCTCACGGGCCTCGGCGCTACCATATCGGCATGGTGGATTCTGGTGGCCAACGCTTGGATGCAGAACCCTGTTGGCTGCGAGTTTAACCCCGACACCGTGCGCAACGAGATGACAAGCTTTGCCGACGTGGCTCTATCGCCGTTTGCCGTAGACAAGTTCCTCCACACCGTGATCTCATCGTGGGTTGTGGGAGCGGCGTTCGTGATGGCTGTGAGCGGCTGGTACCTGTTGAAGAAACGCAACCAGAGGTTGGCAACGGAGAGCATAAAGATTGCAAGCATCGTGGGCATCGTGGCTTCTCTGCTCGCCATGGGCACAGGCGACATGTCGGCTGTGAAGGTGGCCGACAAGCAACCCATGAAGCTCGCTGCCATGGAGGCTCTCTACGACGGCGGACAGAACGTGAGCCTCACAGCAATAGCAGCCATAAACCCCTTCGAGCAACCCGACTATGCCAAGGGCGGCGAGGCTCCGCTGCGCATAGCCATTCCTTCCGGTCTGTCGCTGCTCGCCACACACAGCACCGACGGATATGTGCCTGGCATTAACGACATCATCAAAGGTTACGAAAAGGCCGACGGCACACTTGTGCCTTCGCTCAACGAACGCATAGAGAGCGGCAAGGTGGCCATAAAAGCGCTTGCCGAATATCGTCGTCTGAAGGCGGAACATCCTGAGAAGAAGATTGAGATTGCCATCAACAAGACGCTCATCGATGCCAACATGCAAAACTTTGGCTATGGCTACATCAAGGACGAGGCAGAGATTGTGCCTTACATTCCTCTGTGCTTCTATGCCTTCCGCGTGATGGTGGGCATCGGCACGCTGCTGCTTCTGTTCTTCCTTGTGGCAGGACATGTGGCGTTCCGCATGGACATAAGTAAACCGCGCTGGCTGCACATTGCCGCCATCGTCATGCTGCCCCTCACCTACATCGCGAGCGAGGCAGGATGGATTGTTGCCGAGATGGGCCGCCAGCCGTGGGCCATACAGGACATGCTGCCCGTCGTTGCCGCCGTGTCCGACATTGGCTCTGCTTCTGTCGCAACAACGTTCTTTATCTTCCTCGCCCTCTTCACCACCCTGCTTGTGGTGGAGATAAGCATCATGCTGAAACAGATAAAAAAAGGATAGTGGCTGAAAAGACAAGAAGCGGAAGCTAATAGACAAAAAGCGGAAGCTAAAAGACAAAAAGCGGAAAATTAAAAACAAAAAAGACATTTGTTGTCTTTAACTAAAGAAGAAAAAAAATGACCTACATATTTTTGCAACATTACTGGTGGTTCATCGTCTCTTTGCTCGGTGCCCTCCTCGTTTTCCTTATGTTTGTTCAAGGAGCCAACTCGATGGTGTTCAGTCTTGGACATAGTGATGAAGAGCGCCGCGTTGTGGTGAACAGCACGGGGCGCAAGTGGGAGATAACGTTCACCACGCTCGTAACCTTTGGCGGAGCATTCTTCGCCTCTTTCCCGTTGTTCTACAGCACCAGCTTCGGCGGCGCCTACTGGCTGTGGATGGTCATCCTGTTCTCCTTCGTGCTCCAGGCTGTGAGCTACGAGTTTCAGAACAAGCTTGGCAACATTCTCGGCACACGCACGTTCCAATGGATGCTTGTGGCTAACGGCATTATCGGTCCGTTGCTCCTCGGCGGCGCCGTGGCAACGTTCTTCAACGGCTCCAACTTTGTTGTGGACAAAGGCAACCTCACATCGTTCCAACCGGTGATAAGCCATTGGGCCAACGCGAGCTACGGCCTCGACGCCTTGCTCGACCCTTGGAACCTGGTGTTTGGATTGGCCGTGTTCTTCCTTGCACGCATCCTGGGCACGCTCTACATCATCAACAACGTTGACGACGAGAACATACGTTCGCGCAGCAGCGTTCGTCTGGTGGGTTGCACCATAACGTTCCTCATCTTCTTTCTTGCCTTCCTTGTGCGCACGTTGCTTAAAGAAGGCTTCGCCGTTGACCCTTCAACAGGCCTTATTGTGATGGAGCCAATGAAATATCTGCACAACCTCATCGCCATGTGGCCTCTTCTCATCGTGTTTGCCGTTGGCGTTGTGCTGTTGCTCTACGGGGTGGGCCGCACCATCGTGAGCAAGACCTACATCAAGGGCATCTGGCCCGCCGGCACAGGTGTGGTGCTCGCCGTGCTCGCGTTGCTGCTGTGCGCAGGATGGAACAACACAGCCTTCTATCCCTCTAACGCCGACCTACAGAGTTCGCTCACCATAGCCAACAGTTGCAGCAGCGAGTTCACGCTCCGCACCATGTTCTATGTGTCGCTGCTCGTGCCCTTCGTTGTGGCTTACATCGCTTATGTGTGGTACGCCATGGACAAGAAAAAGCTTACGAAAGAAGAGGTTAGCGACGAAGAGGCTTACTGAAAAAAAAGACTGGAAAGAAGATTTTCTAAAGATCAGCAGTTTTTAAACAAGGGTGTGTCAAAAAGGGAAGATTAAAAATCAAAAAACTCCCTTTTTTGACACACCTCTTTTCTTTAAGGCTTATGCCCAAGCACCGTTAAACCTTATGTCCAAGCACCGTTAAGGCTCAATTGCCATAAGGCTCTTTTCATAATCTTTCGGCGTTATGGTGATGCTGAACAGCACCTGCTTGGCATCCTTATGAGACCGCAGGATGTAGGCAAAAGAGAAAGCCGCCTCCTTGAAAGCTTTCAGGTTGGGGTTAGAGTTAACTTCCTCCTTCAGATTGTCCGTAAGAACCTGACGATTTGCGTTTATGAAATCGGCATTGTCGGCTTTGCCCCTCACGCTGCAATAGTAGATATAAGTGCGCGAGTCGATGTCGAAGCCCACGCTGTCGGTGCGCACATCGTTGTTGTCCCAAGGTGTGGGGCAGTTGCGCTCCGTATATTCGCGCGCCTCCCGTTGCGCCCTCTTCTCCAGGCTTTCATGACACGACACAAACACAGAAGACACCCCCACAAGAGCCATCAAAGAAGCAAACGCGAACAAAGCTTTTCGCAAGACCTTAATTTTTAAAAACTTATTCATCTTTAAAGAAATAGAGTTACACATTAAAAGAAAGTGACACAATAAAATCAAAATGCGTCAATTTTATACAAAGGAACACAATATTTTATGCAAAGTTACTCTTAAATTCAGAAATTCTCATTATCTTTGCACATAAAAATGATTTAAATCAATGGATAATATAAGAAATTTCTGCATCATCGCCCACATTGACCATGGCAAGTCGACAATTGCCGACCGACTATTGGAACGCACCAACACCATAAAGATTACAGAAGGGCAGATGCTCGACGACATGGATCTTGAGAGAGAGAGAGGCATCACTATCAAGAGCCACGCCATACAGATGGAGTATGAGCTGGACGGCCAGAAATATATTCTGAACCTCATTGACACTCCGGGACATGTCGACTTCTCTTACGAGGTGTCACGAAGCATCGCCGCCTGCGAAGGTGCGCTGCTCATTGTTGACGCAAGCCAAGGCGTTCAGGCGCAGACAATTTCAAACTTATACATGGCCATTGAGCACGACCTTGAGATTATTCCCGTAATAAACAAGATCGACATGCCGAGCGCCATGCCCGACGAAGTGGAAGACGAGATTGTGGACCTCATAGGTTGCGACCGTAGCGGCATCATACGCGCCTCAGGAAAGACGGGCGAAGGCATTGACGAGATTCTGCGTGCCGTGGTGGAGCGCGTGCCCCACCCCACAGGCGACAAGAACGCGCCCCTTCAGGCCCTTATCTTCGACTCTGTGTTCAACTCGTTCCGTGGCATCATTGCCTATTTCAAGATTGAGAACGGCTCGATAAGCAAAGGCGACAAGGTAAAGTTTTTCAATACAGGCATGGAGTATGACGCCGACGAGGTGGGCGTGCTCAAGATGGACATGATTCCCCGCAACAAGCTTGAGACAGGCGAGGTGGGCTACATCATCAGCGGCATCAAGGACGCTTCAGAGGTAAAGGTCGGCGACACCATAACCCATGTGTCGCGTCCGTGTGACAAAGCCATCGCCGGTTTCCAGGAGGTTAAGCCCATGGTGTTTGCTGGTGTCTACCCCATAGACCCAAGCGAATATGAGAACCTGCGTGCATCGCTTGAGAAGCTACAGCTCAACGACGCGTCGCTCACGTTCCAGCCCGAGTCGTCGGTGGCTCTCGGCTTCGGTTTCCGCTGCGGCTTCCTCGGTCTTCTGCACATGGAGATTGTTCAGGAACGCCTGGACCGCGAGTTCAACATGGACGTCATCACAACCGTGCCTAACGTGTCGTACATGGTCTACGACAAGCAGGGCCACTCAAAAGAGGTCCATAACCCGTCAGGACTGCCCGACCTCACGCTCATAGACCACATTGAAGAACCTTACATACGCGCCACCATCATCACCACAGCCAACTTTATTGGCCCAATCATGACCCTGTGTCTTGACAAACGTGGCGAACTGATAAACCAGGAATATGTTAGCGGCAACCGTGTGGAGCTTCATTTCCGCATGCCGCTTGGCGAGATTGTGATCGACTTCTACGACAAGCTAAAGTCGATAAGCAAAGGCTACGCCTCGTTCGACTATCATCTCGACGGTTTCCGCCCGTCCAAGCTTGCCAAGCTCGACATTCTGCTCAACGGCGAACCTGTCGATGCGCTCTCAGCCTTGGCGTTCCAAGACAATGCCGTGGTGCTGGGCCGCCGCATGTGTGAAAAGCTCAAAGACCTCATACCGCGTCAGCAGTTTGACATCGCCATCCAGGCTGCCATAGGCTCAAAGATTGTGGCTCGCGAGACGGTGAAATGTGTGCGTAAAGACGTTACTGCCAAATGTTACGGTGGCGACGTCAGCCGTAAGCGTAAGCTGCTTGAGAAACAGAAGAAAGGCAAGAAGCGCATGAAGCAGATCGGCAACGTGGAGGTGCCGCAGAAAGCATTCCTCGCTGTGCTGAAGCTCGACTGATGCTTTGCTGAAGTTCGACAGAAGCTTCGCCTATAGCGACAACAAAAACAGAAAATTGTATGGTGAGTTCTTAAGAAAAGAAAATAAAGAAAGATTATTCTAAGAAACAACCCAAACAGGACATTTATCTGACAAAAACAGCGGAGCCAACCATACAATTTGTTCTCAATTTACTAAAATCTTAAAAAAAGGAGAAAGGAAGGAAACAAAATGAAGGAACCATTAGTGACGAAACGCGACATTGCCCGCGAGCTGGCGCGTAAATATAGCACGATGACCCATGAAGAACTTGACATTCTGGAGAGCGTGCTCGTGCCTATGAAGTTTGCCAAAGGACAGATGATTCTGGCCAAGGGCGAGATATGCCGCCACATCTATTATATAGACCGCGGACTGGTGCGTCAGTTCTACACCAAGCACAACAAGGTTGTGACCGAGCATCTGGCTGAAGACCACACCGTGTTCATGTGCATAGAAAGCCTGTTCCGTGAGGAACCGACAAACCTTGAGGTTGAGGCAATAGAGCCGACCATGATCTATGCGTTGCCCAAAGCCGAGCTTGAGCGCGTTGCTCTGCACAACGTCAACATCCAGATCCTTTATCGCAAGATCCTTGAAGAGAGCCTCATCCTCTCACAGGTTCATGCCGACCTTGTGCGTTTCGAGACAGCACAGGACCGCTATGTGCGCATGTGCAAGCTCATGCCTCAGGTTGTGCTCCGCGCTCCGCTGGTTTACATTGCCAGCTATCTGCAAATGACCCCCGAGACGCTGTCGCGTGTGCGCTCTTCATCGCTCAACGATTAAGCACGGCAAGAAAGCAACAGCGCGTTGAAAACATAGAACAAGCAGAGTTTTATAATTCTCAATTGAAAAGGGAAAAGCCCTGGCTCACAAGCTCTATTGTGAACCAGGGCTTTTGTTTATTCTTGCATCTTTAAGAAAGAATTCTTAAATCGGTTCAGTAGCCCTTAAATCTTGAAAAGGCAAATACGGTAGATACGAACCGTAAGTATGGCAGTTACGGACTGTAAGAATGGCAGTTACAGACCGTAAGTATGGCTGTTACGGCATGCAAGCATGTCATGTTCTTTTATTTTTTCGTCATTTTGTTGGTTATCTGCTCCCATTTAAGGAACAAACCAGCAAGGATGGTGCCTGATATGCTGTGCCAAGCGCAACTGATGGCACAAGGCAACACGGCGAGAGGCTGAGCGGCAAAGAAGTTGGAGGCAAGAACCGTTGCCAAGCCCGCGTTCTGCATGCCCACCTCAATGGAGATGGTGCGCTTCTTTGCCGTTGTGAAGCCCGCCAGTCGGCCTGCTGTCCATCCCAAGAGATAGCCCAACGAGTTGTGACACAGCACCACAGCAAAGGTCCAAAGGAAGAGAGTCAGTCCGCGTGCCACAAGGTCATCGTGCACGGTAGAGATCACGCCACCCACAATCATAGCCAGACAGATAACGCTCACGCCTGGCATGAGGCTCTGGACCGTCGGGAACGAGGGGCGACGGCTGAAGAAATAGTTGAGCGCACAGCCTATCGACACAGGTAGAATGGTGACAATGAGGATGTTAAGGAACATGCCCACGGCATCGATGTGTATGATCTGTCCCGCCGTAAGCTTCATGAGCAACGGCGTCATAAAGGGCGCGAGAAGAGTGGAAGCACAGGTCATGCCCACCGAGAAAGCCACATCGCCATGGCACAGATAGCTCATGATGTTGCTCGACACGCCACCGGGACAACAGCCCACAAGCAATATGCCGAGGGCAAGGGCGGGGTCAAGGTTCCACACATGCACAAGGACATAAGCCACGCCAGGCATGATTATAAACTGCGCACACGCTCCTATGAAGATGTCGAAGGGGCGACGGGCAAGAATCTTAAAGTCGTTGGTGGTGAGCGTCAAGCCCATTGTGAGCATTATGATGCCAAGGATGACGGTTTGCGTTGTGCCGCGCACCCAGTCGAAGGTGTGAGGCAAGAAAAAGGTCACCACGGCAATGCCGATGATGAACAAAGACGTGTAATTTGCGAGCCAACGGCTCATTGTCTGAAAAAGTCTTAACATATTCTTTTTAAGTAGGCATGTGATAAGTGACAAAGAGGTTTACCTTTATGTTTTTGGGCATTCGTTGTCATTGTATCTCTGCAAATCTTTCATTTTCGTTTATCCGATGCAAAAGTAACATTTTTCTTTCAAACACAAACAAACAACAGCATTTTATCACAAAAATATTTACAAAACAACGATTTTCAATTACAAACACTCACTTTTCTCGACACATTGAACAGGCAACAGGCTTTTTATAAAAAATGGAGCTGTTTGCTCTCATTCGGAGAAATATCATTATCTTTGCATCATCTTAAAAAGATTTCTGCATTATCAAAGCAGAAAACAAGGAACACCTATTATATAATGACAACATTTTATCGGCAATGAACATATTATCGGCAAAAAACGAGCAACTTGATGACAAGAAGATAGCGGTGCTGCTCTCGGGCGGCGTTGACAGTTCGGTGGTGGTTTACGAGATGGCACGTCAGGGATTGCATCCCGACTGCTTCTACATAAAAATCGGGCCAGAGGAACAAGAGGAGTGGGACTGCTCCTCTGAGGAAGACCTTGAGATGGCAACAGCCGTGGCACGACGCTATGGTTGCAACCTTGAGGTTGTCGACTGTCATCAGGAATATTGGGATGAGGTGACACGTTACACCATGGACAAGGTGCGCGCCGGCTTCACCCCCAACCCCGACGTGATGTGTAACCGTCTGATAAAGTTTGGCGCTTTCAACGCCAAGATGGGGCACAACTATGACCTCATAGCCACGGGCCATTATGCCCAGACCGAGATTGCCGACGGACACAAATGGCTCGTAACCAGTCCAGACCCCGTTAAGGACCAGACCGACTTCCTCGCGCAGATCTACGACTGGCAGCTGCGCAAGGCGCTCTTCCCCATTGGCCACTACATGAAGGAGGAGGTGCGTGCCATTGCTGAGCGCGAGCATCTTATCAACGCCAAACGCAAAGACTCGCAGGGCATCTGCTTCCTTGGCAAGATCAACTATAACGACTACATTCGCCGTTATCTCGGCGAGTGTCCGGGCGATGTGCTTGAGCTTGAGACGGGCAAGAAGATTGGCCAGCACAAGGGTCTGTGGTTCCACACCATCGGCCAACGCCACGGCCTTGGCTTCGGCGGCGGCCCCTGGTATGCGGTGAAGAAGGACATGGAGCGCAACATCCTCTATGTGAGCAAAGGCTTTGAGCCTCGCACAGCCTACAAGCAACATTTCCCCATTCACGACTTCCATTTCCTCACTCTCAACCCATGGGAGGGCAAAGACCAGATGAACGTGCGCTTCAAGATTCGCCACACGCCCGAATATCATCGCGCCACATTGGAACGCACGGGCGACCGCTCGTTCATTGTCCATGCTGAGCAGCTCATACAGGGCGTGGCTCCAGGCCAGTTCTGCGTGGTTTATGATGAGGACCACCACCGCTGCTTTGGTTCTGGCGAGATTACGGTAGAATAAAGACAACGAGGTTTTTAAAAAGACAATCTTTGTTTTTAAAGACAATCTTTATTTTTAAAGACAATCTTTATTTTTTTAAGACAATCTTTATAAAAAAACAATTTGGTTGTTTTAAACGACAATAGAGACAATAGAGACAATTCTTTGGTAGCGGTTTTTCTTTGCCGCCTCATTTAAAGCATTGTCCCTATTGTCTCTATTGTCGTTAAAACAAGAACCAAAAGGTTGTCGTTAAAACAAGAGCCAAAAGGTTGTCGTTAAAACAAGAACCCAAGGTTTTTATTTCACACCCAGCTCAGCCACGCCAATCTGCTCGCCATCGTTAACCATGCGGTCAGCCTTGAGCTTCAGATAGCGCGTTGTTGCTGGCTCAAAGGTTATGGTCTGCAACACGGGGTTGTTCTGAATGTTAGAAAACTCGCCTGAGCTGAGCACATGCTCATCGGTGCCATCGGCCTTGCAAGCCGCCAAGGTGTAGCTGTGGATCAAGCCGTGACGGTTCTCGCTCTGGTCGGGCAGATACATGAGCGTGCTCACCTTTGTGTCGCGTCCAAGGTCAATAAGCAGCTCGTTCTTGTCGGCAAAGAGCACCGTTGCGGGGTTGCGGTCAACAACCTTTGCGAGCTGCGCCTCATCGAAGCCTTTGAGCGAGAAGGGCACACTCTTCATTGCCACCGTCGCCGGGCTCCATGTGAGCTGTGCGTCCTCACCGCCATAATAAACGCCAATGTTGTTCATACATATCGGTCCGCGCGAATCGAGAATGTGCACACGCAAGCCCTTCGTCTCAACCGTCAGGAAGCGAAGCAAGCGCTTGTAGCCAATGGTTGTGGTCTCCTCGCCCTGCTCCACAGACTTCCATGTGCCGTTCTTGTCGAGCCATTCGACAGCAAACTTCTTCACGCGCTGTCCGAGCGGAATATACTCTTGCAACATTATGCGGTTCATCTTCCGCGCCTTCTTGAACGTGAAGGTTATGTCGGCAGAGGTCACCCCGTCGCCTGTTGCCCAGTAGGTGTCCCACGAACCATCGGTCAGAGCTTGCGCCGTGAACTGTCCTCCGCGCTCGTTGCTCACCTTTGGCTTCATGCCAGCCACGAGGTTGTTGCCAAGCTCGCGCTGAATGAGCTTATGAAAGTTGACAGCATTTGCCGAATCAATGGGGTTTATCAGTCCGTTGCGGTCAACAGGGAAATTGAGCAGCAGCGTGGCGTTGTGTCCCACACTACGATAGTAGAGGTCAGCCAGCTGCTCCGGACTCTTCACCTTGTCATCCTCCTCAGGGTGATAGAACCATCCCGGACGTATGGACACGTCACACTCGGCTGCCGTCCACTGGTCGCCGTCGGGATAGCCAAACTGCAATTCGGGATAGTTGGGATAGCCCGGATAGACCGTGTTCTTTGGAATGAACGCCCAGTTGGTTTCGCCAGCAAAGCCCTTCTCGTTGCCCACCCATCGGCATCCCGGTCCACCATCGCTGAACACCACCGCTTGTGGCTGCAAGCTATCGAGAATCTGGTAGATGCGCGGATAGTTGTAATAGTTCTTTCGGTCGATGGTGCGTTTGTCCCTCGCGCCGCCATAATAGCCGTCGCCACCGTTGGCACCGTCGAACCACACCTCAAACACGGGGCCGTAGTTGGTGAGCAGGTCACGCAGCTGCGAGTGGAAATAGTCGACATAAGAGGGCGAGCCATAGTCGGCGCGCGAGCGGTCCCATGGCGAGAGATAGACCGCAAACTTCAGTCCGTGCTTCTTACAAGCCTCCGACAGTTCCTTCACGACGTTGCCTTTTCCATTGCGCCATGGCGACTTGCTCACGTTATAATCGTTTCCTTCAAATGGCCACAGGCAGAAGCCGTCATGATGTTTTGCCGTCAGGATGACGCCCTTCATGCCGGCAGCCATGAGCGTCTTCACCCATTGCTCACAGTCGAGGCGCTTAGGGTTAAACATCTTTGGGTCGGTGTCGCCATATCCCCATTCTCTGTCGCAGAAAGAGTTGAGACCGAAATGAATGAAGGCGTAGGTCTCCATGCGTTGCCAGTCGACCTGTTTTTGTTCGGGTAGCGGGAGCAGGGGTGCCGGAGCCTTTACCTCGTCTTTCGCAAAAGCGGGGGTTGAGACCATTGCCGTGCATGCCATGGCTGCCAACAGTTGTTTAAGAGATCTTGTTATCATTGTTTAATATTGTTTTTAAGTTTTCTTTAAGTTACGTTTAAGATTTCCCTACAAAAATAGCCATTTTCTTTGATTCCCCAAACGTGTTACTCTAAAAATTGTTATGCTGAATGAAAATTATTTCGTAACTTAGCGGCATAAAACAATAAGCTATGGAAGAGATCAGAAGATATCCTATCGGAATACAGACTTTCCGTAACATCATTGAAGGCAACTACATTTATGTGGACAAGACAAAATATATTGCCGATTTCAAAAACAAAGGATTAAAATATGTCTTTCTGAGCCGTCCCAGACGGTTCGGCAAATCGCTTTTTGCCTCCACTCTCCATGCCTATTACGAAGGAAGAAAGGAACTGTTCGAAGGACTTGCCATCGCCGCTTGTGAGAAACAATGGGTGAAACATCCTGTGCTTCATTTAGATATGAGTGGAGCAAAACATTTTGATGCAGAAAGGTTAGAAGAATATCTTGGCCTGCAACTAACCCCTTTTGAAGAGTTGTATGGACGAGATGAGAGAGAGAAATATCCCAATAACCGATTAGAGGGTGTTGTAAAACGCGCCTATGAGAAAACGGGGCAGAAGGTTGTGGTGATAATTGACGAATATGATGCCCCGCTGCTTGATGTCGTGCATGAGGAGGATAATCTTCATAAGCTACGCCTCATCATGCAAAATTTCTATAGTCCGCTGAAGAAGCTTGACCCACATCTTGAGTTCACATTCATCACTGGCATAACAAAATTTTCACAGCTGAGCATATTCAGCGAACTAAACAACCTCTACAACATATCCATGACCGACCAATACTCGGCAATTTGCGGAATAAGCAAAACGGAGCTCACCTCACAGATGCGACGCGATGTAGAATTGTTCGCGCAAGACCTTGGCATAAGTTATGATGAGATGGTCACACAGCTTACCGACTACTATGACGGCTATCATTTCTGTGAAAAATCGGAAGATATATTCAACCCTTTCAGCCTCATCCTTGCCATGGCCAACCACAAGCTGAGCAACTACTGGTTTGGTTCTGGCACCCCGTCATACATCATTAACGTGATGAAAAAATTTCAGACCAGCATTAAAGACATTGAGAAAAAAGATGTTGGCATTACCGATTTTGACGTGTCACCCGAACAGATGAACACCCCTCTACCGCTACTCTACCAAAGCGGCTATCTCACGATAAAGCGGTATGACCCTTTGTTCAGCATCTACACGCTCGACTACCCCAACAAAGAAGTGCGTCTTGGCATGCTTAACAGTCTTGCGCCTAATTATCTATCGCCAACGGCAAGCGACAACAACTCTTTTCTTATAGAGTTTCTTAAAGACATGCGCCGCCACGACATAAACGCCGCCTTTGAGCGCTTGCGTACCTATCTGGCAAGCATAAGCAATCGATTATCAAACAAATCGGAGCGCGATGTTCAGACGGTGTTCTATCTAATCTTCAGCCTTATGGGTGCATACGTCCGTGTGGAAGAAGATAGCGCAATAGGACGTGCCGATGTTGTCATTCACCTGCCCGACACAATTTTTGTCATAGAACTAAAATATGATGGAAGTGCCCAAGAAGCTCTCAAACAGATTGATGACAAAGGTTATCTCATTCCCTACCATGCCGAAGGCAAGCGTCTTATAAAGATAGGAGTTAACTTTGACAGCAAGCAACGCACATTGGGAGAATGGGTTATAAGAGAAGAATAGCCACATAACAACCACAACAAACAATCGCCGCATGAACCTGCTTACGCAGGCGTCATGCGGCGATTTTTATTGTTGTTATTGTTTCCTAAACTTGTATTGTTGTGTTTTTGTTTTTCCAAACAAGTCTTTTGGGCGTCAATCGGTTGCCCTCGTTATGAAAGCAAGCTTTGGCGAAGGTTAACCTTCGGCTTTACCAGTTGCTGCTGTTCCAAGGGTCATATTCGTCTTTGCCGTAGTTTCCTTCGCCTTTATCATCGATAATTTCTCCATAATCACCTTCTCGGCGCTCATCCTCGTTAACGACCCATGATGATTGCAGAAGCTCGTTTGTATCCGTAGCCATCACCCAAAGCTGCGGTTTGATATATGTCTTTTTCATATTTTTGTGTCTTTATATAATTTTTGTTTTGAAGATGTAGGGGTAGGAAAGAAACTATCTCACCACACATTTCTTTCCGTTCACGATATACATGCCGGCTGGCAGGTTGGTGGTGTCGGAGCCGTTGCTCACGAGCTGTCCGTTCATGTTGTAGATGCCCTTTGCAGCCTTACCTGTGGGCTCTTCATCGCCGAAAGCCACCTCGTCGATGCCTGTTGTGCCGTTGGCCACGCCGTCGATATAGAGGTTCAGCTTCGTAGTTGCCGAGGAGCTGTTTACAGGCTTAAACCAACAGCTGAAGCCACGGAGTCCGCGTTTACGCTCATGGGAGCAGTAGAGGTTGCCCTTGTCGAAGAAGAAGCAGTCCTTCAAATCGTCGCGTCCAGAGATAATATTGCGGTCGTCGAATTTGTAAACGCCATAATCAGCAGCCTTCTCATCTGTTACATTCTGCGTGGCTTTCTGGCCAAAGGTGCGAGCGAAGGTGCCATAAGCCTTCATGGTGCCATTAGAGTTTTCCACCTTTGTCGTAACATTCGATACCCATGTTCTGGTGTCCATTTGTGACAGGTCGTTCTTGTTTGCGCTGGTTGTTTCAAACGTGACATTTGGGATGTCGTAATGGTTTGCCTTGATAACAACTTCTTGCGTTTTGCTTTCGCCGTCTGTCGTTGAGAGCGTAGCCTTATAAGCAGGCGAAACCTTTGTGCCGTCCGTGTGTATCTTTGTCGGGAAAATGATGTAGGGAGTATAAGCATCCAACACCACGTCGGTAGCGGTGGCATCAATGTCTACCGTCTTGAATTGTATCTCGCTGCTTGTGAGGTTATCAAGCTTAGCGAGGCGCGCGTTAGCACCGAAAGCCTGACGGAACTGGTCGCGCTTAAGACTAACGGGCAGCACGAACGAGTTCCACTTGTCTTTTGTGAATGTCTTGTTAAGGTGCAACACCGTGTTTTTATAGGTGTTAGAAGAGCAATCTTTGAGATAATCAAGATTGTCGCGGTCCTCGTCAAGAATAAGGTCAGTACCTTTATCATTGCTGGCGTAGAGCAAACGGAAATCGTCAATCACCGTCCACTCATTAGCTGCGTCCACCTTCGTGTCGTTTTTGTCATCGCCAATAATCAATCCAAAGCGTATTATTCCATAACTGCCATCATGCTGATCTTTAGTTTCAGGCACCTGTATGAGCACGGTGTTGATGTACTTGCGCTTGCCATAGAAATTCTTTCCCGCATAGTCCATGTTCTGCTCACTGACGTGCAGCTCTTCCTGCTCTGCCTTCGACATGTAAGACACCTGGTTGAGGACGTTTTGGTGCATTAAGCTCTTATCCTCATTTTTACCGTCTTTGTCGAACCAAGAGGCAAAAATCTTCGCCTTGGTTGTGGTAGAATAGCCCTTACACTCTATGAGGTAAGAACCGGGGGCTTTAATCACCACATCCTGATAAATCACGCCACGCATGTTCTTGGCATCCGCACAGAAATATTTACCTAAATGACGCTGATAATTCTCAAGTTCTGTATATGTTTTGTCATCAAAGGTATAAGGGGTCGAAGAAGACAGGTTGTTTTTGTCATATTCATTCAATTTAGTCGACTCACCTGTCCCTGTTAGCGTATTGTGTGTGTTATACAATTTCTCCAAGCCAAAACGCCATTCACCATTTGTTCCTGTGGAAAAATTGCTTACTTTCCATTTGGTTATATCCTTATTGCCTCGTGAGAAGCCAGGACAATCAAGCCTATAAGACAGATCCAACGCGCTTGTCATGTTATCTGAGCTTTCCTTCAGAAGGTCTGAAATCTGCGCCATTGTCAGCACGCGCCATGTGTCGTAACCTGTAAGTTTCTTTGTATTAATATAATCTTCACTAAACGCTCCACAGTTTTTATCTTGGTCTATTTCATCTCCATTTGCACAAAGATAATATTTTATGGTTGAAGAAGAAGGCTCATTGGTTGCGTATGTATAAATTTTATATGTGTTTTTTCCATCCTTCTAAGGCACAAAGGCCCAACCATAGTGGGTTTCCTCATATTGTTTTCGGTCAATGAAGACTCCTTCATCAGTATCTGAACCTCTCATCCATCCTAAATATTGTCCCACACCAGTTTCCAAGTTTTGCACAAAATCAATCAGGTTTTGGGTGGAACTGTCAATGTAATAGTTGTTTGTTTTCGCCCACAACGAGAGAGGATAGTCTTTCAAAGAGACGTGTGTGCCCCAATATCCTCCCGCGTTAAGAAACTTACCCGTCTTCACGTTGTAGAGGAAGAACACCTTAGTCGGGTCGGCATCAGAAAGAGTGGAACCTGTCGTCACAGCACCCTTAATGTAATCCTCTGACATACCGTCCAAATACTCGATGCCAATAGCGCCTAAAGCGTTATTAGAGCCATTAGAGCCGTCAGCACCCGTTCGCATGACGATGCCATCGGCTTGTTTTGAGAAAGCTCCTGATTCAGAGCGAGAGCCTGTTGCCGTGTTGGCTGCAACAGGGGTCGTGAATGCTACCATCAATGCAGCAGCAACCAACGACTTGGCCATGTCTTTAGACATAACCAAAAACTTTAAGTTTTTCTTGTACATAGTTTTATGTTGAACAAATTCGCAGTTGGAGTAGAAAAACACATCCAATTCAATTACTTCAAATCCAATATGTTCCTCTATTTATTTTACCATTTTTCCAAGGGTCTTCGCAATCAGATATTTTGTTTTTTATCTCATTAACATGCGATAATTTCATATAGTTGTTGAGCGCAAATTTAATTATTTTTTCTAACAAAGAATTCCCCCCACAAATATTACCATATTTTAACAGAAATTACCTCAAATTTACAAAAAGAACAAACACCATAAGGCTTTGTTATTCAACAGTATGCGAAGTAATGGAGACGCACACAAGCACAAGAGAGACAGATGTCAGAAAAAAGAAAAAAGGAGAGAAGAAAGATAAGATAAAGAGAGATAAAAGAAAGATAAAAAAACGGGTGACGAGCAAAGACCAATTGTTCGTCTGCTCGTCACCCGTTAAAGGTCGCTTGTAAAAAAAGCTTGTAAAAGATGTAAAAGATGTCTGTAAGAAACAGCCCGTAAGAAATGTTATCTTCGTCTTATGCACATTTGTCTTACGGTAGCCCCATTCTCATCGGCAAGAAACCTGATGGTGCCAGAGGTGTTGGGCTGCTGTCCTTGCTGGTCGCTCACGAGGGGCGTGTTAAGGAAGATGTCGTGGCCGTTGACCGTCACCGTGACCTTGTTGTCGGTAACGCTTATGTTGGCCGTGCACCATGCAGCCTCATCGCCTGTCGGATAGGTCTTGCCGTCGCCGGCAAACGGATGCCACTGTGCATCGCCTGCAAGACGGGCGCCGAGCTTGTGGTGAAGGGTGAGCACCGGCATGGAGTGAATGTAGACGGTCAGCGTGCCTTCGGCAAGCCAGTCGAAGGTGAGGTCAAAGTTTTTCAGCTCGTCATACATGTTCCAATAGCCTCTTGCCCCCATCTTCGTTGGAGCGCTTGCAGCAAGGTTATAGCCTCCTGCCGTGCCACAATGGTCAATGGCATCGAGCACATCGTCAATGGCTGTGCCTACGCCCTGCTCGTCATAATGGTGTATGAGCGATTGCTTCGAAGCTTGCAGCATGTTGTAGACGTGTCGCCCGCCGTTGACCTGAGGAACATTGGCAACGATGTCGTGTGTGGCAGCGCCGACGGCATCGTAAAGCGATTTCTTGTCATAATATTGCCTGATGTAAGCCAAAGCCTGAACGGTGTGTGTGGCACCGAGCGCCACGATTATTTTCTGTCGCAGCAGGCTGCTTGGCTCCAGCTCGTCAGCGGCACGCAACAGCAGGTAGCGCTCGCCGTCGGTGGCACCACACACCTCTGCCATGGTAACATAACGCGCGAGCAAAGCGTCGCGTGCAGCGCCCGTCTCTTTCTTTGCAGCCATGTCGAGCAGACGCGCCATGGCCACGGCAGCCGGTTCGTAGAGCATCAGCTCATCGGCTGCGGCGTCGCGCTCTGCACGCATGAGGTCCACCGCCTTTTCCAGACTCACCGTCCAGAACGGCAGGGCCGACGGCTTGGGAAGTGCCTTGGCCTTGGGAGCCTCAACCGCATGGCCCTCACGCGCCTTTATGACCTTTTGCAGGTTGGCCTCTGCTTCGCCCATTGCCTCCTTGCTGCCGGCTGTTGCGGTCTTGCCGTCTGCTGTCTCTCTTTTGAGCAGGTCGTTCAGCTGCACATCAATGCCCGGCATGTCTTTAAGCACATCAAAAGCTGCCGCCGCCATGTCGGGGTCAGAGAGATACATGGCAATGTGTTGCGCGTCGGCAGGCTTAGCCACCTTTTTCAGCTGGTCAAGATAGTGAAGACGCGCCTCTGGGCTGTCGCTGCGGTCGATGGCCTTCTTCAGGCCGTTGCGCACCAGGTTCACATATCGCTGCCCGTTGGCTGTCAAGCTGTAGGCTGTTATGTCATCGATCAGCCGCACACAGGCTTTTGCCTGTCGTGCGTCGTCGGGGTCTCCCATTCGGCTGAGCATGTCTATGCTCACGTCGGCATCCGCCGCCAGCTTGTCTATCAGCTCGTCCTTTGGTGTGTGGCCCGTAAGCGCAATCTGGCTTATTGCCTCGTTTGCCGTCTTCTCTATCACGCGACGGCTCGTCTGTGCTTGTGATGTGGCACAGAAACACATTAAGAGTAAAAATATCGTGAGTTTTTTCATATCCGCGTGCAAAGGTACTGCAAAACGAAGACAAAACAAAGAAAGCTTGCTTTTATCTCGCTAAGACCGCAAATTATTCATATATAATAAGGTGGAATTAAGCAGAATTTCCCGTTTTTCCCACAAATACCACAAACGTGGTATGCCGAATGACCCATTTGTGCTATTTGGTATGTGGGAAAAAGGGCGTAAATTTGCAATCGTAAAAAAGAAACAAAACAAGAATATTAACAATATGCTTCTTCGGGGAGTTGCAAGACCGAACATTCACAAGCTGTTCAAGAGCAAACGCTCACAGCAGGTCAAGAGCAAACAACGGCAGAGGCACACAAAAAGAAAGGAAAACGTTTATGAGCAACAAGAAACTTCACTTCGAGACACTCCAGCTGCATGTAGGACAAGAGAACCCCGATCCCGCTACCGATGCACGCGCGGTGCCAATATACCAGACCACCTCTTATGTGTTCCGCAACTCACAGCACGCTGCCGACCGCTTCGGCTTGCGCGACGCCGGCAACATCTACGGTCGTCTGACCAACTCTACACAGGGTGTGTTTGAAGACCGCGTTGCAGCCCTTGAGGGAGGTGTGGCTGGTCTGGCCGTTGCTTCGGGTGCCGCCGCCGTGACCTACGCTCTTCAGAACATCGTTCAGGCTGGTGACCACATCGTTGCTGCCGACAACCTCTATGGAGGCTCTTTCAACCTCATAACCCACACGCTCGCCACACAGGGCGTCACCAACACCATCGTGAACGTGAACGACCTCGAAGCCCTGGAGGCAGCCATACAGCCCAACACCAAGGTGGTATATGCCGAGACCTTCGGCAACCCCAACTCTGATGTCACCAACCTTGAGGCTGTGGCAGCCGTTGCCCACAAGCACAACATTCCGTTCATCGTCGACAACACCTTCGGCACACCGTTCCTCATCCGCCCGATAGAGCACGGAGCCGACGTGGTGGTACACTCAGCAACAAAGTTTATCGGCGGCCACGGCTCAAGCTTAGGCGGCGTGATCGTTGACGGCGGCACCTTCAACTGGAAAGCCAACGCCGACAAATATCCCTCTCTTGCCAAGCCCGACCCCTCTTATCACGGTGCCGTGTTTGCCGACGTGGCAGGAAAGGCAGCCTTCGTGACCCGCATACGCGCCGTCATCCTTCGCGACACAGGTGCCACCATCTCACCCCTCAACGCCTGGATCTTGCTCCAGGGCCTTGAGACCCTCTCGCTGCGTGTGGAGCGCCATGTCTCTAACGCCCTGAAGGTGGTCGAGTTCTTGGCCAATAACCCGAAGGTGGAGAAGGTCAACCACCCGTCTCTGCCCTCACATCCCGACCATGCCCTCTACCAGAAATATTTCCCCAACGGCGGCGGAAGCATCTTCACCTTCGAGATAAAAGGCGGCCAGGAGGCAGCATGGAAATTTATCGACTCGCTTCAGATCTTCTCTCTCCTTGCCAACGTTGCCGACGTGAAGAGCCTCGTCATTCACCCCTACACCACCACCCACTCGCAGATGAGTCCTGAGGAGCTGGCACAGCAGCACATCACGCCCTCTACCATTCGTCTGAGCATCGGCACCGAGCATATCGACGACATTCTGGATGACCTCAAGCAGGCATTCGACAAAATTTAACAATAACAAAACGACCATATTATGACTAAGATAGCAAAGAAGCTCACTGATCTTGTGGGCAACACTCCTCTTCTCGAACTTGGGAAGTTTTCTACACTTAAGGGTCTGAAAACGCCTGTCATCGCAAAGGTGGAATATTTCAACCCTGGCGGAAGCGTGAAAGACCGCGTGGCACTCGCCATGATCGAGGATGCCGAAGCGAAAGGCATACTTAAGCCCGGCGCAACCATCATTGAGCCTACGAGCGGCAACACAGGTGTGGGCTTGGCTTTGGTGTCGGCGGTGAAGGGCTACAAGCTCATCCTCACCATGCCCGAGACCATGAGCGTGGAGCGTCGCAACCTCGTGAAGGCCTACGGCGCAACGGTGAAGCTCACACCGGGCAAGGACGGCATGCCAGGAGCAATAAAGGCTGCCGAGGAGCTGCGCGATTCTATCCCCGGCTCTGTCATCCTTCAACAGTTTGAGAACGCCGCCAACCCCCGTCGCCACTACGAGACCACAGGCCGTGAGATCTGGGAGCAGACCGACGGCAAGATCGACATCATCGTGGCTGGTGTCGGCACAGGAGGCACCATATCGGGCATCGGCAAGCGCTTGAAGGAGTATAACCCCAACATCAAGGTTGTGGCTGTGGAGCCCGCCACCTCGCCCGTGCTGAACGGCGGCAAGAGCGGTCCCCACAAGATCCAGGGCATCGGTGCCGGCTTCGTGCCCAAGACCTACGACGCATCTGTCATTGACGAGGTGCTCGACATCGACAACGATGATGCCATACGCACAGGTCGCGAGTTGGCACGCGAGGAGGGTCTGCTCGTCGGCATCTCTTCAGGTGCTGCCGCCTTTGCTGCTGCCGAGCTGGCAAAGCGTCCCGAGAACGAGGGCAAGACCATCGTAGCCATTCTCCCCGACACAGGCGAGCGTTACCTCTCAACCGTGCTCTACGCCTTTGACGAGTATCCGCTGTAAGAAGAAAGAGCTTATGCTGAAAAAAGCATCTGCTGAAAATGAGCTTATGCTGAAAATGAGCTTAAGCTTTAAAAAGCATCTGCTGAAAAAGATGCTGTAAACGAAAAAACGAACAAGCCATAGTAGACAGAGGCCTTGACCGCAAGCGCGGTCAAGGTCCTGTTTTTTTATCCAAGACTTTTGAATAAATAAGAAAGGAAGGTTGTGACGGTTTATTTTACTACAACCTTCTTTGCTGTTCCATCCGAACGACGAACAATGTTTACGCCACGCTGACATTTTTTCAAGACATTGCCGCTAACGTCATAAACTTTTTCTGTTCCTGAGACAATCGATTCTACATCCTCTATACCTGTGCTTGCCATCACTGTAAGACTTCGCACCTCATCGGCTGCACTTTCATAGTTTTTATTGCCAACCTGGCAAGCCGTAATTTCCACTTCGCCAGCCTTCTTGCAGTTAAGATAGTACTCGCCGTCCACAACCAAAATACCAGCTACGCCATTGTCGCTGCTCTTGAACGACACAGGCAGACCGGACGATGCCGTGGCTTCAAGCTTTATCTTCGTACCTACAGTAGCCTCATCAGGCATATCGCCTTTCCATTCTATTGTCTGCTCGGCCTTGACAACAGAAAGGATGCCTCTTTCATAAGACAGCGTGTAGTTGTCGGCATAGCCTCCGAAAGGAATTATCGGATAAGTACCCACAGGACTATCGGTCTTGGCTGTGGTAGAAATGGTGACAGGTTTTGTAAGCACACTCTCATCCTCACCGTTCTTGAAGCCGAAGTAGGAAACGGTAAAATCCTTCTTCTCGCTGCCGTATGGCAGTTCCATGTTGTCAGCAATAACTGTGAGCGGGGCCTTATTTACGGTGTATGACCAAGGATAGCATATCTCAGCCGTCCAAATGTCGTTACTCAAAGTTATTGGCAATCCCTCTGTATGTTTTCCTGCTCCAAAGCTCTTGGCCACATTAATCTCCGCCTGCATGTCAGGCACATGGTTAACCAATGCCGAGGTTGTAATATCAGGAGTGTCTCCATACTCAAACTCAGCCCCATTCTGCAAGTCGAAACCTTGAATGTCTATCATATTCTTTGCACAATCTTTATAGTAGCTCATATGTTCAGGAAGGTTGTCTTTGTCCAATACATATAAAATGCCAGCAGAGACACTTGATAAACTTTCTATATTAGCCATACAAAATACTTTTTTCGCACTGATTTTATGCCCAAAGTACAAGAATCCGCCTTTAGGGCCTATAAATATATTTTGTATTTCTTTAGGTCCATCATAAACATCTCCAAAAAGTATACTGATGTCCTTTTTGGTATTTAATATGACATTTGTTAAACTTGCATTATAAAATGGGGCTGCAAAGCCGTATTCATAGGCATCGCTAATAGGACAGCCTATGTAAACATTTTCTATTGAACTATTTGCAAACAAATGATAACCAAGTGCAACGTCATTCTCACCATCCCTAAAAATAATGGTTTTAAGTGTCTTGCATCCTTCAAAAACATTTTTATTGTTTGTAAGCGTATCCGCGATGCTAGTAGAAACACGTCAAAAAAATATCGCTCAAGCTT
>OHAY01001312.1_pt1 | contig 23373 bp, 12 predicted proteins | sample 1577191 | NCBI WGS metagenome assembly OHAY01 (sample SAMEA3541504, study PRJEB24748) | human gut metagenome | biome: human gut; feature: human-associated habitat; material: faeces | place: China | collected 2012 | reverse complement strand
CGGCTGGTTCTACTTCGATCCGGAACACGGCATGCAGACCGGCTGGGTCCTGATTGGCGGAAAATGGTACTATTTCCACCCGACATCGGACGGTATGAAAGGACTCATGTATGCCGGACGCAGAACACCGGACGGCTATTATGTCGATGAAAATGGCGTCTGGGACGGGAGAGAAAAGCAGTAAAATGACCAAATAGGTCGAAGTTTGACCGTTTGCGTCGATGTGGTTTTCATGAAATGTTCTATTTGGTATCTTTAGAGTAGAGAGATACCAGGTAGGACATTTTGTGATCTCAGAGAAATATCGAATATGAGATAATTCGAAATGGTTAATAATACATAGAGAAAACGGGATTGGAATAGTTGAGGAAGGTGGGAAAGACGATGAAAAAGACTTACAAACGCATTCTGGCAGCTACATTGGCGTCGATATTGGTTTGGAATACGTGTGAATGGCAGCCGCGTGCCCTGGCAGGCAGCAAAGTGTATCAGATCGAGGAGGTCAAGGCACTGCCGGAGAGTGTGCTGCATCAGGAAGTGCCGTATGGGACAAAATATAAAGATTTGGAGCTGCCGGACAAGCTGAGTATGCGTGTTTGGACGGAAGATGCACTGAACGGAGAAGACGGTGTAGAAGATGAAGATGGTGCGGAAAAGATTGCTACGCCGTCGGAGCTTCAAAGCGGAGACGGTGAAGTGGAAACAGAAAAAAGGTCTCAGACGCTTTCTTCATCTGAAACAGATGGTACAGTTCGGAAAGCATCCCCATCTGAGGCAGATGTTATAGAAAAATCGGAAATAGGGGAGGATGACACTGAGCAGAAAGCATCCCCATCCGATGCGGACGGGACGAAAACCGATAAAAACTGGAAGGAAGTCAAGGTCCGCTGGGTGCTGGATGAGACATTCAGTGAGAAAGATACATACGATGGAAAAACACCGGGTATCTATGTGTTTGATGCGGAATTGAAAAGCAGCCGCTATGAACTGGATACCGGCTTTTTGCCAAGCATCGAGGTGACGGTGCTTCCGGAAGAAAAAGGTCCGGCAATCATCGGATTTTCGGAGTTAGATGAGGCGGTTGCGGTGCAGAAGCTGCCTCTTGGCGCGAAAGAAAGCGATCTCGTTCTGCCGGATACACTGGAGGTTGAGGTGGAAGAGGCGGATGAAACGCTGGCGGAAGACAGCCAGAACGTGCATCTGGTGAAAGCAGTGGATAAGGGCACAGAGAAAGATACAGATGCGGAAACGGCAGTCTGGCAGATTTCCGGCATAACCTGGAAACTGGACGAAGAGCAGAGTGACCTTTCGGAGTTTCACGGCGGCATTTCCGAAAAAGACTATTTCGAAGAATTTGACGAAAACGGCGAGCCGGTCGAGACCTCGACGAAGACCTGGGCGGGCTATGAAGAGGCAAATCAGGACTACAACGGCTGTGCCTATGTCTACACACCGGTTTTGCCGGAGGAATATTCACTGGGAGAGGAGGCAGAGCTTCCGGAAATCTGCGTTCTCGTAGGAGAGATGCAGCTGATGACTCTGGCAGGCGAGGAGTATGATCTGGATGGAAATTATCTGGTAATTGATAAAACCAATGTGTCTAAGTTTAATGGAAAGACGATCACTGGCACCTATCATCCGACGGAGAGATTATCGGAAGGCCGGAAAATCGAAGGTGGTATTGTAATTGATGATGTTATGGTAAATTTAACGATCGATAATGTAAATGTTGGCTATGGCACTGATATCATAGATGATGCAGCCGGAATCCTTCTGAAAGGAAAGGCAAAATTAAATCTAACAGTAAAAGGGGAAAATACATTAAAGGGTACATATGGCGGCGCTGGAATTGGGGTGGAAAAAGATGCAACACTGGTTATTACGGAGCAGAGTACCGGAAGCCTGAAGGCAGTGGGAGGTGCCTGTGGTGCTGCTGGTATCGGAGGAAAAGCCGGATCAACAGGTTACGAAGGTGCAAAAGAGGAATACGGGACAGGAAAAATTATAATTAAGGGCGGAACCATCGAAGCTGAAGGTGGAGCTTATTGGGTTTATGCGTATAATTATCATGGAGGAGCCGGAATCGGAACCGGTCTGTATGGAATCGGCGGAACCATTGAAATAATGGGCGGAAGGATAACCGCAGCAGGAGGAAGGGAGACAGGAGCCGGAATCGGAGGCGGAGCTGGTGGAAGTGTAGACAAGATCGTGATCGGCGGGGCGAGGGGCAAAGCTCCCGATATAACCGTATCTTCTTATAATAATGGCGAATCAGGATATCTGGGAGCTGCCATCGGCAGCGGATGGAATGGAGTGAATGGTTTACAATTATCCTGTGGCGATATCCGGATATTAAGTGGATCTGTGGAGGTAACGGGCGGAAATATTGGTTATGGAGTGTTAAAGCCTCTTCCTGGAAATAGCATGAAAGGCGGCAGTGTCACTATTTCCGAGGAGGTGCAGTTAGAGCTGCCGGTTGAAAGCTCCATTGAGCCCAGGGGAAAATGTATCTACGGGAAAAAAATATTCCAGATCACCGCTTATGATAACCAGCTTTCAAATGGAACCTATCAGGCTGACATATCCCTGTATCAGGAAAGTGATACAGAAAAAGCAACCCCGGTTTATCAAACAAATGAAGAAATGAATGTCTCCGGATTCAGGGGAACGATACCGGATATAACCCAGTGGATGGGCTATTCCGGGAATATGAAGATGGTTGTAGCGCTGAAGCCTTCCGATGGCGGGACAGTTAAGACGATGGAGGGAAGGGTTGTTCTAAACAAAGGAACGGATGAAACCATCTCCGTCACGCTTGGAGAAGCCGCTTACCAGAAGACAATGGCTCTGACCATCCATGATGGCCGTTTGAAGAATGATAAGAATTATACACTGACGGTTCGACTCGGGGAAGAAGCAAGCGAAGGCGGTACTGCACCGGATGTGGTAATCTATTCATCTCAAAAAGCTTCCGGTTATCAGATAAAGATCGATACAGTCAGCTGGTATACGCCCCTGTCCGGAGTGGTTCCGGTATCGGTTCAGGTACAGGAAGAAGGAGGGGAAGGAGAAAATACGGATAGCTTTAAAGTAACCGGATCCCTCACGATGGAGTCAGAGGAGGAAACGAATCTTTCCCTCACCATCGGAGAACCCCTGTATCCTGTCCGGTTCCACTTCTATTCATCCAATGTGCAGGCGGCAGAGAATGTATCCCTAACAGCCAGACGACTGGCTGGAGCTGCTTCAGAAACTCCGGTTGAATTAAAGCAGGAAGAAGGCCAGTTTGCCTTTGACGGGAAGCTGACAATCGATGCAGCAGCAGGCAATCATGCATATGCCCTGGCATATCTTCCGGCCGGAAATTACCGGTTTGTGATAAATACAGGTATTGCAGAATTAGGCGGATCCAGCGGAAGCTTTACTCTGGACAGTGAAACGGTAAAGGCAGAGGTTGCCGGAACGGATATTACCGTATTAAATGAGGCAGAGGCGCTGGAGGGAGAGCTGGATCTTTCCCTTGGAAATATATCTTTTTCCGGGGAAGATGGTAAGCTGACAATATTATATTCTAAAACAGATGGTTCCGGCCAGGTGGTTACAGCAAGGTTAATAGACCAGTCCTATGATAAATGCTATCGGATCACTTCATCTGGGAATAATGTAGAGAAGTATCATCTCTCCGTGGATATCCCAGCTTCCAGGGAACTAAAGCTCGTATTAAAGAATCTTACGATTACCCCGGAAAAGGCTATCGCACCGATTCAGATAAACGGAGAGTCCCAGGTGATCACCTATCTGGAAGGGGAAAACAAGATTTCGATTAATAAATCAGAGAAATCTTCATCAAGGTTAACTGTTTCACCTGCCGGCATCAGTGTGGCGAAAGGTGCAAAGCTTACGATTGACAATGAACCGGGACAGCAGGGATCCATAGAGGTGCTCAATAATACATATGCAGACAGGAGTGGTGCAGCAATTGGAGGAAATGGAGAGCAGGATGCAGGAATCATTCACATCAAGGGGGGAACTGTAAGTGCAACTTCCGCTTCTAAAGGAGCGGCTATCGGTGCTTCGGTAGGAAAAAGTGTAGAAGAAATACGGATTAGCGGAGGAGATGTAACTGCAAAAAGTAGTGCTGGTGCCGGAATCGGAACAGGAAGTGTTAATAGGGAGAAAAGAACCGGTAAAATCGTGATAAAAGGCGGAACGGTGAATGCAAGCTCGTGGAAAGGTGCCGGAATTGGAAGTGGTTCTGGATATGTCGCTGGGGACCCAGCGATAATTGCAGAGATTGAGATTCATGGCGGAATGATTACAGCCTATTCTGAACAGGGAGCCTGCATCGGAAGTGGTAGAGATAGTTCATCGAGGGTGCTGATTGACGGCGGCACAATATGCTTAGATAATAAAAATGTACAGAGTAGAGATGTTGCTCATATTGGAAAGGGGGCTGAGAATTCTACACTGCCACAAACTGATGTGACGATTACGGGCGGAACGATCTGTTTGATAGGGGCGAATGCACATATACCGCGACCGATCATTTATGGCTGGGAACAGGTAGATGGAAAGGGGCAACAGAATAAGCCAAAAGATGCGAAGGGTAACCCGGTTTATTACACCACAGCTGATCTGACCGGTATCTATGAGAATAATACACTGGTTAAAAAAGCAGGTATTGAAGGTGAAGGAAGCTCCTACGGCTTTCAGGATGTCCGGACAGATTCCAACGGAAAGATCTATATGTATCTTCCGGAATCGGAGGCAGTGAAAGCCTCCTTTGGCGGTGTGGAATTTACCGGAACAGTAAAGGCAGACACGGATGAAAATGTATTGGAGCGTAAACAGACCTCTATTGATTATCAAAGGGAAGTCCTGAAAAATACGGCTCTGTATGATCTGGAATATGCGGAATCCGAGAATTCTGAATCTTGGACAAAGATCCGGGCAGGAGGCGAAGCTTCTCTGACGAAAATTCTGGACAATCAGCCGGAGAATGCGAGAGAGATTACCCTGTATGTGCGAAAGGCAGCCGCAGGTTCCACAGCAGGCGAAGCAGCCGCAATAACGATTCCGGTAAGACCGGCAAAACCGGATCCGATACAGATAACAAATGTAACGAAAGACAGCTACCTTATTAAGGCTGGGACGGCCGTTTCCGGTTGTGAGTACGGAATTTCAGAATCCGTGGATGGCGAGCTTCAGTGGCAGTCAGGGACTTGGTTTAAGAATCGGAAGCCGGCTAACACCTATTATATAACCCTTCGTGTGAAAGCAACAGACAACAGTTTTGCATCGAAGTCGGCTGATCGCTTATCTGTGACAACGCCGGATATCTTACGGTTCCAAGGTCCCGCTGGCGACGTATCCTTTGAAGCGAATGGAACCTATGGACAGACACTTTCAGAGATTCCGGTACAGCTGGCAGAGGGATTTCGGGTTGTTAATTCTAGAGGAACGGAGGTTTCTGGAGAATGGAGCTTCAGTAAGGAGCAGAAAGGAACGCAAGCTTCCTCCATTTATCCGGAGGTAAAGGGAACCACTGCATATCAGGTAGAATTTAGCCCGGAGGGAGCATCGGAAGGGCAGTATGGAAATAGTTTGAAAAGAAGTGTGATTCCGGAGATATCTCCGAAAGAGTTAACCGCAGTTGTTACGACACCTATTGAAAAGCCTTATGACGAAAATACCGACATCGCATTAGCGGCGACGGTAGCGATAGGAACTCCGGGTCATAACTATACCATAAGCGGTCTCAAAGGACGCTTTGAAGATGCCAATGCCGGAATCGATAAGACGGTAACCATTGATTCCTCAGAGGCAAAGGTTGAGACAGGCGAGAGTGCAGTGAATCTGCAGAATTACCGTATCATATATCCAGCCCAGACCGGAACGATCCATCAGATACAGGGTTTGGTTTCAATCGACCAGAAAGCATGGACCGGAGAAAAAACCTATGGAGATGACAGCTTTCCACTGACTGGTGTGACTGTAGTGGGAGATGGAGCTCTGAACTATACAAGCTCGGATGAAAAGGTTCTCACCGTGGACGCACAGGGACAGGTGACCATTAAAGGAACCGGTTCTGCAAAGGTAAGCATCACCATGGCAGGGGGAACGAATTATCTCGGTACAAGCACACCGGCAGAGGAAACCATAACCATTGAAAAAGGAACCCCCACTCTTACCTTAACAGCTGTGAACCGGACGACCGGAGTACAGCTTGCGAAAGGAATTCTCGGAACAGAGAAAGAAGATTTCGACATCATTGCCAGAGTACAGGGAGTTTACCAGGACAAGCTGCAGGGTTATGTTCATTTCTATGATAATGAAAACCCGGATGCAGATATAGTTTCGGTAGGAGAAGATGGAACCGCTGTACTCAAGTGGACAAAGCCGGGAGAATCATTGGTAGGCACCCACACAATCAAAGCCGAATTTGATTTTGGCGAATTTAATACGTGGGAATCCAGATACAACACACCGGTTCCGGCATCCGTTGCATTTGAAATCAGTAAGGCAGCTCCACCGGCAGAGGATAAGCCAGATGACTCCGACAAGCCGGATAACTCCGACAAGCCAGGCCAATCAGGCAGCCAGAGCTCTTCCTCCGGACGTGACAAGTCTTCCGGCAGCGGAGCGACCAGGCGGGATCCGGTGAGGGGAAGAACCAACAGCATCACAGGTATTCTCACAGGAACTGCCAACAGCACTGCCAATGACGGAAAGAGTCACTGGATGCAGGATGAACACGGCTGGTGGCTCCGCTTCGCAGACAGCAGCTACCCGAAGGCAGAAAAACGCGGTACAAATGGCATTGCATATGCATGGGAGCAGGTAAACGGCAACTGGTGGGCGTTCGATGAAAGCGGCTATATCAAGACCGGCTGGATGCGCGACGAAGACTATGGCGGCTGGTTCTACCTCGATCCGGAACACGGCATGCAGACCGGCTGGGTCCTGATTGACGGCAAATGGTGCTATTTCCACCCGACCTCAGACGGAAGAAAAGGCATCCTGTATGTCGGACGTCTGACACCGGACGGCTACTATGTAGATGAAAATGGTGTGTGGGATGGGGAAAACAAACCGACACAGGAGGGGAACACATGAAGAATTTCTACACCGAAGAACAATGGAATGAGATTCTGAAACAGCAGGAATCCGTACTTTGCTACGACACATTTACCCGGAAACAGGCGCTTGAGCTGGGGCTTTTGATTGCAGAGGTCACGGAGAAAAAATATCACGGTTCGGTCGCTGTCCGCATCGTGGAGGACGAGACGACCGTCTTTGCCTACAAGATGGAGGGCGCGACGCTGGAAGCAGACTGGTGGATGACCAACAAGCTGGCAGCATCGCGGCTCACGGGGATGAGCTCGCTGCGGGCGCTGACGGCATCGAGAGCCGGAGAACTGGAAGCATCCTGGAAAGTGCGCGAGGAGAACTTCTTCGTGTGCGGCGGCTGCATCCCGGTTTTCATGAGAGATGGAAGCCGTCCGTTTGCCTATGTGATGGTATCCGGCATGGAACACTGGGACGATCATCAGGTGATCGCGGATGCGATGGCGAAACAGCTGGGAGTTGAGATTCCGGAGATTCGGAAAGAGCAGCCATAAAACGATTGACTTGTAAAAACAAAGACGTTTGCAGAAATGGAAGGTAGATGAGCTATCTGCATTTTTGCAGGCGTCTTTTGTGGTTTTACTGTGCCGTATGGCGATGAATTATCCGTTATTTTGTATAGCGCACTTCCCCACCTGGTGGTATAATTCAAGTATTATAAAATTTGATATGAAAAGAATATTTGCAATGACTCAGATGGTTTTTGCATAGCAAAGAACCATCTGAGAGATCCAGAGAATGTGAGGGATGTGGATGAGTAAAAAAGAGGTACGTCAGGCGGCTGCGGAACTGACCGAGCGCCTTTGTGAAAAAGACTTTTTAGACCGGTCGGGACTGAGCCGGAAAAATGTCATGATGCTCATGAACAAGGATCACTGGGAGGAACAGTTTGCCCATATTTTCCCGATCAAAAAGCGGATTTCCTGCCGGGCGGTCTACGAGATCTGTGAGGAACCGTTAAGCCTTTTAGGGCATGAGCCGGAAGAGGGCTGGATGAAGTTTACCTACCAGTATGTGTGCCATATTCTCTACCCGGATGCGGAGTTTAAGAAGGAAAATGCCGCTTTTTCCGCCGGTGCGGAGTTCTATCTGGCAGTGCTTCAGTTCGTGTTTGACCGCGAGCGGGCGGTGCTTCCGTACAAACCGATGGAGGACTTTGCATTTTTGGATGATGAGGAAGCTTCAAGCTTTGAGTGCGCGGCAGAATACAGCCGTTTCAAGAAGTTTTTCGCACAGGAATACATCTATGAGATGATGCGCCTCAATGCGGAGGTTACGCCGTTTCGGACGCTGGAACACATCGCGGGCGTGCATTACGTCGCGATGACGGTGGCACGCGGGCTTTACGAGGCGGGTGTTCCGATCGATCTGACGCTGACCTCGGGCGCGGCTGCAGGTCATGATCTCGGCAAATTCGGCTGCAAGCCAAATGAGCGGGTTCCGTATCTTCATTACTATTATACAAACCAGTGGTTCAACAACCATTCGATGGAATACATCGGCCATATCGCGGCGAACCATTCGACCTGGGATCTGGAACCGGAAAACCTGTCGGTTGAATCCCTGGTGCTGATCTATGCCGATTTCCGTGTAAAACAGAGCCGCGGCGATGATGGGCGTGAGATTACCTATATTTCCAATCTGGACGAGGCGTTCAATGTCATCCTCTCGAAACTCGACAACGTGGATGAGGTGAAATTAAACCGTTACCGCTTTGTTTATTCCAAACTGCATGATTTTGAGGATTATATGCGGTCTCTCGGTGTGGATGTGGATTTGAATGGACACCCGAAAAAGCCGGAGGTGCTGCCGGATATTTCTCTTCGGAATGCAGAGCAGACGGTGCAGTCCCTCGTTTTCATGGGTATCGAGCATAATATCCGCGTCATGCATCAGATGGGGGCGGAACGCCAGTTTGGCAATCTCCTCGAGGCGGCGCGCAGCGAGAAGGATTGGAAGAGTGTTCGCGCGTACTTAAACATTTTCCGTGAATATTTTACATACACAAACGACAAGCAGAAAGAGCAGACGCTGGGCTTTTTATATGAGCTTTTGATGCACCGCGAGGGCGACATCCGCGCGCAGGCGGCGAGGCTGCTCGGACACGTGATCGCGCAGTTCAATGCCGGTTACCGCAAGGAGCGCCCGGCGGGGATGCCGGATATTGCCGAGGAGCGGGTGATGGAGATCTGGAAGCAATATCTGGAAATGATCATCCGACCGGATCACAAGCTGATGCTGCAGCAGAAACGGCGCATCCGTTATCACCTGAAAAATGTGCTGGCATCGGTGGTTGATCATGCGACGCCGGGTGATCTGCGGGAATTTCTGGAGGCATTTCTGGTTTGGTATGACCGGGCGGATGAGCTGGATCCGGGCGAGGCATTTTCCCTGCTGGATACGGTGCATTTCATGCCGTTTGATAAACTGAGCGAAGAGGAACTGGGGAAAATCGCAAAATTTGCCCTGATTGAGTCGCAGAGCGGGGAACCGGATGTGCGGATCGCATCGTGGCGCGCGTTCAAGCTTCTGACGGCGTACCAGCCGGATCATCCGTGCTGTGCCGAGATCGGCATGTGCGTGAAGGCGGCGCAGGTTGAGGACAATATCACGATGACCTTTCTCAAATACCGCGTGTTAAATAACCTCGGAGAGGACACGGCGAGAGAACAGGAACTTTTGTACGACCGTGACGTTGTCTCCGATATTTTCCTGGATAACCTCAAAACAGCGACGCCGTGGGTCATCAAGTCGGCCAATATCAAGCTGCTCGTCGATCAGATCGCGCATGGTAAACAGGAACATATGCTGCATATCGCAGCGCATCTTTCAAACCTTGTAAAAGTCAGCGAGCACGTGATCGTGCGCCATGATGCCGGAACCGCCCTGCTTCGCATCATCGGGCTTTTGACACCGGATCAGAGAAATGAGATCGTGGTTGAGCTGATGAAGGGGCTGGAAGTCGGTGAGTACGAATTTTCCAAATATATTCCGCAGTATCTGGGGCAGGCGGCGCTGTGGCTGCCGCCGGAACAGCTGGAGGAGATCGTTTCCTACCTGCATGGCATGATGGCAAATGCAAACGACCAGATAGTCTCGGTTGCGCTTGATACGGTCGGCGTGCTGCTGGAACGGTATTCGTGCTACCCAGAGCGCTTTGCGGAGGAAAAGGAGGTATGCGAGGAACGGCGCGGACGTCTGCTTGGCATCCTGCTCAGCGGTCTGGCGAATTACCGCGAGTCGGTGCGCCAGGAGGCGATGCTGGTGCTGGGGCAGACCGTCTTCGGCTCATCCTGGATGGAGTGCCGGGAGAAAAAAGAGCTGTTCGCCCTGTCCTTCCGCAAGATGCTGTTCTTATTCAATGAAAATAAGGGAAATGAGCTGACGGCATTTTATCGTGCGGCGTCCCTTTCTAATATTTACCGGTTCATCACGCAGTACCATATGACCGAGGGCAATTTAGAGATCAAAGAGCGAAACCAGGTGGCATTCTTCCCAGGCACATTTGACCCGTTTACGCTGTCACACAAGGAGATTGTCCGCGAGATCCGCGACCGCGGCTATGAGGTGTTTCTGGCGGTCGATGAATTTTCCTGGTCGAAAAAGGCGCAGCCGCATCTGATCCGTCGTCAGATTGTGAGTATGTCGGTGGCGGATGAGTTCCATGTGAACCTGTTCCCGGATGAGATTCCGGTCAATATTGCCAATCCGGCGGATCTGAAACGCCTGAGAGAGGTGTTTTCCGGAAAAGAGCTGTATATCGTGGTCGGCAGCGATGTCATTGCCAATGCCTCTTCTTATAAGAAGAAACCGGTCAAAAATTCGATTCATTCGATGAACCACATCGCGTTCCGCCGCGTGGGTGATGTCAAGTCGGACAATAAATACAACCGTCAGATGATGGATCAGATCAGCGGCAAGGTTGTGGAGCTGGAGCTTCCGGAGCATCTGGAGGACATCAGTTCGACGAGAATTCGTGAAAATATCGATCTGAACCGGGATATTTCGAACCTGATTGACCCGTCTGTGCAGGAATATATCTATTACAATGGCCTGTATCTGCGGGAGCCGGAATATAAACCATATATCCGCGCGCGTGCGATCTCCTATGAGGAGGTGGAGACGCCGGATGAAATGCTTCTGGCGGAAATTTCGAATTTTGTTCTGCAGGACGAAGAAGATCGCGAGAACCTGTTGAATTCGATGAAGGAGTCGGGCGACCGGCTGCTGCTTCTTAGGAATACCGTGCAGGAAAACCGGCTCGTCGGCGTGGCGCGGCTTCGTTATCTGGCGCCGGATGAGCTGTTTGCCGTTCTGGGACAGGTCAGTCTGGCAGATCAGGTGCGCCGCCATACCTATGGTGAGATTCTTCTGATTTCGGGTATCTATGTCGAGCGAGATCCGATGATCTACGACGCGGAACAGCTGCTTTTAACCGAGGCGATCGCACGGTCCTTTGAGTATAAATGCGGCTATGCACTTTTCTTCCCGGCAGACGGCTACTGCCCGGAGCGCGTGCTGTCGGCGGTGGTCCGCCAGGGCTTTGTGAAGGCGCCGGAATCCCCGGAAGACGCGCCGCTCTATCTGGTCGATATGCATGCGCCGCTTGTATTAGTGCAGAATCTGGAAACGACGTTAAAAGAACCATTTTCCAGCAATCCGCGCGTTCTGGATGCGATCTACAAGGCGCATCGGGAATTGCAGATGGCGATGACGCGCTTCTATCCGGGACAGCTGGTTCTTTCGATGTCTGCGAGCGTGATTTATCATCGTCTGGTGGAACGGATCACGGCGTTAAATGGTGTGCCGCGTGACCCAGTGACGCCGAGACGCCTCGGCGGGGCGATGTGCGTGCCCTTCGGCAAGATCCTGCGTGGAAAAGTCATTCCGAATACGGTGACGAAGACGCTGCATACGGATAAAGTATACGATCCGGAGCTGAAAGAGAAGTCGATCGAAGCGTTCCCGTACTATTCGCCGCTGCGAAGCCAGATCAAGGCTATCAAGTCCTTTGACCGCCCGGTGATTTTGGTCGATGATCTGCTGCATCACGGCGGACGTTTCGAGGCCTTGGAGCCGATGCTGCGCGAAGAGGGCGTGGAAATCAAAAAATTGGTGTTAGGTATGATTTCAGGCTATGGGCGCGATACGATGGCGACGAAGGGCGTGCCGGTAGACAGTATTTATTATATTCCGAACCTGCGGAACTGGTTTGTCGAGTCCACACTGTACCCGTTCATCGGAGGCGATACGGTGCGCCGCGATACCGTGAAGGTGGCGGGACTGACGCCGTCGATCAATATGATCCTGCCGTATGCCGCACCGCCGGTACAGGGAAGTACGCCGGAAGCCGCGTTTGAGTTCTCCGCGTGCTGCATCCGCAACGCGCGCAACATCCTTCTGGTGCTCGAATCCGAGTACCGGGCGCTGTTTGCGAGAAACTTAACGCTCAGCCGTCTGTCTGAAGCGGTCATCCTGCCGCTATGCCCGGATAAAGGCGAGTGTGTCAGCTACGATCCGAATCTGGCAGCGTCGGTGTATCTGGAAAATGATTTGGAGATGCTGTATCGGACGCGGAAGTGAGAAATTATGTCAAATAACGCAAAATAATATCATGATACCAGGGTCAAAAGGTCAGAAGTTCGACGCAAGCTTGCTTGCAGGAGAATTTTTGACCTTGGGACCCGCCAAAAACATGAGTAAGTAGCCATTTTTCAAAGAAAAATGAGCGAATTACGAATGTTTTTGAAGATTGCGGGAGCATATAGTGCGGAGCAATCTGGTATCAGAGGGGTCAAAATGTCTTTTGACCCCAACCATATCACATAAGATATCAAAAAAGAGCAGGGGGTATGCAATATGTACTATTATAGAATTGGAGATAAAATCTGCTGTTCCTTCAATGGAAATTTATCATACGAAAAGGCAGAAATGCCGCACCCGGGCACGCCGCTCACATTCTTATTCGAGCGCGAGCTGGGAACCGGAAGAGATTCTTTTAAGGTAAACTCGCCGCTGCTTTTATTCCAGGAGGCAGAGAATGTTTCCTGGCTGAGCAGCCGGAAGCTGGAGGTGCAGGCGGCAAAGAAAAATTGTGAGCTTGACGAGGCAGTCAAAGTCGCGATCATTCAGGGCGTGATGCGCGCAGTCAACCGCCTGCATCCGGATTTTGAGACAATTCTGGCAGAAAAACCGCAGAAAACGAAGAAAAGAGTCCATGTTCTGGCGATCGGCGACGTCGGAAGTACGCTGTTGACCGGGCTTCATCTTCTGGGCGGCGACTGCATCAGTTCGATCGGCATCTGTGATATTTCTGATAAAGTGACCGCACGCTGGGAATTTGAGGAAAACCAGATTGCCTACCCGTGGGCGTATGACGCGCTGCCGGAGGTCGATGTGGTAAAACCGGAAGACCTCTTCAAGTGCGATGTATTTGTATTTGTCGCTTCTAAGGGAATCCCGCCGGTTGGTTCTGGCGTCAAGGATGTGCGGATGTACCAGTTTGAAAATAACTCCAAGATCGTTGCCCAGTATGCAAGACAGGCGAGAGCCGAGCATTTCAAGGGCTTATTTGCCGTTGTCTCCGATCCGGTTGACCCGCTGGCAAAGACGGCATGGCTGGAGAGCAACAAGGACGAAAACGGCATCCTTGATTTAAAGGGACTCCGCCCGGAACAGGTACAGGGCTTCGGACTCGGCGTTATGAATGCGCGTGCGGCTTATTATGCGAAGCGCGACGGGCGGTTTTCACAGTTTTTGACTGAGGGGCGTTCCTTCGGACCGCATGGACAGGATCTCGTCATCGCAGATTCCATTGAGAATTACAACGACGAGCTTTCAAAAGAACTGACCCAGCTGACGGTAACGGCAAACCTGCATATGCGCGCGATCGGTTTCAAGCCGTTTATCGCACCGGCATATTCCTCCGGCGCGATCTCCCTGATTCTGATGATGCGCGGCGAATGGCACTGCGGTTCCGTATTCATGGGCGGCATCTTCATGGGCGTGAAAAACCGTTATACTGAATACGGTCTGGAAACAGAAATCCTGCCACTGCCGGATGCGCTGTATGAGCGGATTGTGACGGCGGAGGAAAATCTGAAAAAGATTGTGTGATCGATGAGTCTTATCGCAGGAAGGAAGCGAACATAAATGATTCATTCAAATTCAGAAGGAGATATTTATATAGAAGAAATGCCTCTCCTCCTCGTCCATCTGCGCGAGGAGGAAAAAGGCGCGGATGCGCGCCTTTCGGAGGTGTTATCCTATGCGCTGGACGGCTACGCCTACGAGACAGCGACGGAAATCAGTGCTTTTGAAGATTATGTAAACCGATGGAGGCGCCTGGAGAAGACACAGAATCGAAAAAATCCAGTCCAGGGACGTATCCTGTTTGCCGTGCCGCTTGGCACATCTGGCATCAACCTGGAGCTTTACCGCCTGATTCGTTTCCTGCGGGAACATCCGGATTTTCTGAACGGTTTTGTCGGCGGACTTTTGGTGGACAGTGAAAATGACCTCTATTCCAAATCGGCGGCGAAGGATCTGGTATTTGCCGCTAACTGTGCGGGCTGCGCGTTCGTGGGACGCCCGCTTGTCGAGGGCACGCGGACACTTTCCAATTACACGATCGTTTCCAATAATCTTGGAACCGATCTGATGGGGGCATACCGCGAGAGCGCGGCGGGGCTGGTCAAAGAAGTACTGGGAACGGATTGCGTCAGGAAAAAATGTCCGAAAGTATTGGTATTGCACGCGTCAAGCCACAAGACCTCCAACACCTACGCGATCTGGAACCGGGTGAAAGAACAGCTCCCGGAGATGGAGATCCGGGAGATAGGGCTTCGAAACGGTACGCTTTCCGACTGTGCCGGATGCCCTTACAAGATGTGTCTGCATTTTGGCGAGAAGGGAAGCTGTTTCTACGGTGGAGTGATGGTCGAGGATGTCTATCCGGCGGTCCGCGAGGCGGATGCCATCGTGATGCTCTGTCCAAACTACAACGATGCGCTGTCGGCAAACCTGACTGCGTTCATCAACCGCCTGACTTCGCTGTTCCGGACGACGCGGTTTTATGACAAAGCGCTGTTTGCGGTGGTTGTGTCAGGCTATTCCGGAAGCGATATTGTGGCGGAACAGCTCATCGCGGCGCTAAATATGAATAAAACCTTCTATCTGCCGGGGCACTTTGCGATGATGGAGACGGCGAACAATGCCGGGGCGGCGATGCAGCTTCCGGGGATTAAGGAGCGGATGAATGCGTTTGCGGAGAGAATCCGGGAGACGCTATTATATAGGTAGAGAGGCGTTATAAGCAGAGCGGCGTCACTGGGAGAGTTTGTAACTGTTCACAGGTAGGAATTTTTTGAACTGAAAATTCCGTACGATACAGTTCCGGCAGCGGATTTTGCCGATTTGGAATGCGTAGCATCGGCAAAATCCCGTTGCTGGGCACACATGTGTGAACAGTAACGAGAGTTTCACATCTGCTATAAAATTCTTTACAGATTTCATGAAACTAAGTATACTATATGAATATGTAAAAACTGTTTTACTCAGGCTAAAGACCATGTGAAATCGAAACGTTTAAAGAGGGAGAAAGGCAGAAATGAAATCCTGGAGACGAACATTAGCGATAGGCTTTATCATAGCGATAACTTCGCAGCTGTATTGGAACGTATTTGTCAACAATTTCCGTGTGTCAGCGTCGGTTATCCTGCTTCCGGTGCTGATTATGACAGTCGGAAGCCAGATTCACACGATGACGATCTGTACGGTGACGTCGATCATTGTTTTTTTGTTCCGAATTGTGATATATTATCTGCAGGGAATGCCATCCGAGATGCTGGTACAGCTTGCGATGCCCGGAGCATTCTTTTATATCGTGTACGGCATGATGTTCAAGCTACAGATCCGGAATAAACATATCGCGAATCTGGAAAATGTGATTGCGGCGGCATTTTTCTGTGACTTATGCTCGAATATATTCGAAAACTTCCTGGCGGCGCTTCTTAAAAACAATGCGATGCCGGGACCGGATATAATTCAAAAGCTTTTTATGATCGCTGCAGTCCGCACACTTTTTGTGGCACTGGCACTGATCGGAGAACAGCAGTACCGGCTTCTTCTTACGAAAGCGGATCATGAGAGCCGTTATCAGCGGTTATTTCTTATGACAACGGGACTCAAGACTGAGATTTACCTGATGCATAAGAACACCGAGGAGATCGAGCGCGTCATGAGCAATGCATACAAGCTCTATGAGCAGATTCTGGAAAAGGATCTTCCACGGGAAATGCAGCAGATGGGACTTGAGATAGCGCGGGATGTCCATGAGATCAAGAAAGATTACATCCGCATCATTCAGGGCATTGAGGAGGCGATCGAGGAAGAGTCGAACGAGGAAACGATGAGCCTGCAGGATCTTCTTCGGATTCTGGAATCATCCACCTACCGGACCATGGCGGAGAAAAAGCTGGATATCCGTCTGATGTTTGACTGCCGGGACAATTTTATGACGCAGGAACACTACCAGCTTATGACGATTCTCAAAAATTTGGTAGGAAATGCGGTGGAAGCGATCGAATCGACGAAAAAAAGTGGGATGATCTGGATTCGGGAGTACAAAAAAGATGGTAATTATGTGTTTGAAGTAGCGGACGACGGACCGGGAATTTCAGAAAAACATCTCCCACGGATTTTCAATATGGGATATTCAACGAAGTTTGATGAAAAAACCGGCAATATATATAGAGGCGTCGGGCTCTGCGGTGTGAAAAACGCGGTAGAGGAGCAGTTTGAAGGTAGTATTTCAGTGGATTCGGAAGAGGGAAGAGGAACGAAATTCCATATTGAGATACCGATAGCGAAATTGGAGGAAATAGAGTAAATGGAGATTTATATTGTTGAAGATGATATGTCAGTGATCAGCGTCCTGCAGGATATTATTGAAGATAATGATCTGGGAATCGTCTGCGGAACTTCAGAGGGACAGCCGGCGGATGTGGATGATATCCTGGCAAAGAACCCGGATATGGTTCTGATTGATTTTCTGATGCCGGAAAAGGACGGTGTTCAGGTCATGCGTGAGCTGCGGGAAAGAGGCTGCAAGGCAAAATGCATCATGATTTCCCAGGTGGCGGCGAAAGAATTGATCGGCAAGGCATACGATGCGGGCGTTGAGTTCTTCATCAGCAAGCCAATCAATATCATTGAGGTAAAATCGGTCATCCGCAATGTGGATGAGCAGATCAAGAATGAGAAAACACTGACGAATATTAAGAAAATGTTCATGGCAGAGATCGCGGATATGCCGAAGGAGAAGAAAAAAGATGACGGTTACGGCAGAAAGGTGCTTTACATTTTAAACCGTCTTGGCATGTCCGGCGAGAAGGGCGGCGACGATATCCTTCGGATCTGCGAGTATCTGCACAACAACGGACGCCCGATCTCCCAGGTCAGCATCGGTCAGCTCTGCGAGCTTTTGAGCGATGCGCCGAAGAACATGGAGCAGCGTGTCCGCCGTGCGATCGCGGTCGGCATGTCGAACCTGGCACATTTGGGTATTGAGGATTTCATGAATGAAACCTTTACTGCATACTCCAGCACCCTGTTCCCATTCGAGGAAATCCGGGCAGAGATGGATCACATCCGCGGTAAACGCCGTTACGGCGGCAAAGTCAGCATCAAAAAGTTCATCGACAGCCTGATGCTGGCGGTAGATCGTGAGGTATAACGGGTAGATTTACAAAACTTTCCAATCTGTTTATCATAAGTTAAAAAAATGTTATAAAAATTTTATGTTTTTATGATGGATCTTGTAGTTTTTTGTCGGGGCTACAGTATTATACACTTGCGAGCAAGAAAAAAAATAGGTTGGAGGTAGTTGTATGAAGACAATCGAGCTTGATATGTATCAGGCAACCGCAGTTGCGGCACTTGTACTGTTACTGGGACGTGTTCTGGTAGCTAAAATTTCTATTCTTCGTCGGTATTGTATTCCGGCACCTGTAGTTGGTGGTTTCCTTTATGCAATCGTTCATACCATCGTAAGAGGCATGGGCATTCTGGAAATTTCCTGCGACATGACACTTAAAAACGTATTCATGGTAGCTTTCTTCTGTAGCGTAGGTTTCACAGCATCCTTCCGTATGCTGAAGAAGGGCGGCGTTCAGACAGTTGTATTCCTGGCTCTGTCAGCTGTTATGGTAATTCTTCAGAACGTTCTGGGTGCTGGTCTGGCAAGCGTATTTGGTCTGGATCCTCGTCTGGGTCTGGCAACCGGTTCCATCCCGATGGTAGGTGGTCACGGTACTGCTGGTTCCTTCGGACCGTTACTTGAGGAATTAGGCGTAGCAAATGCGAGCGTTGTAGCTATCGCTTCCGCTACTTATGGTCTGGTTGCAGGCTGCGTAATCGGTGGTCCTATTGCAACTGCTAAGATCCGTAAGTACAAACTGTCCGCAGTTGCTGAGGCAGCTACTAAGACTGAGACTGTAGAGACAGATGAGACTGGTGCAATCGATTCCGCTAGAATCCTTGACGGTCTTCTGTACTTAATCGTTGCTATCGGTGCTGGTACTATCGTATCCATGTTCCTTGGCAAGTTTATGACATTCCCGTTCTACATCGGCGCAATGTTAGTTGGTGCTATCATCCGTAACATCATGGATGTTCAGAACAAAGAGATCCCGATGGAAGAGATCAGTACACTGGGCGGTGCTTCCCTTTCCGTATTCCTGGGTCTGGCTATGATCGATATGAAGCTGTGGCAGTTAGCTGAGCTGGCTGTACCGATGGTAGTTATGCTTCTTGCACAGACAGTACTTATGTTCTTCTATGCAAACTTCGTTGTATTCAACGTACTTGGCAAATCCTACGATGCTGCTGTTATGACCAGTGGTTTCTGTGGATTCGGTATGGGTGCTACCCCGAACGCTATGGCAAACATGCAGGCAATCACCGGCGTATATGGTCCGGCTCCGACTGCATTCATGGTTGTTCCGCTGGTAGGTTCCTTATTCATCGACTTTGTAAACGCAACTATCCTGACAGGATTCATCAGCTTCCTGGGTTAATAGATGCGAATTTCAAGAGGTCTGCTTTTCGGCAGGCCTCTTTTTTTGTGTAATAGGAAATTCCTTGGAATTCCCTATTACACAAAAAGGCGCTAACGTGCCAATGATGCGCACTCACACGAAGCAGAAATATGTCGCAAGCGACCGCGCGAGGCGCCCGAATGTGCTTTGGCACATTCGTTGTCCATCCCCGGGTTATAATCAGGAATAATATAACTCCATAAGCAAATAATAATAACATCTATAACACTATTTTTATTTGATTCTGACGAAGAAATGATATATAATACATTATAGAAACAGAAAAGTTCACAAAAACAATTTGGAACCAGAGGGAATTATGTACAAGATTGATGAAACCATCGTCAAGTATTTGTGGTAACCATAGTTCAGTGAACTATTCAAACTTATATACATATCAGGAGGTATTATCCAATGAGCAAGTATGTTGACAGAGTTCTTGCAGAACTCAAAGAGAAAAACGCACATGAAGCCGAATTCCTTCAGACAGCAGAGGAAGTATTATCCACTCTGGGTCCGGTTGTAGATGCACATCCGGAGTACGAGAAGGTTGCTCTTCTTGAGAGAATGGTTGAGCCGGAGAGAACTATCGAGTTCCGTGTTCCGTGGGTTGATGACAACGGTGCTGTTCATGTAAACCGTGGCTATCGTGTACAGTTCAACGGCGCTATTGGACCGTACAAAGGAGGCTTACGTTTCGCTCCTTCTGTAAACCTGTCTATCATGAAGTTCTTAGGCTTCGAGCAGACATTCAAAAACAGCTTAACAACTCTGCCGATGGGCGGCGCTAAAGGTGGTTCTGACTTCGATCCGAACGGCAGAAGCGACAACGAGATCATGAGATTCTGCCAGTCCTTCATGACTGAGTTATATCGTCACATCGGACCGGACGTAGATATCCCGGCTGGTGACCTTGGTGTAGGCGGACGTGAGATTGGTTATCTGTATGGCCAGTACAGAAAACTTCGCGGTGCATTCGAGAACGGTACTATCACTGGTAAGGGAATGTCCTTCGGTGGTTCTCTGGTACGTCCGGAAGCAACTGGTTTCGGCGCTGTTTACTATGTAGAAGCAGTTATGAAACATGAGAACGATGACATCAAAGGCAAGAGCGTTGTTGTATCTGGTTTCGGTAACGTTGCTTGGGGTATCTGCAAGAAACTGGCTGAGCTGGGTGCTAAGGCTGTTACCCTGTCTGGTCCGGACGGATACATCTACGATCCGGAAGGTGTTGTAACTGAAGAGAAGATCAACTACATGCTGGAGATGAGAGCATCTGGACGTAACAAAGTTCAGGATTACGCAGACAAGTTCGGCGTACAGTTCTTCCCAGGTGAGAAACCGTTCGGCGTTAAGGCTGACATCGTTATGCCGGCTGCTACTCAGAACGACGTTCGTATGGAAGAGGCTCAGAAGATGGTTGCTAACGGCCTTAAGTACTACATCGAGGTTGCTAACATGCCAACTACCAACGAAGCTCTTAAGTTCTTAATGGAGCAGAAGAACATGGTAGTAGCTCCGTCCAAGGCTGTTAACGCAGGTGGCGTTCTTGTATCTGGTCTTGAGATGAGCCAGAACAGCGAGAGATACAGCTGGACAGCAGAGGAAGTTGATACAAAACTTCATCAGATCATGACTGGTATCCATGATGGTTCCGCAGCAGCAGCTGAGAAATACGGCTTAGGCTACAACCTGGTAGCTGGTGCTAACATCGTTGGTTTCCAGAAAGTTGCTGACGCTATGATGGCTCAGGGTATCTGCTGGTAGTCAGTAGTTCCCCATACCATATGGAGTGAATGTATAAGTAATATAATTGCATAACGCAGTTACATAAAGAGACTGCTGATTCGGACAACCTGGCGACAGGAAGTCCGGCTCAGCGGTCTTTTTTGCGTAATAGGAAATTCCTTGGAATTCCCTATTACGCAAAAAGGCACTAACGTGCCAAGGAATAATTCTTCCCTCCCACACATAAAATAGTAATGGTAATTTTTGACAGTCTATCTAAGACGTAAATGTTCAAGCAGGGAGGAGAATGAGAGAATGAGAAGAACAAAAAAGACGAAAAAAACGAGAATGCAGGGACACATGGCAGTAGCAATTTCCATGGCGATGGCGGCAGGGCTGGCGCTGACGGGATGCGGCAGTACCGGAACGACAGGAGTATCGGCAGAGACATCTGCGGGAGGTAAAAATGAAGCCGGGAGGAATACTGCCGGTAACACAGCAGGCGGACAGGAAGAAAGTCAGAGTGGGGCTGGCGCTGCGCAGGTGACAGACACGAAAAAGGGCGGAAAGGATGGCGGAACCAGCCTCATTTTCACGACGGGAGGCGATCAGGGTACATATTATGGATTTGGCGGCGTGCTTGCAGGAAAGATAGGGGAATCGACCAGCACTTCGGTGACGGCGATCACATCGGGCGGTTCGCAGGCAAATATCGAGGCGCTGGATGCACATGATGCGGATTTGGGATTTGTGCAGTCGGATGTCATGGCATATGCCTACAATGGTACGAATCTCTTTGAAGAATATGGAAAAGTTGCTGATTTCTCGACCGTGGCGGCGCTCTATATGGAGCAGGTGCAGATTGTTACGCTGGATCCGTCGATTCAGTCGGTAGCCGATCTGGAAGGCAAAAATGTTTCGGTCGGCGCGGCGGGGTCAGGCGTCTATTATAATGCGGTGGATGTGCTGGGAGCATATGGATTGGATATCGAAAAAGATATAAATCCGACGTATCAATCCTTTGGGGACAGCGCAGAGGCGCTGCAGGATGGCAAGATTGATGCGGCATTTGTCGTAGCGGGTGCACCGACGACCGCAATCACCTCCCTGGCAGCGACGAAGGATGTGTATCTCGTCAGCCTGGACGATGAGCATATGGATCAGCTGATTAAAGAATCGCCATATTACAGCAAAAACACGATCCCAGCGTCCGCGTATGGAACGGATGAGGATATCAGGACGGTGGCTGTCGGTGCGGTAGTAGTGGCGCGCGATGACGTTCCGGCAGAGGATATCTATAACTTCTGCTATGGCGTCTTTGAAAATATGGATTCCATCAAGGCGGCGCATGCGAAGGGAGCGGAGCTGAACCTTGAATTTGCCACTTCGGTCACAGCGGTTCCGTATCATCCGGGAGCAGCGGATTATTTCGCAGAGAAAGGGATGGAGGTGCCGGTGAAATAAGGGGGAAACCCAGAAATGAAGTATGAAAGGGGGTTATACGAATGGGTGAATGGAAGGAAAAGAAAAACAGGGCACCAGATCTAAAATACCTGGAACGTGAAAGCCTGAAAAAGGGCGATTCGGACACAGGGACAGCTGCGGATGTTGAGTTAGTCATGAAAAAATATGACCGCGAGTCCAACATGCGCGTCTGGCAGGGGAAACCAGCATCGATCATCCGGTGGCTGTCGGTATTATTTTCCGTTTACAGCATTTATGTGACGCTTTTCAGTACCGCCTTGCCGGAAATCCGGTTGTCGATGTTTCTGGGAATGATTCTGATTCTCGGGTATCTGCATTATCCGATTCAGAAGGGAGACGGACGCATCAACCATATGCCGTGGTACGACTGGGTTCTGATGGCAGTGGGGGCGGTTCCATTTTTCTATTTTGCGGCGAACGCGCATGCGATCATTAAGCTGGCGACGCGGGTCACGAAGAATCCGGTTATGGTGCTGATGGCGATTCTGGCGGTGCTCTCGCTGATGGAACTTTGCAGGCGTTGTGTGGGAATCCCGATTCTCTGTGTGGTCGGTGCACTGCTTGTATATACATTTGCGACGGTGCGTTTTGGAAAGGTTATTTATGATTTATTTTACACGACGAGCGGCGTTATGAATACGCCGATCAATGTCTGTGCAAAATATATTGTGGTCTTTATCATTTTCGGGGCGTTTCTGGAACGGACGGGGATCTCGAATTTTTTTATCGACCTGGCGAACTGTCTCTGCGGTTCCTCGGCGGGCGGTCCGGCGAAGGTGGCAGTTATCTCCTCGGCGCTCTGCGGGATGGTATCGGGATCTTCGGTTGGAAATACTGTCACAACGGGTTCGGTCACGATCCCGATGATGAAAAAATGTGGTTACCGCCCGGAATTTGCCGGAGCAGTGGAGGCGGCTGCTTCGACCGGCGGGCA
>OHAY01001304.1_pt1 | contig 23456 bp, 19 predicted proteins | sample 1577191 | NCBI WGS metagenome assembly OHAY01 (sample SAMEA3541504, study PRJEB24748) | human gut metagenome | biome: human gut; feature: human-associated habitat; material: faeces | place: China | collected 2012 | reverse complement strand
GATGCCTTTGTGCGTGCGCTGCGCAAGATATACAAGGTGACTCTGGGGCGTAAGTTCCCGATGCTGACGAACTATGCGGTGACCATCCCGCCCGGCGGACGTACCGATGCCTTTGTGCAGACGGTTATCACCTGGAGTTTTGAAGACCAGGTGTTCCGTACCCGCGGGCTGGATGCCGACCAGACGGAGGCGGCCATTAAGGCTACGGTAAAGATGTTGAATATAATAGAAGCTGAATACGATAAATAAGATGTCCAACTATGATTGATAAGAGAATAAAGGATTATTTCGAAAGAAAACCCAATGCAAGCTATCTGTTTTTTGCTTGCATGATATTTTTGTTTCGTGTTTTCTTGAATTGGTATGCAAATGAGCTGCAGCTCGTCACTCTTATGGATGTGATATGGACGCTTATGCTGACTGCGGGATTTGTGACGGGTGACCGTGTTCGCCGCAAGAATAAAGCAATGAAAGATAAGATAGAAAATGAATTGAAAAAGAAATAATAATTATGGACTTTAAAATTGCAGTATTGGCCGGTGACGGTATCGGCCCCGAAATATCCGCCGTAGGTGTGGACGTAATGACCGCCGTTTGCGAGAAATTCGGTCACAAAGTAAGTTATGAGTATGCCGTGTGCGGTGCGGACGCCATCGACAAAGTGGGCGACCCTTTCCCCGAAGCTACCTATCAGGCTTGTAAGAATGCCGATGCAGTGCTCTTTTCGGCAGTAGGCGACCCGAAATTCGACAATGACCCCACCGCCAAGGTGCGTCCCGAACAAGGACTGCTGGCTATGCGCAAGAAGTTGGGGCTGTTTGCCAATATCCGCCCGGTGCAGACCTTCAAGTGCCTCTTGCACAAGTCGCCGCTCCGTGCGGAACTGGTGGACGGTGCGGACTTCATCTGCATCCGCGAACTGACGGGCGGTATGTATTTCGGCGAGAAGTATCAGGACAACGACAAGGCTTACGATACAGATATCTATACACGTCCTGAGATTGAGCGCATCTTGAAGGTAGCTTTCGAGTTTGCCATGAAGCGCAATAAGCACTTGACTGTTGTTGATAAGGCAAACGTTTTGGCTTCTTCTCGTCTCTGGCGTCAGATTGCTAAGGAAATGGAGCCTCAGTATCCTGAGGTTAATACCGACTATATGTTTATCGACAACGCTTCTATGCGTGTGTTGACAGAACCTACTTTTTTCGATGTCATCGTAACAGAGAATACCTTCGGTGACATCCTGACTGATGAGACCTCATGCATTACAGGATCTATGGGCTTGCAGCCATCCAGCTCTTTGGGTGAGCATACTCCATTGTTTGAGCCTGTTCATGGTTCATGGCCACAGGCAGCTGGCAAGAATCTTGCCAACCCTGTTGCTCAGATTCTTTCTGCAGCCATGTTGCTTGAGCACTTTGGTCTGAACGAGGAAGGTACTTTGATTCGCAAGGCTGTTGATGCCTCTCTTGATGCCAATGTCCGTACACCTGAAATTCAGGTTGAGGGCGGTGCACAGTACGGTACCACTCAGGTTGGTGAGTGGATCGTAAACTGGATCAAGAATGCGTAATCTACAGATGCTATATTTATATATGATTATAGTATTCTCATGGGGAATGTTTCTTACATTCCCCATTTTTATTGCTTGTTTCTTTGGCTCAAAATATCAAAAGTTTCTTAAATAAAGAAAATATCTCTCATTTTTAATATTATTTAGATTGCTATATTCGTCTATCTGAGGCTAAATGATTACTTTTGCGATTGTTTTAATAAATGCTCCTTATCTTGGAGTGATTAAATACGATTTTAATTTAGAGTTTAAACGTAAAAGTATATAGATTATGGCAGAAGCTATAGATATCCGCGAATTGAATATCCGGATTGAACAACAAAGTCATTTCGTTACCAATCTGGTAATAGGCATGAATAAAGTCATTGTAGGACAGAAGCACCTTGTTGACTGTCTTTTGATAGGCTTGCTTTCCGATGGTCACATTCTCTTGGAAGGTGTGCCGGGATTGGCTAAGACCCTTGCAATTAAAACACTGTCTCAGTTGATTAGTGCCGATTATAGTCGCATTCAGTTTACTCCAGATTTGTTGCCTGCCGATGTAATCGGTACACAGATCTATTCCCAGAAGGATGAGTCTTTCCATGTAAAGAAAGGCCCTGTCTTTGCAAACTTTGTGTTGGCTGATGAAATCAACCGTGCACCAGCTAAAGTACAGAGTGCTTTGCTGGAAGCTATGCAGGAACATCAGGTTACCATTGGCGAACAGACTTTCAAGTTGCCTAATCCTTTCCTTGTTATGGCTACTCAGAACCCTATAGAACAGGAAGGTACTTATCAGCTGCCTGAAGCGCAGGTTGACCGTTTCCTCCTAAAGGTTGTCATTGATTATCCGTCATTGGAAGAGGAAAAACTTATCATCCGTGAAAATATTCAGGGCAGCATGCCTACCGTGACTGCGGTTACTTCTGCTGATGAAATTCTCAAGGCTCGTAGCATTGTCAATGAGGTATATATTGATGAAAAAATTGAGCAGTATATTGCTGATATTGTTTTCGCTACCCGTTATCCAGACCGTTATGGACTGGCAGATTTGAAGGATATGATTACCTTTGGTGGCAGTCCTCGTGCAAGTATCTCTTTGGCAAAAGCAGCACGAGCATACGCTTTCATCAAGCATCGCGGTTATGTGGTTCCTGAGGACGTGAGAGCTATTGCTCATGATGTTTTGAGACATCGTATTGGTCTTTCTTATGAGGCTGAGGCAAGTGATGTAACCAGTGAAGAAATTGTAAGCCGAATTATCAACAAGGTGGAGGTTCCTTGATGGATACACAAGATCTTTTAAAGAAAGTTCGTAAGATAGAAATCAAGACTCGCGGATTGAGCCAGAATGTTTTCGCAGGTCAATACCACTCTGCTTTCAAGGGTAGGGGTATGGCTTTTGCGGAAGTAAGGGAGTATCAGTTCGGAGATGATGTGCGTGACATTGATTGGAATGTTACAGCCCGTTTCCATCGTCCGTTCGTCAAGGTTTTTGAAGAAGAACGCGAACTTACGGTCATGCTGTTGGTCGATGTGAGTGGCTCGTTGGATTTTGGTACAAGTTGCCAGATGAAACGTGACTTGGCTACAGAGATAGCTGCCACATTAGCCTTCAGCGCTATTCAGAATAATGATAAGATAGGTGTTATCTTTTTCTCGGACAGAATAGAAAAGTATATTCCTCCGAAGAAGGGAAGAAAACATATTCTTTATATCATTAGGGAAATGTTGGATTTCCATCCCGACAGCCAGCGCACTGATATCGGTGTTGCCTTGGAATATTTCACTCGTGTCATGAAGAGACATTGCACTGCGTTCCTGATTTCGGATTTCTATGATGAAAAAGATTATCAGCACAAACTGCAGATTGCCAATCAGAAACATGATGTAGTGGCCATTCAGGTTTATGATTTAAGGGCTAAGACATTACCGGATATCGGCTTGTTGAAGGTAAGGGATGCTGAGACTGGACATGAAATGTATATTGATACCAGTAGCAAGAAATTGAGGTTGGCTCATACTCGCAATTGGATGTATCGTGAAGAAAAACTTCGTGATACATTTGCCAAGAGTAAAGTGGACTGGACTTCCATTGCTACGAATGAAGATTTCTCTAAAGCGCTTCTCATGCTTTTCAAGCAGAGAGGATGAAATGATTACGATGACTGAAGTATATAAATACTTTGCGAATCATATAATATTGGATTAATGATTAAAGTTAAAAGTTTTATATTAGCAATCGCCTTGATTTGCAGTGCCTTTTCTGCTTCAGCACAAAGTGTTGAACAGAAGTTGGATTCTCTGCAACTTCTCATTGGTGAGCAGACTACTTTACATCTTACAGTGACTGCCAACCGTGGTCTGAAGATAGTAATGCCTTCTTTCAAACCTTCCCAACAGTTGATACCTGGTGTAGAGGTTGTTGGACAGAGTGAAGAAAATACTTCTGAGATTGATGGTAACCGCATTCAGGTGAGTCGCAACTATACGCTTACTTCTTTCGATGAGAATGTGTATGCGATTCCTGCACTCAATGTAAAGGTAAACGGCAAGGACTTTCATGGTAATCCCTTAGCATTGAAAGTACTTACGGTTCCTGTAGATACAGTTCATCCTAACCAGTTCTATCCTCCTAAGGACGTTCAGGACAATCCTTTCCTCTGGAGTGAATGGAGTGGAATCTTTTGGTTGAGCGTATTGATGTTATTGCTCTGTGGTGCAATGTGTTATCTCTTGCAGAGATTAAAGCAGAATAAACCAATTCTCAAAAGTTTCCGTATTGTAAAACGAGTTCCTGCTCATGAAAAGGCTCTTAACGAAATCAACGCTATCAAGCATCAGCGCTCTGAGAATCAGGAGAATCTGAAAGAGTATTATACCCGTCTTACCAATACTTTGCGTGAATATATCAATGGCCGCTTCGGATTTAACGCTATGGAGATGACCAGTAGCGAAATTATCGAATGTCTCCAGTCTGCTGGTGATCAGAAGATGATTGATGAATTGAGACAACTCTTCAGAACTGCCGATCTGGTAAAGTTTGCCAAGTATGAGACGCTCATCAATGAAAATGATTCTAATCTCGTTAATGCCATCAACTTTATCGACCAGACAAAGACCGACGAAAAGCCTGTAGAGGAGAAAATTGTTCCAACATTGAGTGAGAATGATAAGAAGTCTCAGAGTCAGCGCAAGGTCATCAAGTTGCTCTTATGGGCAGGCTCTTTGGCGATTGTTGCTATTTTGGTTTATATCGTTTATACAGTGGTTTCACTTGTTTAACAGTGGTTGTTGGACGATAGTTATTAATAAAACGAAAAAATGGAATTTGCAAGTAAAGGATACTTTCTGTTACTCCTGTTATTGATACCTTATATATTATGGTATTTCCTATACAGGAGAAAGAACGAGCCAACGATGCGTATGAGTGATACCAAGCAGTATCTTTATGCGCCTAAGAGCCTGCGTGTTCGTCTGATTCATCTTCCGATGTTTCTGCGCTGCGTCTCTTTTGTACTGATTGTTTGTGCAATGGCTCGTCCTCAAACCCATAATTCCTGGGACAACAAGACGGTGGAAGGTATAAATATCATGCTGGCGATGGACGTATCTACATCCATGCTTGCTGAAGACTTGAAACCTAACCGTATGGAAGCTGCCAAGGATGTTGCTCATGAATTCATATCAGGCCGTCCGAATGACAATATCGGTTTGACGATTTTTGCCGGTGAGGCTTTTACTCAGTGTCCGATGACCACAGACCATTCGAGTCTCTTACGCTTGTTGCAAGATACTCGTACGGATATAGCTGCCCGAGGTCTTATCCAGGATGGTACCGCTGTGGGTATGGGTCTGGCTAATGCCGTGAGTCGTCTGAAAGATTCGAAATCAAAGAGCAAGGTTGTCATTCTTCTGACTGATGGTAGTAATAATATGGGTGATATTTCTCCTATGACAGCTGCAGAAATTGCCAGAAGTTTGGGTATCAGAGTTTATACCATTGGTGTCGGTACTAATAAGGTTGCTCCATATCCAGTACCTGTAGCAGGTGGAGTTCAATACGTGAATATTCCTGTGGAAATAGACACGAAGACTTTGAAGGATATTGCCCAGACTACCGATGGTAATTTCTATCGAGCTACCAATAACAAGGAGTTGAAGCAAATCTATCAGGATATTGATAAATTGGAGAAAACGAAGATGAACGTCAAGCATTTCGCCAAGAGATATGAGGCTTATCAGCCTTTCATTATTGCAGCGTTCTTGATCTTGCTCATGGAAATTCTTCTTAGAATCACCTGGTTGAGAAAAATTCCTTAAAAAAAGAGGTCGAACTTCCATTTTATACATGAAGTCGATTCTTGTAGATTTAAATAGATTAGAAAATGTTACGTTTTGAAGATCCTATATTCCTCTGGTTGCTATGCATCCTTCCGGTTTTGATTTTAGTCAGACTGATAGGATGGAGGAGGAGACATGCAAAGTTGAAGAAGCTGGGTGATCCTGAGCTTCTCAAACAATTGATGCCTGGTATTTCTAAATACCGTCCTACTGTGAAATTCTGTCTGCTGTTGTCAGCATTGGCACTCCTGATTGTCATGTTGGCTCGTCCGCAGATGGGTAGCAAGATTTCGCATGATAAGCGACAGGGTATTGAAACTATCATTTGTTTGGATATCTCCAACTCTATGTTGGCAGAGGATGTTGTTCCTTCCCGTCTTGATAAGAGTAAGATGCTGGTAGAAAATCTGGTTGATAATTTTACCAATGACAAGATTGGACTGATTGTTTTTGCAGGCGATGCGTTTGTGCAGTTGCCTATTACCAGCGATTACGTTTCTGCCAAGATGTTCTTGCAGAATATCACCCCTGGTCTGATTCAGACACAAGGCACTAATATAGCTGATGCCATTGATTTGGCTTCTAAAAGTTTTACCCAACAGAACAATGTTGGACGTGCTATCGTTGTGATTACTGATGGTGAAAACCATGAACCAGGTGCAACGGATGCTGCTGCCGCTGCCAAGAAAAAAGGTATTAATGTATTTATCCTTGGTATTGGTAATACGACAGGTGCGCCTATCCCTATGGGTGATGGCGGTTATCTGAAAGATCATTCCGGTAATACGGTTATGACTGCCCTGAATGAAAACATGTGCAAGGAATTGGCTCAGGCTGGTAGCGGACAGTATATTCATGTTGATAATACCAGCGATGCAGAGAAAACGCTGAATGATGACCTGACAAAATTGCAAAAGGGAGATACTTCTTCTGTGATATACAGTGAGTATGACGAACAGTTTCAGGCTGTTGGTATTTTAGTGATATTGCTCTTAATCATAGAAATTTGTATTTTGGAAGTGAAAAATCCTCTGTTGAGAAATGTCATGTTCTTTGGAAAGGCCTTTTCTATGGGAAAGGCTGCCAAATCATCGCAATTGGGTAAAACCAGTATCCTGCTTCTTCTCTTGATTGTGAATAGCGGACTTGCATTTGCGCAGAATGACAGAACCTTCATTCGACAGGGTAATAAGTTATACCGATCTCAGAAATGGGCTCAGGCTGAAACCCAATATCGGAAAGCTATATCTAAAAATGCTAAGAATACCCAGGCTTTGTATAATTTAGGTTGTGCTTTGATGATGCAGCAGAAGGATTCCATGGCGATGGTACAGTACCAGCATGCAGCACAGGAAGAAACCAATGTGCTGAGACGTTCCAAGAGTTATCACAACATGGGTGTTATCATGCAAAACCATCGTGAATATGCCAAGGCTATTGATTGTTATAAAATGGCTCTGAGATGTAATCCTCAGGATAATGAAACAAGATATAATCTTGCTTTGTGTAAGAAACTTCTGAAGAATCAACCTCAAAAGAATAATAAAGATAATAAGAATAATAAGAACAAGAACAACAAAAATAAAAACAAAGACCAGAATAATAAGGACAAGAATAACGAACAAGATAAAAACAATAAGAAAAATAACGACAAGGATAAGAATAAACAGAACCAGAACGAAGAGCGTAATCAGGACAAGATGAGCAAAGACAACGCTGAGCAACTTCTGAATGCAGCTATTCAACAAGAGAAGGCGACAAAACAGAAAATGCAGAAAGCATTGTCACAGCCTAAGAGCCGCTCTTATGAGAAAAACTGGTAATAGGAATCTTATCACAGACTCTTTTTTTCAAAAAGTAAAATTATGATGTGTATAATGAAACATATTGGACGTTATGCGATATTGGTGGTGATTGCTATTTGCTGTGCTCTAAGTTCCAGAGCTCAGCATATTGTTGTATCTGCTCCATCTCATGTGTCGGCGGGTGAGAACTTCCGTCTGGCTTACACTATTAATACGCGTGATGTGGAGGAATTCCGCATGGGCGGAGTACCAGAAGGATTGGAAGTGATTGCCGGTCCTTATACTTCCCAGCAGTCCAGCTATCAGATGATTAACGGACATACCAGTTCTTCTTCTTCCGTTACTATTACTTATACTTTGTATGCTGCAAAGAATGGTTCTTATACGATAGGATCTTCTCATGCTGTAGTAAATGGTAAGAGAATTGCTTCTCGTGCTGTTAAGGTGAGTGTTTCTGGTCATGCCAGAAATTCCAATGGTGCTCCTAATATGCACGGAAGTTCCAATATGGATGATGAACCTCGTATGCGACAGGCTGGTTCTTCTATTTCTGGCAGAGATCTTTTCATCAAGGTTTCTGCCAATAAGAAAACGGTTCATGAACAGGAACCTGTCTTGTTGACCTATAAGGTATATACTCTGGTTGATTTGTCTCAGTTGGAAGGAAAAATGCCTGACTTGAAGGGTTTCCATACTCAGGAGGTAGCTTTGCCTCAGCAGAAGGCTTTTCATAGTGAAATGGTCAATGGCCGTCAATATAAGTGTGTGACCTGGAGCCAGTATGTCATGTATCCGCAGATGACTGGTAAACTTGAAATTCCGTCTATTACTTTTAAGGGTCTCGTCGTTCAGCAGAATCGTAATGTGGATCCGATGGAAGCTTTCTTTAATGGTGGCTCCGGTTATGTTGAGGTACACAAGGATATCAAAGCACCAGGCATGACTATCAATGTTTTGCCTTTGCCATCTCGTCCAGCTAATTTCTCAGGAGGAGTGGGTAAGTTTAATATTTCTGCAAGTATAGACAAGAAAGAAGTAAAAGCAGGTGATCCTGTTACCATCCGTGTGGTTGTGGGTGGAGTAGGAAATCTCAAGCTTCTCAAACAACCTGTCGTTACTTTGCCGAAAGATTTTGATAAATATGATGCTAAGATAACCGACAAGACTCGCCTGACCTCCAATGGTGTTGAAGGTAATATGGTATATGATTTCTTGGTTGTACCTCGTAATCAGGGTTCTTATAAGATTCCGCCTGTAGAATTTACCTATTACGATACATCTTCTAATTCATATAAGACCATCAAGACTCAGGCCTTTGATTTGACTGTGTCTAAAGGCGATGGTTCTACAGGAGGTTCACAGGATTTCTCTGATCAGGCAAAGGATATTCGTGCTTTGAAATTAGGAAAGAGCAAGTTGCATGATTTGGGTGATATGTTCTATGGCAGTTTTGGATATTGGACCAGTCTGCTCGTTCCGCTTATCACCTTTATTGTTTTGCTTGTTGTCTTCCGCAAACGAGCTTTGGAAAATGCAGACATCGTGAAGGTTCGTTCTAATAAGGCTAATAAGATTGCAACGAAACGTCTGAAAAAAGCTCAGCAGCTGATGTCTCACGGTAAACAGAATGAATTCTATGATGAAGTTTTGCGAGCATTGTGGGGTTATGTGAGCTATAAGTTGAATATTCCTGTAGAGAAACTCTCTCGTGAGAATATCACGGAAAATTTAGAGATGCATTCTGTCAACATCTCAACGATTGATAAATTTACCCAGGCATTGGATGAGTGCGAGTTCGAACGATATGCACCGGGTGATGCTGCTGGTAATATGAATAAGACTTTCAATTCTGCTATGACAGGAATTATGGAAATAGAAAACGCAATCAATGCTATGCGCAAGGAGCACAAGAACCGTGCAAAAGAGGACAGACAGTCCTATTCTTTCATATGGATTCTTGCATTCTTTCTCCTTACATCTGTGTCTGCTTCTGCAATAACCAAGCAGAATGCAGATGCTGAGTATCAGAAAGGGAATTACCAGCAAGCTATCAAGGATTATGAGGATCTCCTGAAAAATGGTGTTTCTTCTGAGATCTATTATAATTTGGGTAATGCTTATTATCGTACGGATAATATCACAAAGTCAGTATTGGCTTTCGAGCGTGCTCATCTCTTGTCTCCTGGAGATGAAGATATTAATTTCAATCTTCAGTTCGTTCGAGGCAAGACGATTGACAAGATTACACCTGTAAGCGAGATGTTTTTCGTGACATGGTATAAGGCTTTAGTAAATTATACCAGTGTTGATAGCTGGGCAAAGACTGGTATCATAGCGATTATCATAGCTTTGGTTTTAGCATTGGTCTATCTGTTTGCTCCGCAAATCTATTTGCGCAAGATGGGCTTTTTTGGTGGTATATTCTTCTTGGTTATTTTCCTGTTCTGTAATGTCTTTGCATATCAGCAGAAAGAAGTTCTCTTAAACCGCACGGGTGCTATTGTTGTGGCGCCAACTGTGAATGTGAAGAATACGCCTGCTAAATCAAGTTCTGACCAATTCGTCGTTCATGAGGGAACTCGAGTTGATATTACTGACAAGTCTATGGATGACTGGCGAGGTGTTCGCCTGGCTGACGGGCGAACAGGTTGGGTAGAGACCAAACAAATAGAGGAAATATAATATGGGAGCATCTCTTTTATTAAATGCGGATTTGGCGTTGCTTCACTTCTTTAATGGAAGTGGTAATATGCTGTTGGACCAGATTGTCTGGCTACTTTCTTCCGGATTGACCTGGGTTCCTCTTTATCTGGCTTTGTTTTATATTGTAATGAGAAACAATGAAACAATGTCTCAGATAGGATTGGTAGTTCTGATGGCTATTCTATGTATCTTCTTTTCCGACGGATTAGTAGATGGTATTATCAAACCATTGGTTGCCCGTTGGAGACCAAGTAATGATCCTGTTATCAAATATACCATAGAGGTAGTCAACAATATGCGCCTGAAAGATTTCAGCTTCTGTTCTGCCCATGCAGCGAACACCATGTCATTAGCTGTATTTTTCTCTCTCTTGATACGTAGTCGTCTGATGACTTTCACGTTGGTCTTCTGGTCATTGTTGAACTGTTGGACTCGCCTTTATTTAGGTGTACATTATCCTTCAGACATTCTCTGTGGACTGGTATTGGGAGTTGTAGTTGGTATATTGGTTTACCTGCTGTATTATCGTTTGTATTATAAGATTTCTCCGAAGATTAAATACATTTCCAATCAATATACAAGTACGGGCTATGCGCACGATGATTTGGATTTTGTGATGGGTGTTATTATGTTCATCCTCGTCTATGTGCTTTTGCATGCCTGTATCATGATGAGTGGATTTTAATGTAATGTGAGAAATATTGTATGGTGATTGGAATATAAAGAATAAATTGAAAATGGATACAAAACATATTAAAATTAGTGATTACAATTATAGTTTGCCAGATGAGCGAATCGCCAAGTTCCCTATAGCTCAGCGAGATCATTCCAAACTTTTGGTCTATAAGCATGGTGTGGTCAGTGATGATGTCTTTTATCATCTGCCAGATTATCTTCCTAAGGGAGCTTTGATGATATTCAATAATACAAAGGTGATTCAAGCACGTATGCACTTCAGAAAGGAAACTGGTGCTTTGATTGAAGTCTTCCTGATGGAACCTGCTGCTCCTACCGATTATGAATTGATGTTCCAGACTACTGGTCACTGTTCTTGGTTGTGTATGGTGGGTAATCTGAAGAAATGGAAAGACGGTAGCCTGAAACGCGATTTTGAAATCAAAGGTCATTCGCTTACTCTTTCTGCAACGATGCGAAGAGGAGAGGCTGGTTCTGACGGCAAGGCTGCTCCTTTAGCTGTAGGTGGTGGAACTAATTATTGGATAGACTTTGATTGGGATAATGAAAACATCTCTTTTGCTGAGATTCTCGAGGCAGTCGGTGAATTGCCGATTCCTCCTTATCTGAATCGCGAAACTCAGGAGAGTGACAAGACTACCTATCAGACGGTTTATTCTAAAATCAAGGGTAGTGTAGCTGCTCCTACGGCTGGTCTTCATTTTACAGATGCAGTCTTGGCAGATCTGGATGCCCATGGTATTGACAGAGAAGAAGTGACTCTTCATGTTGGTGCTGGTACATTCAAACCGGTCAAGAGTTTGGAGATCGAGGGACATCAGATGCATACGGAGTATATCGTTGTTCATCGTCGTAGCTTGGAAAAACTGCTTCACCATGATTGTCAGGTGATAGCTGTGGGTACTACCAGTGTTCGTACGATTGAAAGTCTTTATTATATGGGTGTTCATCTGTTGAAACATCCAGAGGCCAATGAAGAGGATTTGCATGTGAAACAGTGGGATCCTTATGATGATGGTCGTGATGGTGGTCTTGTAGATGATATTACTCCGATGCAGGCTATTCAGGCTATCGTAGATTATTTGGATAAGAATGGATTGGAGGCCCTGCATTCCAGTACACAGATTATTATAGCTCCAGGATATACCTATAAGATTGTGAAGATGCTGGTTACTAATTTCCATCAGCCACAGAGTACTCTCTTGTTGTTGGTCAGCGCCTTCTTGCATGGTGATTGGCGGCAAGTATATGATTATGCTTTAAGTCACGATTTCCGCTTCTTGAGTTACGGAGATTCTTCTTTGCTGATTCCATAAGGGGTAGTCAAGTATTCAAAGACTTAGTTAAGTAATAAATAATAAAAGGTGAATGAGAATATTCTCATTCACCTTTTATTATTTATAGGATTCGATAGGATAGAATCTCTATTTTATTTATCATAGAAATCTATGATATTAAATCTATGCATGATTGGAATCTACTTTTTAGTAGCTTCTTGCGATGATGACACGAGCCACAGCAGGCTTGCCGCTTACCATATCCACACCAGGTGTCTGCTCATAAGCGAAAGGCACGCAGCGGATAGTAGCCTGTGTTTCCTCCTTGATCTTTGCCTCGGTCTCAGCTGTACCATCCCAGTGGCAGAGGAAGAAACCGCCATTCTTCACGCGCTCCTTGAACTCCTCGTAGTTGTCGCACTCATAAACGTGAGCATCACGATAAGCACGAGCCTTTTCGAAGATGTTCTTCTGAATGTCTTCCAGCATATCCTTTACGCGCTCTACGATACCGTCGAAGCTTACATTCTCCTTCTCGAGTGTATCACGGCGCATAATCTCAATGGTGTTGTTCTCCAAGTCACGACCACCCATAGCGAGACGCACAGGAACACCCTTCAACTCGTAGTCAGCAAACTTGAATCCTGGACGCTTAGCAGTATTGTCATCATATTTCACTGAGATGCCCAGCTCGCGAAGCTGGTCGATAACAGGCTGCAACTTAGCTGTAATCTGAGCCAACTGCTCCTCGCCCTTGTTGATAGGGATGATAACCACCTGGATAGGTGCTAACTTTGGAGGCAATACCAAACCATTATCGTCGCTATGAACCATGATGAGGGCACCCATCAGTCGGGTAGAAACACCCCAAGAAGTAGCCCATACATACTCAGGCTTATTTTCCTTGTTCAAATAAGTAACATCGAAGCTCTTGGCGAAGTTCTGACCCAAGAAGTGGGAAGTACCGCTCTGGAGAGCCTTGCCATCCTGCATCATAGCCTCAATGGTATATGTGTTCAAAGCACCAGCGAAACGCTCAGTCTCAGACTTTACACCCTGTAATACTGGAACACCCATGTAGTTTTCTGCAAAGTCAGCATAAACCTTCAGCATCTCCTGAGCCTTTGCCTCTGCCTCTTCCTTAGTAGCATGAGCGGTATGACCCTCCTGCCAAAGGAACTCCGATGTACGGAGGAAAGGACGAGTACGCATCTCCCAACGCATCACGTTACACCACTGGTTGCAGAGGATAGGGAGGTCGCGCCAAGAATGAATCCAGTTCTTGTATGTGTTCCAGATAATAGTCTCTGATGTAGGGCGGATAATCAATTCCTCATCGAGCTTTGCATTAGGATCTACCTCTACCTCAGTACCATCCTCAGTAGAACGGAGGCGATAGTGAGTAACTACGGCACACTCCTTGGCGAAACCTGCTACGTGCTCAGCCTCACGAGAGAAGAAACTCTTCGGAATGAGGAGAGGGAAGTATGCGTTCTGTACACCTGTCTGCTTAAACATCTTGTCGAGCTGCTGCTGCATCTTCTCCCAGATAGCGTAACCGTATGGTTTGATAATCATACAACCACGTACAGGTGACAACTCAGCGAGGTCAGCTTTTACTACCAAGTCATTATACCACTGACTGTAATTGTCAGCACGCTTGGTCAAATTCTTAAGTTCCTTAGCCATTTTTATTATTCTAAATTTTAATATTCCAAATATATTATAATATAGGTATAGTCAGATATCTTCGCTCTGTTCTTAGGAGTAAAATATCTTCAGAAAAAGTGCACAATAGGGATTTTCCAACCCAAAATAGGTGTTTCCCTTTGCCCTTTTCATCAAATACCATTAAATTTGCATGCAAAAATACAAAAAAATATTAGAAAAAGCTCCATAATGGAGAAAAAAGAGTTATCTTTGCAATTAAATAACAAAAATATAGGAGATTTTGAATATGAATAAGATGAAATTTTCGGTTGCAGCACTTTCTATGCTGTTGGTTTTGGGTAGTTGTCAGACTAAGACTGGTACAGGTGCAGCAGTAGGTTCTGGTGCAGGTGCAGCCCTCGGTGCTATCGTAGGTGGTTTGTTGAACAATAGCCATCGTGGTACAGGTGCCCTCGTTGGTGCAGCTATTGGTGCAGCAGTTGGCGGTGGTGCTGGTACTTTGATTGGTAAGCATATGGATAAAGTGGCTGAGCAGGCTAAGGCTGTTGAGAATGCCAAGGTAGAGCAGGTTACTGATGCCAATGGTTTGGCTGCTGTCAAGGTAACTTTCGATTCTGGTATCCTTTTCCCTACTAATGGTTCTACATTGAGCAGCGCAGCTAAGAATGACTTGGCTAAGTTTGCTGGTGTATTGAAGAGCAATACTGATTGTGAGGTTGCTATTCAGGGTTATACCGATGCAACTGGTAATGATGGTATCAACTTGCCTTTGAGTCAGAAGCGTGCTGATGCTGTTTATAGCTATCTTTCTTCTTGTGGTGTAACACGTAATCAGGTAAAGACTGTTGAGGGATTGGGCTCTTCTAACCCTGTTGTCAACACAACTGCAGCTTGTGCTCAGAACCGTCGTGTAGAGGTTTACCTCTATGCTTCTCAGGCTATGGTTAATGCCGCTAATAACGGAACATTGAAATAATGATACTTAAAAGAATTAGAAATATTCTAAGATGGGTGGTGGTGCTGTTTTTCAGTACCACCATTCTTGCTGTTGTAGTATATCGTTTCTTACCGGTTTATTTTACCCCTCTGATGTTTATCAGATGTTTTCAGCAAGTTGCTGATGGTGAAAGCATTACGTTGCATCATCATTGGGTAAGTATGGACAAAATCTCTCCTCACATGCCTGTAGCTGTAATGGCCAGCGAGGATGGTCGTTTTCTGAAGCATCATGGCTTTGACTTTAATGCCATCGAGAATGCTGCCAAGAATAATGCCCGTGGAGGTAAGGTGCATGGAGCCTCAACCATCAGTCAGCAGACTGCCAAGAATGTTTTTCTATGGCCAGGTCGCTCTTGGACCCGTAAGGGCTTTGAGGTGTATTTTACTTTCCTGATAGAAATGATGTGGAGTAAGCAACGTATCATGGAGGTTTATCTCAACAGTATAGAAATGGGCAATGGTATCTATGGCGTAGATGCTGTGGCCGAATACCATTTTAATAAAAAGGCTTCTGATCTTTTCAGAAGTGAATGTGCATTGATAGCGGCAACGCTTCCTAATCCAAGAAAATTTGATTCCCAGAATCCGAGCGCTTATATGAAGAAGCGCCAACGCCAGATAGAGCATGAAATGCGTTTTGTGCCTTCTTTCCCAAAAGAAGGTGAGGATTTTGACCCTTCTACTGCAGTGGGTGGTTATAAGGGTAAATAGTTATAATATTTGAAGTTTATGGATTTATTGAACGACTTGAATGAGGCGCAGCGTCAGGCTGTGGAATATATAGACGGTCCTTCGCTGGTGATTGCCGGTGCAGGATCTGGTAAAACACGTGTTCTTACTTACAAGATTGCTTATCTGTTGGAAATGGGATTGAAACCTTGGAATATCATGGCTTTAACCTTTACCAACAAGGCTGCTCGTGAGATGAGGGAACGTATTGATAGACTGATGGGAGGCGATTTGGCTGCCCATCTGTATATGGGTACATTCCACAGTATCTTTTCACGTATTTTGCGCGCAGAAGCGTCTCATCTTGGCTTCAATAATAATTTCACTATTTATGACGAGACCGATTCCCGCTCCTTGCTCAAGGCTATTGTCAAAGAGATGGGGTTGGATGATAAGATTTACAAGCCAGCTGCCGTACATCATAAGATTTCGATGGCAAAAAACCAGTTGATGGGACCGAATGAATATACTGCCAATGGTGAACTCCTCCAGCGTGATTTGCGTGAGAAGATGCCTGAGGTGGGGAAGATTTTTGCTGCTTATGTTCAGCGTTGTAAGCAGGCTAACGCAATGGACTTTGATGATTTGCTTACCCTTACCTTCCAGTTGTTCCGCGATCATGAGGATATCAGAAGGAAATATGCTGACCGCTTTGATTTCATTCTTGTGGATGAGTATCAGGATACCAATCAGGTTCAGATGAATATCGTGATGCAACTTTGTAAGGAAAAGCAGCGTGTCTGTGCGGTGGGTGATGATTCGCAGAGTATCTATAGTTTCCGTGGTGCTAATATTGATAATATCCTGAATTTCAGACGCCATTTCGATGATGCCAAACTTTTCAAGCTGGAACAGAACTACCGCTCTACCCAAACTATTGTCAATGCCGCAAACAGTCTGATTAAGCACAATCGTAATCAGATTCCTAAGGATGTGTACAGTGAAAATGCAGAGGGAGAAAAGCTTCTGTACCAGCCTGCCTATAGCGATAAGGAGGAGGCATTGATTGTCAGCAAAGACATCAAGCGTTTCAAGCGCATGGATGACTGCGAGTATAGTGATTTTGCCATCCTTTACCGTACGAATGCGCAGAGCCGTAGTTTTGAGGAAGAATTCCGCAAGCAGGGTATCCCTTACCGCATTTATGGTGGATTGAGTTTCTATCAGCGCAAGGAAATCAAGGATATCATTGCTTATTTCCGTCTGGTGGCTAATCCTGATGATGAGGAGGCTTTCAAGCGTATCATCAATTATCCTACTCGCGGTATTGGGGCTACTACTGTCAATAAGGTGATTGATTGTGCCCGCAGCCAGGAGGTCAGTTTGTGGGAAATCATTTCTTCTCCCGAACATTATGGATTAGCTGTCAACAAGGGTACGCTTACTAAGTTGGATCAATTCCGTCTTCTTATCAGTAGCTTTATTGAACGAGCTAATCAGGTGGATGTCTATGAACTTGGTGAGGCTATTATCAAGGAAAGTGGTATCAGTGCAGAAATCTTTAATGGCGGTAAGGACGCAGACAATATTGCCCGCCAGGAAAACTTGGAGGAGTTCTTGAGTGGTATGCAGACGTTTGTGGAGGAACGCAAGGAAGAGGATAGGGCAGAAGAGATATTTCTGACTGATTATCTGCAGGATGTAGCCCTGTTGACCGACCTGGATAGTAAGGGAGATGATGATGCTCCCCGTGTTTCTCTGATGACTGTTCATGCTGCCAAGGGTCTGGAATTCCCAACCGTCTTTGTTGTCGGTCTGGAGGAAAATATTTTCCCAAGTCCTATTTCTGCAGTTTCTTTACGTGAACTGGAGGAAGAGCGCCGTCTGCTTTATGTGGCTATTACACGTGCAGAGAAGCGCTGTGTCCTGACCAATGCCAAAAACCGTTTCCGCTATGGAAAGATGGAGTTTGATAATCCAAGCCGTTTCATTGATGAGATTGATTCTCGATTGGTTCAGGCTGAAGGTGAATCGAGTGGAATGGATAGTGGTTATGGCGGAAGAATGCCGTGGGATCGGAATGATTATTCCAGAGCCCGCAGGTCAAGATGGGAGCAGGATGATGACGAACCGGAGTTTTTGAGAGGTCAACGTAGACAGAAATCTGTGGTATCCCAATTTATGCCGGACCCAAAGCCTTCATTCTGTTCTCAGGGCTATAAGTCTGAACCGAAATCTGCCCCTCGTTCTGACAGTTATAGATCTGAACCGAAATCTTCGTCACTCAATGAAGGAAACTTCAAGTCTGTAAGAGCCGTAAATGCTGCTCGCAGGATTATGGGGAAGGATACACCTGTTTCCGGAACGAATTCTTCTTTTGGAGGATTACAGGAAGGAGTCAAGATAGAACACCAGCGTTTTGGTGTGGGAACTGTGGTGAAATTAGAAGGTTCTGGAGAGAATGCAAAGGCTACCGTAGAATTTGTTAATTCCGGTCGTAAGCAACTCTTGCTGAAGTTTGCTAAGTTTACTGTTGTCAGTTGAAATGAGTTGATGTTCTTATTAAAAAAGCGAAAGAAATAAGATTCTCATCCTATTTCTTTCGCTTTTTAATATGATAGAGTTTATTAAAACTACGTCATTTATAGAGCCTCATCCTCTGGTTTCTCAGGAATAGCCCTTCCGCCTTTAATCACAGGAAAACGTTTTTTCTTGCGAAGCCATGCAGCTTTTCGCTTTTCGTAGTCCTCCCGATGACGCTCCAGGAAATTGTCTTCCATCTTGATTAATTCTCTTTAAACTTGCTATAGATGACTTTGATCTGAATAGGTCCTGCGGGAACACGCTTGCCATCTTTGGTCTCATATACATCAGTTCCCTTTACCAGTCGGGTAGAGGTCAAACTCATACAGTGTGTCATCTTACTGATAACGGTAGATGAGTTCTCTGTTACTGTAGTAATGGTGATAGGTATGAGTACCGCTTTGTTCCAATTCTCGCTCTTACCCTTGTTCTTATACATGGCAGTAATCAAGTTACTGATATTGCTGAACGTATAAGTGTTCTTGTTGATGGTATTGTATGTAGCGTAGAAGGATGTTCTATTGTCTATAATATCACCATTCTCAAAGAAAGACTTCAAACTGTCTTTAGGCAGTAAGAGAACCGTCTGTGGAGTATCAAAATTATATGCATTGTTTTCATCCACATTGTTGATTCTTGGGAACATAACCGTTGCTGTATTCAGCGTATCCTTCTCATGACCTTTGATGATATCTTCTACAGGGAGAGTAACTTCAGTGAAGATGCCCGCAGGAGACTTCAAGTATGTGCAACTTTCATCTGCAGCCAATTCGTTGATTCTTTTCTGGTCATTGGTGATTCTATTCGTCTGAAGGACCTCTTCTGTACCATCAAAGCGGTTGAAACCGGATGAAACAACAGTACTGTCTGTTACACCATCAGAAGCCTTGACGGTCTTCTTTCGGGTCCAGTAGAACTGGAGCTCAGTATTCCAGATGTCAGCTACGTTACCGATACCGCCTTCATGCTTGATGTAGAAACCAGGACAGATATTCTTCATGAACTCATAATTGCTCTTGAAGTATTCTGGATGCTTCTCGTAGTTCTGCATGATGTATGTACCATAGTTGTCATACGGTACCCCATTTTTCGTAAAAGGCTTGTTGAAATAAATCTTGAAATAGCCCTTTGATTTGGATAGGGTGTATGTAACGCTGGAATGTAAATTGTCCTTGCTCACATATCCTTCAGCCATCGGGTCGTAATCAGAATAGTAATTTCTGTCCTCAGGCATCGCTTTGGTCATTTCGTATGCAGTAACCTTCATCGGTGCGAGGGTGTCTCCGTATGTGCTCTGATAGCTCACGAGGAGGAAGCAGGAATCAGCTTTGAGTACACCATTGTTGGCATCCTTGATATATTTTAGTGTATCGATGTCGAATGAAGAAAGCGGAGCTAACTGAGCCATATAGGCGGCTGTCAGATAAGCTTTTGTTTCTGGATCCTTTACTTTACCAATAATACCATTATTTGTTTTACTTAAAACGGATCCTGCAGCCAATGAATTGGTAATTACATTGTATGTTGCATCCGTAACGGTGAGTTTATCCACATTATTAGTGATAGACGAACCAATCATGTCGGTAGTGTCATCACAGGCAACCATGGAAAAGGCTGCCATTATCAATGCTGTATATTTGAAAAACTTCATTTCTAATTTTTGTTTTTTTTAACCCTTTACAGGGAACAGAATATTGCAGAATAAACTTTTATTCTTCGTCAGGACAAACCTCATTGATGAAGTTTGTATATGGTTCTTCGAAGTCGTTGCCAGTGAATCCCAGCATAGGCTTTTCTTTCTCCTTGGCATATTCCAGAAGGATAGGGTTTACGCCCTCTTCACCTTCTACCACACCATCTGAATAGTCGATGGCCAGTTTGCCGAGTTCTACGAAGTCAAAGTCGTTCTTGTAACCATCCAGAAGTTCTGCTTTCGCATCGCGGAAATCTACGCACTGCTTAAAGTTGGTGCCTAACTCTCCCTTCAGTTCGTTGTTGTAAAGAGAGATGATAACCTTGGAGTTTGCGAATGAAGGTTCTTCTGCGTAGGCAGTTTTGATATAGAGAGGTACCACAGCACTCATCCATCCCTGACAAACTATTACATCAGGCTGCCAACGTAGTTTCTTGACAGTCTCCAATACGCCTCTTGCATAGAAAATAGCGCGCTCACCATTATCGGTGTATTCCACGCCATTTTCGTCCGCACCCATTTGGCGGTTGTTGAAGTAATCATCGTTGTCGATGAAATAGATTTGCTGACGGGTTGTCGGAATAGAGGCAACCTTGATAATCAGTGGATGATCCGTATCGTCGATAATGAGATTCATGCCAGAAAGGCGAATAACCTCATGTAGTTGACCACGTCGCTCATTGATGATGCCCCATTTTGGCATGAATGTTCGAATTTCGAAACTTGCCTCCTGCATTTTCTGAGGCAACTCTCTTCCCATGACCGACATGCGACTTTCAGCTACGTATGGATTAATCTCCTGATTGATGAATAATACTTTCTTTGCCATAATTATTAATTTATTCTTCTCGAATTAGGTGCAAAGTTACAAAAAAAAGTTGAAATTAGCGAAAAAATTAGGGAAAACAAAGAAATCAATGCCCTAAAAGGCATATTTTTATGATATTTTTTTGTTATTTCAGAAATTAGTTGTTATTTTGCACCCTGAAAACAGATTTAAACGATGAAAGTATTCAATAAGATTGTTGACCTCCAGAATGAACTTTTCAATGTTCGCAAGGAGGGAAAGGAAATCGGCTTAGTGCCAACTATGGGTGCGCTTCATGAGGGTCATGCCTCTTTGGTTAAGCGTAGTGTTAAGGAAAACGGTGTTACTGTGGTATCAGTTTTCTTGAATCCTACTCAGTTTAATGATCAGGGTGACCTGGATCGCTATCCTCGTACACTCGATGCTGACTGCAAGCTTCTTGAGGCTTGTGGTGCTGATTATGTATTTGCTCCATCAGTTGAGGAAATGTATCCAATCCCTGATGAGCGCCATTTTGAGTTTCCACCGGTTTCTACCGTCATGGAGGGCGCTAAGCGTCCTGGACATTTCAATGGTGTATGCCAGGTAGTTAGCCGTTTGTTCTATATCGTTCGTCCTACTCGTGCTTATTTCGGTGAGAAGGATTGGCAGCAAATTGCAGTCATCAAGCAACTCGTCAAGTACATCGGTAGTGATGTCAAAATCGTAGAGTGTCCTATCATTCGTGATGAGGATGGTCTTGCGAAGAGTAGTAGAAATACCTTGCTCTCTGCTGATGAGCGTGCTATTGCTCCTTCTATCTTCAAGGCTCTCAAGGCGAGTGTGGAGTTCGCAAAGACTCATACTGTCAAGGAAACTCACGACAAGGCGGTTGAGGATATCAATGCCGTGGATGGTCTTGAAGTGGAGTATTTCGAGATTGTGGATGGTGATACCTTGCAGGATGTTGCTTCATGGGATGACTCTGCCTATGTTGTAGGTTGTATTACGGTGTATTGCGGAAAGACCCCTATACGCCTGATCGATCATATCAAGTACAAGGGGTAATTCCTGACGATAGAAACAGTATTATGTAGCTCTATATAATTTAGTCAGTTTGATAAAGATAAACGAATCGAGATATGCAAATCGAAGTATTGAAGAGTAAACTCCATTGCGTGACTGTTACGGAAGCCAATCTCAACTACATGGGAAGTATTACCATCGATGAGGATCTGATGGATGCTGCCGGACTGATTGCTGGAGAAAAAGTTCAGATTGTAGATAATAATAATGGCGAACGCTTGGAAACCTATATCATCAAGGGTGAGCGTGGCAGTGGTTGCATCTGTTTGAACGGTGCTGCTGCCCGCAAGGTTCAGGTGGGTGATACGGTTATCATCATTGCCTATGCCATTATGGACTTTGAGGAGGCTAAGACTTTCAAGCCTACCGTGGTTTTCCCGAAAGAGGGGAATAAGGTTTAAATATCGTATGATGATATAGAATTGTATAAAGAATGATAATCTCGTATGATAATCATAAAGAATATGCGTTCCTGTGGATAGATGAATCCGTAGGAACGCATATTTGTTTTGTGACGATAAACTTGCGTTTCGGTGTGGCGAAATAGCGGTAAGCCACATCGATGGTGATGCCCTGTTCACGGATGGATAATGTGTGTGTACCCTATATATAATGGTGTAATTACAATTTTATGAAGGTATAATTGCGATGGGTTAAGGATAGATCTCGATATGACTGCTGCCGGAGTTGCCATTCTTGATAATTCTTATCTGGGTGGTGATGCGCTCGCTCATCGTGTCGGTATGACTGATGACGCCCACCTTCTTGCCTTGCGAACTTTGCAGCATGGCGAGGGAATCGATGACGGTGGCTAGGGTATCGGGGTCGAGGGTTCCGAAGCCTTCATCGATGAACAGGTTCTCGAAGGAGATGTTGCGGGAAGACAATGCCGACAAGCCCAAGGCGAGACCGAGACTCACGATGAAGGTTTCGCCACCTGATAGGGAGGTGGTGTCTCGGATATCGTCGGCACGGTCGTGGTCGATGACTCGGATGCCCAGCGAATGCTTTACCTGCTGCAGTTCGTAACGGCTGTTGAACTTTCTGATTTCCTGGTTGGCGTGCGCTATCAGGAAACTGAGCGTATAGCATTGGGCTATCTTGCGCAGCGTTTTGCCGTCTGCTCCGATGGCATCCGTGATGGCTGTCCAGTCATCCTTTTCCTGCGTTACGAGATTCAGAGCCTCAGCCTTGTCGCCCAACAGCTTTACGGCTTCCTGATGGTTCTGCATCCTGGCGTTGGCAGCAATCAGTTCGTTGCGCTGGCTTCTTTCCAGATACTCCTGCTGAATGGCTAAGAGAGCATCACGGGTTTGGGCTGGCTGATGTTCCAAGTGCTGCTGATGCGCCTTTTCTGCACTCTGGTAAAGGGCGGTAGTTGAAGCCACGGCCTTCTCTTTTTCGTCCTTTTCCCGTCGGATGGCATTCCAGTCTTCGGCGGAGTGAAGCATCTCTCGGATGATATTTCGGTCGATAAGGCTTGGGTCGATACTTCTTTCCTCGATGCCTTCCTCTTCGGAGTCTTTTCCTTCGATGCTCTTTTCTTCAAGCTGCTTGTTATATTCCTCAATCCAAAGGTCGAGTTCCT
>OHAY01001296.1_pt1 | contig 23539 bp, 20 predicted proteins | sample 1577191 | NCBI WGS metagenome assembly OHAY01 (sample SAMEA3541504, study PRJEB24748) | human gut metagenome | biome: human gut; feature: human-associated habitat; material: faeces | place: China | collected 2012 | reverse complement strand
TCAGCGGTTTTCCTTTTTAGGAAACTATCACTCGAAATGTCGGATGAACCAAAATTTTATACATAATCCGATTCCTCCCAATATCCATAATACACGTGGAGTTGGAGGTGCATAGAAGTGTAATCTTAATAAAAAACGTTGTATGAAATTGTTTTTAATTTTTTTCTTGATTGCGAAATAAAATGCTAATGCTGAAACGAGATAGAGACAGGTTTCTAAAGTAAAAGTTTCTATGGCATTTTCAAATTTATAGGAAATGGGTTTTCCCTCCAAAAAAGTCGCAAATAGAGGTAATATACGATATAGACTCATTGAGAGAAAAGTCAAGAAGCTGAAAGGATGTAATACTATAATTTCTCTTTTTAGGAAAATGCGACTAAATATCAGCCATGAAATAATGGTCATTATGCATCCCATGATATTCCATAGACTGAAATAGAATAACATTTCCAGTATACAGAATAATATAAGAAACCGATCCCCCCATGTTCTTGTTTTTTTAAAAAAAACATCTTTCATTGTCTTTCTTTTAGAATGTTGTTAATTACATTACGAATGGTATTCTCATTGGAATATCCGGAGGTTTGGCATCTTTTTAGTCCGGCTGTTGCAATCTGTTTTCGTTCTTCTTCATGCGACAAATAGTATTTACACTTTTCTAAGAGCTCTTCATTCGAAGAGAAGAATGAAGCTTCTTTATCTTCTTCAAACATTGCCTGATGTTCTGACGTACGTTCAGCCATCATAAAACCACCACAGGCTGGGATTTCTACTGTGCGCGTAGTTTGAAGATCAAAATTCATTTTTCGTAAAAAACAGAGTGAAATTTTAAATGCCTGAAACGATTTAGAATAATTTTCGGAGTATAGTCCTTTATCTTCAATTATTAAATTGGGATACATTCCTTTGTATTTTAACCATTTTCCTCCTCCCCATACACGCACATTAAGTCCATGTTGTGCCAAGTAGAGAATGCTTTCACCTCGTTCTTTTTCCCAAGCTCCCACAAAACCGATATCCCCTCCAATTTCTTTGTAATCTTCCGATGTCAGTGTACGGGGATAATGGAAAGTCGATTCGTAACTGTTGTTGACAAAACGAATGTCTTTTGCACCCAATTTTCTCATGTCTTCTAAGATGTACGATTTATTGGTAATAATATAATCGTAAAGTGGAATACATTCCAAGTATTGTTGGGATTGATTGTGGCGTAAAGCCATATTATCAGGCGAGTAACTGATTAATAGGGTTTTCGGAGAATTTTTTTTGATGTATTGAAGCGTTTCCGGAAAAATAGTTACTCCCTTATCAATCCATACGATGTCGTAATAAGTTGAATTTATTTTTTCAATGATTTGAGAATTTTCTTTTCTATTTTCGGGAATTCTGATGGGTATGCCATATAAAAATAAATGATAGGCTATTTTATACCATAGACTGGTAAATCCGGAAGTATTTATTACATCTATTTCGTCTGCTATTTTTTCTAAAGCCCAATGTCGGTGGAGGCAGGTATTACTTAAACCATCCATACCTCCTATAGATAATATTTTCATAAGTTATTTTTTTATGATAGAATGGAGGAAATCAGCATAACGTTTACCGTATGCTTCCCATGTTAGGTTTTCTATTGCATGGCCGGCATATGTTTTATCTTTTAAGTTGGGATAATTTTCCATTGCTCGATTCATTGCTTTAATTAAAGCTTCTGGAGTATAATCTTCAATTAAAGTGATGTATTGAGGATCTTCCACCATTTGTTGTAAATCTTCTGCACCGGAATCTTTACTTCCTATTAATGGTAGATTACATGCTATTGCTTGGGCCTGTACCATAGCTAATCCTTCTTCACGGGAAGGAAGTATAGATATTTTAGCTTGATTGTAATAATTAATTAATTGGCTTTGATCTACAGCATCTACATGGGTAAATCTATCTTCTTGTGGAAAATCTAAATCAACGATTCCTCCTACATGGAGAAAGGTGTAATTGGTTTTACGAATGGCTTCAATAATTAAGTCACAACCTTTTCTGTATCCCCATCCTCCTACCATGATAAAGTCATATTTTTTTTCAATCTGAGGTTGAGGGGCAAACATTCTTAAATCGACTCCATATGGATTTTTAAAAAGCTTCTTTTGTGGGAACCCATGAAGCAAAAAACTATTTATTACATGTTGAGAAGCTACGGATATATAGTTTGCTAATTTATAAGCTTTAAGATTTTGTTTGATGTTAAATTCAGGAATGGTGTTAGAACTATTTTTATTGGGATTCAGATTTAAAATTCGTTGTTGTTCTAAAATGTGTTTAGATCCTCTTTCACAAATAAAAATAGCACCTTTCTCTTGAGCTTTTTGGGGAGCAAAAACAAATCCTGTTAATGAAATGACTATATCGCATTTTCTCATGAAAATTCCCATTATATAGTCTTGAAAGATTCTTCTAGTATTTTTAAATAAAGATACTTTTTTTTCTAAGAAAAGAAAAGGTAGCAGATATATAAATAAGCTTTTACAGGCTTTTGAAGAAAGTCCAAATTGTTTGCATCTTTTTGGGGGTACGAAAGAATAGAATTGTACATCAAATCCTTGTTTTTCTAATTCTCTGGCTAAATCGAGCATGTGAAAACGGCCATGCGATAGAATGTTTATTTTTGTTTTCATTACATTATATTTTTAAACCAATATTTAATACTGTCTAAATTATCTTCAAAATCTTCATTGAACGTATAATTATTTTTTTCATTATTCTTGTTAAAATAGGAAATCACTTCATCTTCTATTTTTGTAGAAAAAATACGTTTAAGCCCTGATGTGATAAGTTTTGCAGGCATACCTCCTAACATTTGATTATTTTCTGGGGTGAGTGAGAAATCTTTATTTAATAAAGAACCTGCGCATACAATTGTATAATCTTTGGTTTTAGCTCCTTTATTGATTGTGGTTCTATTGCCAATCCAATTGAAAGCACCTATGTATATGGGACCGTTTCTTCTAGTAGTTGTTCTTGTTTTTTCATTGTAAACAAAATGAAAATTAGAATCTACAATTTGGCTTTCATAAGCACATCTTGTATATTGACCAATATAGATAGAATTGGTACATATGAATTTAATCGCTGAACCAAAAAAAGTATAACAACCCAAGGTGAGAGTTGCATTTTCTGCAATTCTAATTTTGTAATTATTGGAAATGGCGCAAGGGCCTTCGAAAATAAGCTTTCCACCTATACCTATATTAATAAATGCGCTTTTATCTACTCCGTTGAAAAATTCATTATTTCTTCCAAGTTTTATCATTCCGCTATAAATATTAGGATAATGAATTTCAATTTTTCCTTTTAGCCAATAGAATTTAACGGGGCCATATATATAAATAGGTAATTTTATAGCTATATGGAAGGGAAGTAATCTAAAATTAAAATATAATGTTTTGACTAAGTTTAATTGGGGTTGACTTAGTTGATACATGACTTTGTCTATGAAATTTTTCATTGTTGTTTGAATTGTAAATGGTTGTTTTACATGTTTTTAAATCTATCTTTTTATGAATTTTCCTCTTAGGAAAATTGCATCTTCTGTTATATGGCTAAATAAATCTTTTACTTTCATATTTAGTAAATGACAACTATCTGGTAATACATAGAACATCATAATGATATCATATAATATAGCTCCCAATGCTGCTCCCCATAATCCCCAATAAAGAGATAGAATATAACTTGTTCCTACTGAAATACTTGCTGAAATAGTACTCATGATTGCAAAATGATAGGGCTGGTTGGTCATACGATAGGTAACTACAGAAGTCCACCATACGGCGTTAAGTAAAATTCCTATCATAAAAGTCCACCATACATTTGTGGGAACAGGAAGAATGCTTTTGGTCCATAGTTGGTAAATATCTAGACCGAATATCATTAGGAATATTGTTCCTAAAACCCCTATGGTCATACTAAATATAATAGCAATACGGAACAAGCGATGTACGGTTTTCATATTTCCTCTGCCGTATTCATATTGCAAGTCTGGAAATATACTGCCGTTTACTATTGAAAACATCTGGTTTACGGAACGGCATACAGTTCTTACTGTGTTGAAAATGGCCACACTTTCAGGTCCTAATGTTAGACGGACAACAAAAGTTCCACCTTGGAAGTAGATACTTTGCCATATTGGAGTCATGAGATAGCCCATACCTTTGGAAATAATCATTTGTATGTCTGAACGTATGATTCTTCCCCGGTATCCTCGCAAATCAATTTGTTTCCTTCCTACTAAATAGTATACTAAATTGAAAACAATGGATACGCCAAGTTGAGAGGCTGCATAGCCTACGATACCGTATCCAGCCCATAAGATGCTGATACCAGTTAGAATGTTAGCTATTTGTTGGGCAGAACCTAAAAAACTTCCTAAAGCGGCTTTACGAGCACTTCGGAAGTAGCCTTCTACTAATTGAGTGTAAAAAGAAAGTAATCGAGCTGTAATCATAAATGTAACAGCTGTCATGGCTTCCTGGGGAGGAATTAGTGACTTGTTGAAGAGGTTTAGACTGTCTCCCAAAAGCATGAGAATTGCTGTTAGAATAGCCCCCAATAAAATACACCCTGTAATAATAATCCATCCACTTTTATTTAACGTGAGTTCGATATAAGATTAGAAAATAGACAGTTGTCCGTCATTGACAAAATTTACATCAATGGCGGGCTTCTTTTCAAAAAAGCAGTATGCCGCAATAGCCGACAAGGAGTTTGCTATAAAGTTGTTAAAAGAACGATGTCTGGAGTGTTCTATCTGAGCAATATTCTTCAGTTCGTCATTGACCGTTTCAATCAAGGCTCTTTTCCTAAGCAGAATCTTATCAGCTATACTCATGAGTGAATTCTTCATGTTGCTTTTAACCTTTGTAACAAGCTGAATACCGTTTAGGAAGAGATTTTCAAACAAAGCCTGCCCAATATATCCTTTATCTGCACATAGTTTTCCCTTAATGTTTTCCACGAACTTACCCTGTTTCAATGGCTCACGATCATCTACATTTGCAGGTGTAAACATGAAATTGAGAATTTCACCCTTATCATTGATTATCAGATGCAACTTGAATCCGAAGAACCATCCCATGGAGCATTTCCCTCGTTCTGCAAGACCTTCAAATGTCTTATGAATCAGAATTCTTTGGTTACGACAGACACGTAAAGGAGTGGAGTCGACAAAACTGATGCCGGTACAGGTTCCCATCAATACCTTCTTTATGAAGATGGTCAGAGGAAGCAGTATCTCCTTCTCCAGTTCTACAAAACGATTATAGGATACTTGACGCGGAAACAGGTGTTTCAGATGTTTGCACACATACTCCTTATAATAATGCTTGAAACAGCGGAAACCGCCAGAATGGAACAGAATAAGAATAACCATAATCTCAGCATCACTCATGCGGTTGGGCTTGTTGCGATGCTTCTTTTTACTGTCTTCAATCATATATTTTTCCTGTTGCAACGCAAATTCCTTGCAAAAATCATCGGCCATACAATAAATCTCTGTAACTTTAGACTCTGGAAACATAGTGGTAATCGTTTAAATATTATAATTCTGCACTATAAATTTAATACTTTATCGCTATGTTCCTAATTTACAATAGATTATATTGATTCTTATTTCGAACTCACGTTATTATACGCAATGTTATGAAGACATCTGGCTTAATGTTCCTTTTCTATGCAGGAGCATTCCTATCGGCAAATTCTTTATTTGCACAAGAAACACAAGTAGCCCATACAGACACTGTAACTACGGCTTTAGGTCGTGTACAAGACCTTCGTACTCTCCCTTTCCAGATTCAAAAGATAGAGGGGAATGAACTAACCCAAGTAAAAGACGCCAATTTCCTCCATTCACTGATTGGAAGAACCACCGGTGCCACTCTCAATCCAAGCTCTGCCGGAACAGGAGCAGGAGTACGTGTACGAATGAGAGGTACACGCAGTATTTGGGGAAACAACAATGTGCTGTATGTCATCGACGGAATTCCCTTCCCCCAGCTTTCCACCAATACCTTTTCGTCAATCTACACCGGATACGGACTGACCGCCGATGCCATTGCTTCTCTTAATGCCGAAGATATAGAAGATGTCTCTATTCTCTCCGGTCCGTCGGCAGCCGCGCTGTACGGAAGCGATGCCGCCAACGGTGCCATTCTTATCACCACCAAGAAAGGAAAGACTACCCGTCGGCCTGCCATTCATGTATCTCAAAGCACTACGTTCAGCAAACCTTTTGTCATGCCGGAATTTCAGAATCAGTATTATCAGTGGAATACAGCTTCGGATACCGGAGATCCCACCTGGAACCCTTCTGACTTCTACCGTACCGGACACACTATTCAGAATCATGTCAGTCTTTCTGCCGGTACCGATATCAACCAAAGCTACTTCTCGGCTGCCACACAAAATGCCACCGGACTGATAGAAAACAATCTTTCCAACCATTATAACCTGACTTTCCGCAACAGTACCCAGCTGTTGGACAAGAAACTCCGTATTGATTTGGGACTGATGTACATGCGCACCAAAGAGCAGAATATGCTGTCGCACGGAAACGATTTTAACCCTATCATTCCCGTTTACCTCTATCCGGAATGTCTGAACTTCCGACCTAATCAATATGGACAAATTACCGGTGTTCCCTGGTACGAACGCTATGACCCTGATAAAGATTACTATGCCCAATACTGGCCGTATTCCGAGTGGCAGAATCCCTATTGGATTATCAACCGGAACACCTTTCTCAATAAGAAAGACCGCTTCTTAGGCAATATTGGTATCAGTTACGACATTACCCCCTGGCTTTCTGCCTCCGCCCGCGTACGCTATGATAAGGATGTGATAAAGCAAACTCAAGAACTTTATGCCTCTACCAGTTTGCTCCTTATCCACTCTCCAAACGGACTGTATGGGGAAAATAAAGCCGACCTGCACCAACTGTACAGTGACCTTTCCCTTGACCTGCACCATCGCATAGGAGCATTTTCGTTCAATGCATTATTAGGAGGAAGCATACAGAAACGGCAATACAATTTCGATTTGCTCAACGGAGGTCTGATCCAACCTAACAGTTTCTCTACCGGTAATATCGATGACACGCAAAAAAGACAACTTTCCGAATCATTCGAAGACAAAAGAAAAAGCCTCTTTGCCTCCTTGCAGATAGGCTTTAAAGACATGCTCTACCTGCATGCTACCGGACGGAAAGAATGGAGTGACTTCGACTACCGTTCTTTCCATTCGGAAGCAGACGGACTTTATCCTTCTGTAGGGTTTGCTTTTGTGCCTACAGCACTTCCCGTTTTCCGTTCCGATATATTGTCGTTCCTCAAACTTCGCTTCGACCATAGCAAAACTGGAACCGCTTGCCAATATGCTCTTATCGAAGGATTATGGAGAAAGAACCAGGACTCCGAATACGAAATGCTGATACAAGGTGAAAATCCTATCGATCAGACCAAGTCATACGAAGCTGGTCTGGACATAGGCTTGTTCCGCAACCGGCTGAATGTGGGACTGACTCTTTATACTTCTTCTACCCAAAGTTTAGTAGGTACTCAGGTAAAAGGAGGGGAAGAGTATGGTTACACAAATGCAAAAATTGAAAACAAGGGTATTGAGTTAAGTATCGGACTTCAGCAGCCTTTAGGTCCGGTACAGTGGAACAGTAACCTTACCTACACACTGAATAAAAATAAAATCAAGGAATTTGGCCAGTTAAAAAACCCTGCTACAGGAGAAACTATTACCCTTTCCTCTCTTACTATCAATCAATATAACAATATGGCCGAGGAAAGACTTACCGCAGGTGGCTCCATAGGCGACATATACGTCCGCGCATTCCGCACCGACAGCAAAGGAAACCTTGTCATCGGGAGCGACGGGTTACCGGAAAAAAACAATGAATACACCTATGCCGGTAATGCTGCTCCCAAGTATCAGATAGGATGGAGCAACGACTTCAACTGGAAAGGAATAGCCTTAAGTTTCGTACTACAGGGAAACTTTGGAGGAAAAGGTCTGTCCCTCACTCAGGCGATGATGGACCAGTACGGTGTATCGAAGGCTACTGCTGATGCACGCAACAACGGTGGTGTATGTGTAGGACAGCAGCTTATCCCAGCCACTCAATATTACTATCATGTAACCGGTCCGGAGGGGGTAGGAGCAGCCTATATATACGACGCTACCAATGTGCGTCTGGCAGAACTCTCGGTAGGATATACCATTCCTATGCACCGTTGGGTAAACTGGATACAGAGTATCAAGGTTTCGTTTGTAGGACGCAATCTGTGCATGATTTACAACAAAGCGCCGTTCGACCCCATGAGTACGGCCAGCATGGGCAACTTCATGCAGGGAATAGATTATTTCAATCTGCCCAGTTTGCGCAACCTCGGCTTTTCTGTCAGTATGGACTTTTAGCTCCAAAAACAATGTAGCTGACACAGTAAACTGATAGAAAAGACTCTTCAAGAAGAGGACGTAATATTAGTCGTATAAGGTGTCCCACTGCAAGGAGACGGGTGTCTCCTTGCAGTGGGACACTCGTCTCTTTATAGTGAGACGGACGTACCCTTACAATGAGACACCCTTCCTGTTGAAGTATCCAACGAGATAAAACATCAAACAAGATACAACTATTTCATTTATTTTCTATATTTGCTCACGAATTGGTTCCACATCCTTGTTCTAGGAAACGGATTAAAAGGGAATCGGGTGAAAATCCCGGACAGTCCCGCTGCTGTAAAGCTCTATACCAAACTTTCTGAAAAATGCTCATACCACTGATATACAATGGCTATATTGGGAAGGTTTCAGAGAGGGAGTCAGTCAGAAGACCTGCCATCATTCATTTGCTCAGTGCCCTCTGGGGTTAGGGAAACTGTTGCCTGTTTTTTCATTTTATAAGAACCGACATGTATAAGCAGACCATTATGCGTGCTGTTTGGCTGATGTGTATCCTTGTATGGGGACATTGTATCTCTATATATGCACAAAGTAAGCTGGATAGCCTACAACATTTGGGAGAAGTCGTAGTAACGGCACGTACTTTCCAAAAAGAAGTTATTCCCGTACAGCAACTGTCCGGAAACGAATTGCAGCGCCTCAGCTCACATAATGTGGCCGATGCATTGCGTTATTTCTCCGGAATACAAATCAAAGATTACGGAGGAGTAGGAGGCCTGAAAACCGTAAACATCCGAAGCATGGGAACCAATCATGTAGGGGTATTCTACGATGGCATTGAACTGGGTAACGCACAAAACGGTACCGTAGACCTGGGACGATTCTCTTTGGACAACATGGAATCGGTTACACTGTACAACGGCCAGAAAAGTGCTATTTTCCAACCTGCAAAGGATTTCGGCTCTGCCGGCTCTATTTATTTACAATCACGTACCCCAAAGTTTGAAAACGAAGAACGTTACCATGTAAAGACAACCTTTAAGACCGGTTCGTTTGGAGTAGTCAATCCCTCCATATTATGGGAGCAGAAAATTCACGACAAACTTTACAGCTCTCTCAGCGCCGAATATATGTATACCACCGGAAAATATAAATTCCGCTATCAGACTAAAGACGGATACGATACTACCGCTGTACGTCAAAATGGTGATGTACAGGCTCTGCGCGTAGAAGGCGGACTGTTTGGAAAAATAGACCAGGGATATTGGCGTGCAAAAGCCTATCTGTATAACTCCGAGCGAGGATATCCCGGTGCCATTGTACGCAACAAGTTCTCACACGAAGACCGTCAGTGGGATACTAATTTTTTCACACAGGGTACATTCAAAAAAGATTTTTCGTCCCGGTACAGCCTGCTATGCAACGTAAAATATGCCTACGACTATTTGCATTATCTGGCAGACCCGAACAAAGATGAATCTTTGATGTATACCAACAATCATTATTACCAACAGGAAGTTTATGCTTCGGCTGCAAACCGGTTTACCATTTTACCGGGATGGGATGTCAGCGTGTCTGCCGACTATCAGTTCAATTTACTGAATGCCGATTTACAGGACTTTGTATATCCTCGCCGGCATACCGGACTGATAGCAGCCGCCACAGCTATCTCACTCGACCGGTTTAAAGCACAGGCCAGCCTGCTTGGAACTTTTGTACACGATAAAGTCCGGACAGAAAACGAATCGGCCCCCAACAAACAGGAATGGACTCCAGCTGTAGTCGCCTCGTATCAGCCATTCAAATCAATTGACTTGAATATCCGTGGCTTTTACAAGCGTATCTTTCGAATGCCAACCTTGAACGACTTGTATTATACTTTTGTAGGAAATGTAGATCTGGACCCTGAGTACACAAACCAGTACAATCTGGGATTTACTTATAGCAAATCTTTTTCCCACAGTTGGCTTCGCTACATAGAAATACAGACAGACGTATATTACAACGAAGTTGAAAACAAAATTATAGCTACACCGACTTCCAACTTTTTCCGGTGGACAATGATTAACCTGGGAAAAGTGGAAATACGAGGTATTGACGCTGCCCTGCAAACGGGATGGCAAATAGGAAGAGAGTTCCGCCTGAACGGAAGAATCAACTATACCTATCAAAAAGCACAGGACTTCACCGACCCTTACGATGAGTTCTATGGAGGACAGATACCTTACATTCCCTGGCATAGCGGTTCGGCAGCAGTAAATGCCAACTGGCGCTCGTGGGAAGCCAACTATAGTTTTATCTATACAGGAGAGCGGTATTCGTCGCAAGCCAATATTCTGGCCAATTATCAGCTGCCGTGGTATACCAGCGACTTATCGGTAGCCAAGACCCAACGCATCGGTCCGGGCGACTTGAAACTGACATTAGAAATCAACAATCTGTTCAACCAGCAATACGAAGTGGTGATTTGCTATCCTATGCCGGGTATCAATTTCAAACTCATTGCACAATATACTTTTTAAATGAAAACGGACTTTATAAAATTATTCCACCATACATACAGTTTTGTTCTATCTGTCTTCATCGGCTTCATGCTTGCAGGATGCCGGGGAGAACTGCCGGTCATTGAATCTGAAATAGAATATGTAACCGATCCCACTTTGCCGAAGTCAATCAAAGGACTCTATGTATTGAACGAAGGAAATATGGGAAGCAACAAGTGTACACTCGACTTCTTCGACTATAATACCGGAGGCTATCACCGCAACATTTATGCAGAGCGAAATCCCGGAGTAGTAAAGGAGTTAGGCGATGTAGGAAATGACATTGCTATTTACGGGAATAAACTTTTTGCCGTAATCAACTGCTCACACTTTGTAGAAGTAATGGATGTACGCACAGGGGTGCATATCGGAAGCATTAATATCACAAACTGCCGATACATCACTTTTAATGAAGGAAAAGCTTATATCAGCTCATATGCAGGTCCCGTGCAAATTGACCCTAATGCACGTCCGGGAAAAGTGGTAGAAGTAGATGTCAATACCTTGCAAATTACGCGGGAAGTGGTAGTAGGATACCAGCCGGAAGAAATGGTAATCAACAACGGCAGACTATATGTGGCCAATTCCGGAGGATACCGTTTCCCCAATTACGACCGGACAGTTTCTGTAGTCGATTTGAATACATTTCAGGTAGTCAACACCATTGATGTAGCCATCAACCTACACCGCATGGAAATTGACAGGTTCGGACGTATCTACGTCAGCTCAAGAGGAGACTATTACGGTACAGGATCTGATGTTTTCGTAATCGACAGCCAGACAGAAAAGGTTATCGGGAACTTAGGAGTGGCAGCCAACGAAATGTGCCTTTGCGACGACCAGCTCTACATGATAAGTACCGAATGGAATTACATAACCGGAAGTAATACAATCGGATTTTCACGATACGACACTCAGAAAGAAGAACTGATTCCGGGCAATTTCATTACCGATGGCACAGAAAAAGAAATCAAACTTCCTTACGGAATAGCTGTTAATCCGGAAACGAAAGAAATCTTTGTATCCGATGCTACCAACTATGTAACACCAGGATACTTGTATTGTTTCTCCAAAGAAGGAAAGCTACGCTGGAAAGTTCGTACAGGAGATATTCCGGCACATTTTGCCTTTACGACACAAGATTTTAATTAAAAACTAAATAAATATATAGATCTTATGAAAACAAAGTTACAACATTCAGCTTGGTCAATTATAGCCGCAAGTAGCCTAATGGCGGGAACTATGATATCTTGCTCTTCCGAGTACGACCCTAATGAAAAACCTGAAGTCTGTCCTCCAGGAAGTACACCCTATATTACTCAGGTTCTTGATTATATGCCAGCCGTAGGACAGCTGACCAACACCATGCCCGAATACGAAGAAGGAGATACTCAGGAGACTATGAATCAGAAGGTTTTAAAAGCCATCGGTCATAACAAGAAAGGAATGATTTCTTTGGGAGGATATGGAGGATATGTGACTGTAGGATTCGATCACACCATTGAAAACAAAGACGGGCTATGCGATTTTCGAGTATTGGGAAATGCCTTTTACTCTGCTGCTAACCCTAACCCTGATGCCCCGATAGGAGGAAGCTCAGAACCAGGCATCATCATGGTTGCCTATGATAAAAATGGGAATAAACAGCCGGACGCAGACGAATGGTACGAGATAGCCGGAAGTGCTCACCGAAATCCTTCGGGAGAAGCCTGGTACACTCTGGCGCAAAATGCAGGAAACGATGTCCATCTGTATAAAGGATATGAAATTACCTATTATCGTCCGGAAAAAGTACCTACAACACCGGAAGAGAAGGAAAAATACATCCGATGGGAAGACAATCAGGGTAACAGTGGTTATAAAGTGATGAATCAGTTTTACAGCCAACCTTATTTCCCACAATGGGTCAATGCCGATAAACTTACCTTCAAAGGAACCTGCCTTCCACAAAACGGAATTGATGAAAGCGGCCAAGGCAACTATTTTGTATTATATAAATTTCAGTATGGATACGCTGACAATGCAATGAACACAGAAACAGAAGCAGCTATTGACATTGACTGGGCTGTAGATGCACAGGGAAATCCCGCTCATCTTCCTGGAGTAGATTTCATAAAAATATATACAGGTATTAACCAGGAAAATGGATGGATAGGAGAGTGCTCTACAGAAATATCAGGCGTAGAGGATTTACATTTGCTGAAAGAAGAAATCAGATCACTTTATTAATACTAATCACAACACAATAAAATGAAAACAAAACCAATTAATCTTTGGAATATTGCTTTACTCTCACTTTTGATATGTACCTCTTGTAATGACCTTAATGATCCCACTCAAGAGGGTAATATAATTGAAGACTCTACGCCAACTCCTCCAATGGCTGCAAAAGGGTTTTTCGTAGCCAATGAAGACTGGTTTGGACATGACGAGGGAACAGTTAATTATTTTCTGAAAAATGGAGATAATTACGACATCACTTATCGTGCTTACCGCAATGCCAACGAAGGAGAAACACTCGGTACAACTACCGAATTTGGTACGATATGGGGAGACTGCATTTATCTCATATCCAAACAAGGTACTCGCATGGTGGTAGCCGATGCTACGACCTTAAAAAAGAAAGTTTCCATTACAGATTTGCAGGGAGATGGACGTTATTTTATCGGAATAGATGATCAAAAAGGCTACGTCAGCACAAGCAACGGTATCATAGTATTTGATATTGCCCAACTAAAAACAGGTAATGCCATAGAAGGAATAACCGGGGAAATAGGAAACATGTGTTATGCCAATGGTAAAGTATTTGCTGTATCTTCCAGAAAGATATATGTAATTGATGCTCATACAGATCAGTTAATCCATACAATAGAAGGTTCTTTCAACTCAATTACCCAAAGTAAAGATGGTACAATATGGGGAGGCGGCTCCGACAAGCTGATGAAGATAAATCCTGAAACATTGGAAACTACAGAGATAGACTATCCTGATGGACAAAAAATGAGTAATGTATGGGGCGCTTGGAATGCCGGAAGTTTTTGTGCAAGCACACAGAAAAATGTACTCTACTGGGCAAGTGGAGGTGGTATGTTTGGAGGTTCCAAAAGTATTGTCCAATATAATATTGATACAAATACAGCTAACACTAATTTCTATAAGTTGGGAATAAGTGATGAAGGACAGCAGCTTTGTTTTTATGGAGCTGGATTACGTGTAGATCCCCTTACCGACGAACTGATTCTCACGGTTTGTCATGACGGATGGGGAAGCAGTTATTTATATAACTGGATTTACAAAATCAATAATGAAGGACAAGAAATTACTCATTTCGGACTAAAGGGAAACAACGGCACAGCAGGAGAAGGAGAATGGTATTATTGGTTCCCGGCAATTCCCTTCTTCGAAGATGCCAACAAGCCCCAAATTTTGTTGAATCAGATATCATTAGCACCAGGAGAAACAAAAACCATCAATCTCAACGATAAAGTTGTAGACTACGATAACATACAATCTACTATCCAAAAATCTGTAGAATTTGCCAATGAAGATTTATTCAGCAAAATAAACCTTGAAAATGGGATATTGACGATTACAGCAGGAAATACGACTGGGGAAACTACATGTACTATCGATGTAATATCAAACGGAGTACGTATAACCAAAACAATCCAGGCTATTATTACTGCAAATAGCAAAGTTCAATAATCAATATCTATTTGTAAATAAAGATCCGTATAAATGATATACCGGTCAATTTATACGGATCTTTTAGTTTAAATACTCTATAAACAAAAGACAAAAGAAGTACTAAAACATCCATAATCTGAGTGTTATTAACCTGATACCCAATTGTTACCCCAAACGGATATTCCAACAAACCACCCCACAATAAACCGACGTTAAATGTGTTAAAATAAAGCGTAAATTGTAATTATTCCAATTTATATCTCTATCTTTGCAGCCGAAAAGAAAAAGTGGAAAGATTTGAGTAGCTTGCAACCACGCAAAAAAATGCTAAAATACATAGTGCTTCCTTGCAGATAACACTTCTACTCTTGTCCGTACACGGATAATATTAATCATTAATTACTTAATTATTAAAAACATGGGATACTTATTCACATCTGAATCTGTGTCTGAAGGACACCCTGACAAAGTAGCGGATCAGATTTCTGATGCCGTACTCGACAAATTGCTGGCTTACGATCCTAACTCGAAAGTAGCTTGCGAAACATTGGTTACTACCGGACAGGTAGTTTTGGCAGGAGAAGTGAAAACCAAAGCGTATATCGACCTGCAACGTGTAGCACGCGAAGTCATCAACAAAATAGGATATACCAAGAGTGAATACATGTTCGAAGGAAACTCTTGCGGTGTATTCTCGGCTATCCACGAACAGAGTCCTGACATCAACCGAGGAGTAGAACGCGAAGACCCGATGAATCAGGGTGCAGGCGACCAGGGAATGATGTTTGGCTACGCAACCAAAGAAACAGAAAACTATATGCCACTGTCTCTCGACTTGGCACATAAAGTACTGATGGTACTGGCAGAAATCCGCCGTGAAGGCAAGGTTATGACTTATCTTCGTCCGGATGCAAAGAGCCAGGTAACCATTGAATACGATGACAATCGCCGTCCGGTTCGTATCGATACTATCGTAGTTTCTACTCAGCACGACGAATTTGTACAGCCTGCCGACGACTCTAAAGAAGCACAGTTGAAAGCAGACGAAGAAATGCTGGCACAAATCCGCAAGGATGTCATCGAAATCCTGATGCCTCGTGTCATTGCAGAAATTCACAATCCGGAAGTATTGGCTTTGTTCAATGACCAGATTACTTACCACGTAAACCCAACCGGTAAATTTGTAATCGGTGGCCCACATGGAGATACCGGACTGACTGGACGTAAAATCATTGTCGACACTTACGGAGGTGCCGGCGCTCATGGCGGTGGTGCTTTCTCTGGAAAAGATCCAAGCAAAGTAGACCGTAGTGCAGCTTATGCAGCACGTCACATTGCCAAAAACCTGGTAGCTGCCGGAGTAGCCGATGAAATATTGGTACAGGTTTCATATGCTATCGGAGTAGCTCGTCCGATTAATATCTATGTCAATACATACGGACGCAGCAATGTAGCTATGACCGACGGTGAAATTGCCAAGAAAGTTGACGAAATATTCGACATGCGCCCACGTGCCATCGAAGAACGCCTGAAACTGCGTAATCCTATTTATAGCGAAACTGCAGCATACGGCCACATGGGACGTGAACCTAAAGTTGTAACCAAATACTTTGAATCTGCCTACGAAGGTAACAAAGAAGTAGAAGTAGAACTGTTTACTTGGGAAAAACTTGACTACGTAGACAAAGTTAAACAAGCTTTTGGACTCTAATCCTTTTCAATAAAAGAATAAAATAAAGAATGAGTTATAAATTTATTTCTCATTCTTTATTTTTTATTTCCCGTATTGTATTCCTCGTTTATGAATGATATAAAAAATGTATGCGTCTATAGTGCTTCCAGTACTAAAATCGATTCGATTTATTTTGAAGCAGCACAAGAATTAGGTAAACTACTTGCCCGTCAGCGTATCAATTTAATCAATGGTGCCGGATGTTTAGGCTTGATGTGTAGTATCAGCGATGCCGCACTGGCTGCCGGAGGAACAGTGACGGGAGTTATACCTCATTTTATGGTAGAACAAGGATGGCACCATAAAGGGCTTACCAAACTAATAGAGACCGAAAGCATGCACGAACGCAAAAAAATCATGGCCGATCTTTCGGACGGTGTCATTGCACTACCGGGAGGTTGCGGAACACTGGAAGAATTGCTTGAAATCATTACCTGGAAACAACTTGGACTATACTTGAAACCGATTGTCATTCTTAATATAAACGGATTCTACAATCCGTTACTTGAAATGCTGGAGCATGCTATAGAAGAAAATTTCATGCGCCGGGAACATGGACATATCTGGCAGGTAGCTACAACTCCACAAGAAGCCCTCAATTTATTATACTCTACTCCTTTGTGGAGCAAAGATATTCGTAAATTTGCAGCAATATGAACGGAGAACCCATACCTTACATGCTGCGTGCAGACTGGTTTATCACCTGCATTGTACTGCTTTGCTTTTTTCTCGGTACATTTGTACTGAAAGACGGCAAGAAATATCTGCTCTTCAGAATCAAGAAATTATTTCAAGGAGGACGGAAAAACAATCAAACAACAATTGTAGCAAACGCATACTTTCATCATAGTATTGTTTTAAACTGCATCACCTATATTTTAGGAGGATTATGCCTGTATGATTACTTTGCAGATCACTCTTCCTATCTTTTCACTCATATACCGCATGGGCTTCTTTTAACGATCTACATTTTTACGGTCGTTTTATTTATATTGCTGAAATACGCCTTATATTCTTTCATTAACTGGATTTTTTTCGAGAAAGAGCAAAACAAAGCATGGATAGAAACATATTTTGACGTAATAATTTTAGGAGGGCTATTATTATTTCCGGTGGTACTATTGATTATTTATTTTGACCTGAATTTTGCCACAACAAAAGTTTTCATACTATTTATTCTTATTTTTACTAAAATATTGCTATTTTATAAGTGTATTAGAAACTTTTTCAAACAAATTCATGGTATTCTACATTTAATTCTGTACTTTTGCGCTCTCGAATTAGCACCCTCTTTCTTGTTATGGGAAGGAATAAATTATACTAATCATTTTTTATTTTTAAACTTTTAGAAAATTGAAGATAAAGAAAATTCTGGTTTCTCAGCCTAAACCCACATCAGAAAAGTCACCCTATTTTGACATTGCTGAGAAGTACGGCGTGGAGATAGTTTTCCGTCCGTTTATAAAAGTTGAGAGTCTGTCGGCAAAAGAATTCAGACAACAAAAAATATCAATTTTAGATCATACAGCAGTCGTATTTACATCACGTCATGCTATTGATCATTTTTTCAATCTGTGTACTGAGTTGCGCGTCACAATTCCTGAGACAATGAAATACTTCTGTACTTCAGAAACAATTGCATTGTACATACAGAAATACGTACAGTATCGCAAACGTAAAGTATTCTTTGGAGCAACCGGTAAGTTTGCTGATTTGATACCACAAATCGTCAAACATAACACAGAAAAGTATTTTATCCCAATGTCTGACGTGCACAACGATGAAGTAAAAGACTTATTGGACAAACATAAAATACAACATACAGAAGGCGTTATGTACCGTACGGTAAGCAACGACTTTACTCCTGAGGAAAAGTTCGACTATGACATGCTGATATTCTTCAGTCCGGCCGGTATCCAGTCGCTGATGAAGAATTTCCCGAACTTTGAACAGAAGGACATTGCCATTGGTAGTTTTGGACCTACTACAGCCAAAGCTGTAAAAGATGCAGGATTACGTCTCGACTTAGAAGCTCCTACAAGTGTAGCACCTTCTATGCCTGCAGCATTGGACATGTTCATTGGCGAGCATAACAAGTAATTCATTTGAATATCATTGTCCTGAACATAATAAAAAGTCTGCAACTGCGCTGAGAAACGCAATTTAAGTTTATCTTTGTAGACAGTTATTATGTTCAGGACTATTTTTATATAATTCCCATCATGGCAGAAACAGAAAAACAGACTTTACGAAAAGCAGAACGTTTAAACAGCCGGATTCTTATTGAACGTTTGTTTTCCGGTGGCGGAAAATCATTCCCTGCCTTTCCGCTACGTATTGTCTATATGCCTGTTGAAAAAGAAAATCTGCCTGTTGTGTCTATTCTTATCAGCGTACCTAAAAAACGTTTTAAACGGGCAGTCAAACGCAATCGTGTGAAACGTCAGATAAGGGAAGCCTACCGCAAACATCGGCAAATTCTGACCGACTCTCTGGCTGCTTCCGGCAAAAAGGCTATCATAGCCTTTATTTGGTTGGATAATGAACTTCATTCTTCCAATGAAGTAGAAGCAAAAGTAAAGAAACTTCTGATGCTTACTACAGAGCATTTCTCATGAGAAAACTGATTACGTATCTGCTTTTACTTCCCATTTATTTCTACCGGAACTGTATTTCTCCTTTCACGCCTCCTTCATGCCGGTTCACCCCAACGTGTTCGCAGTATGCCATTGAAGCACTTCAGAAACACGGACCGATAAAAGGATTATATCTCACCATACGCCGTCTCCTGCGCTGTCATCCATGGGGAGGCTCAGGATATGACCCTGTACCGTAATAATCACCAGACTATGCTGCTTGATATCCATACCCACCGGTTGCCTTCCTCTGCATCATCAGCTATTCTCAGCTGTTCCATGTGGAACACACCAATACCCAATGAAACTGTATTCCTATCGGCAGGTATTCATCCGTGGTATGTATCTGAAGCGGATTATAAAGACCAATTGGAATGGGTTCGTACAATGGCTGCAACTGACATAAGGACTATTGCCATCGGCGAAGCCGGATTGGATAAATTGTGTCAAACTCCCTTTGAACTTCAGCTAAAGGTATTCCGTGAAATTATTTCCATAGCCGAACATTACCGGCTTCCACTTATTCTACATGCCGTTAAAACCACAAACGAACTAATCGCATTAAAAAAAGAATACTGCCCACATAATGCGTGGATTATCCATGGTTTCAGAGGGAAAAGAGAACTGGCACAGAGTCTTGTCCGACAAGGATTTTATCTTTCTTTCGGGAGTAAGTATAATCACGAAGCCTTACAAAGTATCCCCAACGACCGAATTCTGATCGAAACAGATGAAGATGAACAGTCCGTACACAGTCTTTATCAAGAAGCCGCATCTTTACTCCATACCGCTGAAGAAGAGCTCAAAGATAGGGTTCAGACAACGATTAACCAGCTCTTTTTTAGCCGATAAAAGTTGGTTATTCAGAGAAAGAGTCGTACTTTTGTCTTTTACAAGAATCTAACAAATATTTAAACCAAAGAATATCATTCGATGAATTTTGTAGAAGAATTAAGATGGCGCGGAATGGTACATACCATGATGCCCGGTACAGAAGAGTTACTGGAAAAAGAAATGGTTACAGCTTACGTAGGTATTGACCCAACAGCCGATTCATTGCACATCGGCCACTTGGTAAGCGTAATGATTCTGAAACATTTCCAGCGTTGCGGACACAAACCGCTGGCTCTGGTAGGCGGTGCAACAGGTATGATTGGAGACCCTTCAGGAAAATCACAGGAACGTAACCTGCTGAACGAAGAAACACTGCGCCACAACCAGGAGTGTATCAAGAAACAGTTGAGCAAATTTCTCGACTTCGAGTCGGATGCTCCTAACCGTGCAGAATTGGTCAACAACTACGACTGGATGAAAGATTTCACCTTCCTCGATTTTGCCCGTACTGTAGGAAAGCACATCACTGTAAACTACATGATGGCAAAAGACTCTGTACAGAAACGTTTGAACGGTGAAGCACGCGACGGTCTTTCATTTACCGAATTTACTTATCAGCTTTTACAAGGATACGACTTCCTGCATTTGTACGAAACCAAGAACTGTAAACTTCAGATGGGTGGTTCAGACCAGTGGGGAAACATTACTACCGGTGCCGAACTGATCCGTCGTACAAACGGGGGAGAGGTATTTGCATTGACTTGCCCGTTGATTACAAAGGCAGACGGAACTAAGTTCGGAAAAACTGAGTCGGGAAATGTATGGCTAGATCCACGCTATACTTCTCCATATAAATTCTATCAGTTCTGGCTGAATGTAAGCGACGAAGATGCAGAACGCTATATCAAAATCTTTACTTCTCTTACCAAAGAAGAAATTGATGCATTGATTGCTGAACACAAAGAAGCTCCGCATTTGCGTACATTGCAGAAACGTCTGGCAAAAGAAGTTACTATCATGGTACACTCTGAAGAAGACTACAATGCAGCGGTAGAAGCTTCGAATATCTTGTTCGGTAATGCTACTTCAGAAGCATTGAAAAAGCTGGATGAAGACACTCTGCTGTCTGTATTCGAAGGAGTACCTCAGTTTGAAGTAGCTAAGACTGACATCGAGGCTGGTATCAAGGCTGTAGACTTGTTTGCCGAAAAGACCAACATTTTCCCATCAAAAGGTGAAATGCGTAAAATGGCACAAGGTGGAGGTGTATCACTGAACAAAGAAAAGCTAACTGCTTTCGATCAGATGATTACCACAGCAGATCTGTTGGATGAGAAATATTTGCTCGTTCAGCGTGGTAAGAAAAACTACTACTTGATTATTGCTAAATAAACAGAAACCTGTTTATATCTTATAAATCCCCCTTTGCAAGTCAAACATTTGCAGAGGGGGATTTTTATTTCATACACTATCCAATTAATAAAAAGAATGATGCCACTGCAAAAACACAACGATACGATTCGTATAAATGTATTTCTACAGCGGCATAACCACTCTATTCTTCATTAACCTTTATCTCACAAAAGAAAAATATCTATTTATATTCTTTCGTAGCTTTTACCTTATACTTTCTTAATTCGGAACGATACCAGTGCCAAATAAAGCAAACAAAGCAATAATACCGCCATTCCAGCTGTCAGACTAAATCCATCTGAAACGACTCCCATCAACAATGGAACCAGTGCTCCACCAGATACGCCCATGATCATTAAAGCAGAGATTTCACTATCGTATTCTGGTTTATGTTGCAAGGCACAAGAAAACAGAATAGAAAATACATTAGCACAAAGCAAACCTACCAGTACAATCATTGTACAAAGCAACCATAAAGACTGAAATGATAGCAATCCAATAAATACCGGAATACTAAGCAGCATGCTAAGCTTAAGGAAAGTACCGGAAGAAATTCTTACCAAAAGGAAAGTACCGACAAATGTACCGATAGTACGGGCAGAAAAGTAAAGACTAGTACCCAATCCAGCCTCATCCAAAGACAAGCCAACACGTTCCATCAACAGTTTAGGGATAGTAGTATTCAGTCCCACATCAATTCCGACTACGAATAAAATGCCCAGGAACAACATCAGGATATAACGGTCTTTAAATAACCCGATAGCTGAAGAAAAACTGGTTACATGTACCTCTTTTGATGCATTTTCATGTACACATCCCAACAACCAAAGCATTGAAATCAATGTAACAATGGCATATACGGGAAATATCAGTTTCCAATCTCCCCATAAAGAAGCTGCTCCTCCGGCGATAAGCGGACCAAGGAAAGAAGAAACTGCTTTCAAAAATTGTCCCAATGTAAGCACACTGGCCAATGCATTCCCCGAAATCAGTCCAGCCACCATAGGGTTTAAGGTAACCTGCAGAATTGTATTGCCAATGCCCAACAAGGCAAAGGCAAACAAAACTACAGGAAAACTGTAACTACACATCGGCAAAATCATTGCTACAATGGTTATCAGCATAGCTGTAGCCACTGTATTTTTCTTGCCAATCTTACTCATCATCACTCCGGCTGGGATAGAGAAGACAGCAAACCAGAAGAATACCATCATCGGCAACAAATTGGTTAATGTTTCCGACAGAACAAAGTCCTTCTTCACATAGTTTGCTGCAATCCCTACCACATCCACAAATCCCATCACAAAAAAGCCAAATAAGATGGGAAATAACGTATTCTTAGATACGTATATAGGCGTTTTCATAGTAATGTCATTATTTAATATTGATCTTTAGGCTGACTGCCCATTTCTATCTGTAAATATCCTCCTTCTGTCAGTGCAGAGAACGGTATACGCGTTTCATGCAAGGCTTCTCCATTCAATGTATATTGCTGTACATAAGGATTTTCTGCTGTATTGTTCTTTACTTCAATGACAAATTCCTTGCCTTTGTAGTATTGATTATTTAATTGAATGGTAATCTTATCGAACAAAGGAGCTCCCAAACCAACAGAGGGTTCAGAATCTGTCAATCCTTTTACATCAAAAAGTCCCATTGAAGAAATCACGTACCAAGCTCCCAACTGACCTTGATCCTCATCCTGACCATATCCATAGCCGTGAATACCTTCTGTTCCATAGAACTCATTCAAGATAGCACGAACCCATTTCTGAGTGAGCGACGGACGACCTGCTTCATTGAACAACCATGAAATATGCAGACAAGGCTGGTTACCCTGATTATAAAGCGTCTGAAGTCCGGCAAAGGCTCCTACCTCAGTACCACCACTAAATATCTTCTTCTGCGACTGAGTAAAGATACTGTCCAAACGAGCAGTAAACACATCAGCTCCCACTTTTTCGACCAGAGACTTTGTATCATGAGGTACATAGAAAGTATACTGCCATGCATTTCCTTCTTGGAATCCTCTCCAAACCTGCATCGGATCGAAAGGTTCTATAAACTGACCATCAGCCTTCTTCGGGCGGATAAAGTTTGTAGAAGCATCATAAAGTCTTTCCCAACCCTTAGACAAACGCATCAATTCATTATAACCTTAATTCCGCAACACTATTATAAAATATTTTTTTAAGTACCTGAGCAACAAAAAGTTGCTCAGGATTTTGCCATGTCAGAGG